>Ga0172378_10002544_pt1 | contig 17124 bp, 25 predicted proteins | sample GrowelOW332metaG_FD_119755 | JGI IMG/M metagenome (GOLD analysis project Ga0172378, IMG submission 119755) | Groundwater microbial communities from an aquifer near a municipal landfill in Southern Ontario, Canada - Pumphouse #3_1 metaG | ecosystem: Environmental > Aquatic > Deep subsurface >... | reverse complement strand
TAAATTTGCAAAAGCTGATGCGATGCTATATCCAGACAATGTAAATACAGACTTACCTCTATTGGCAAACCAGTGGATTGGCCTTGGTATTAAAGCCACGATGCAAGAGCGTGTAAGAATCGCCGCTAAGTTCAGCGAATATTGTTCTGGTGGAGATATACTGCATTTAAATACGGATGCACCATTCAACAACTTTGACACGGCTTGGAATATGTTACAATATGTCGCAAAACAAGGCGTAAAATATTTTGCTTTTACGGGCAAGATTTGTGCTTGTAAGCATAATCATGCTTTTTATGGAAAGGTTTGTCCTGAATGCGGCGAACCTGTTGAAACTGAATATTCAAGAATTGTAGGTTTTTTCGTACCTGTTAAATCTTACAGTAAAGAAAGAAAGCAGGAATGGGAACTAAGAGATTGGATGAATTTAAATGAAGGTTAAAGGCATCGTAGCAGAAGATTTCATACAATACAAACAGCCATCAATGTTTATCTCAACTTGCTTCTGTGACTGGAAATGCTGTCGTGAAGCTGGCTTAGATGAATCTGTGTGTCAAAATTCTCCATTGGCTCAAGCTGAGTCAATGGAGATTGACAACGAAAAAATCTATGATATGTTTGTGTCTAATCCTATCACTCAGGTGATAGTTATTGGTGGCCTTGAGCCAATGATTCAAATAAACGAAGTAATTGAACTTATTGATTTCTTTAGAAAAAACGGCGAAGATTGCCCGTTTATTATCTATACGGGTTACTACCCTCAAGAGATACCAAAAGAGATTCTACGCCTTAAAGAGTACAAGAATATAGTTGTTAAATACGGTAGATTCATTCCAGACCAAGAGTCTCACTATGACTCAATCTTAGGCGTGAATCTTGCCAGCCCCAATCAATATGCAGAGGTGATATCTTGAGTAACTTAAAGATTATTGTAACTGACGATAAAGAACTTGAGCTTACTATTCGCAACGCTTTGACTGAAACTTCTGGCTATTGCCCTTGTGCTTTAGAACATATTCCAGATACGCGCTGAATGTGTAAAGAGTTTCGTGAGCGTGAAACACCAGGTTCTTGTAATTGTGGTTTATTTGTAAAAATTGAAGAAAACTCTTGACAATCTATAAGTTATATGGTATAATCTTATTATCAACTCAAGGAGATAATGATTATGACTCTCTTTTATAAATTTATAGAAAACATTTATCTTAAGATTCCAAATAACCTTGTTTACTTCGACCAATTAACCAGTCTACATAATCGCAACTATTACAACATGGTCATTAAGAAAAAATATAATGGACGTGAGTGTGATGTTGTATTTGTAGATGCTAATGGGTTGAAGCATATTAATGATACTTGTGGACATCATGCTGGTAGCCGATTTCTTCAAGAACTTGCCGATATTCTCTCGGTATGTAAATGTGATGAGATTTGGCGATATGGCGGTGATGAATTTATTATGGTATTTGATAATGGGATTGAGTTGGAAGATATTGAGTGGTTGGACGAAAATTCATATTTGTTGTCTTGGGGAATGGCAAGTAAAGAAGCATATGAAGATATGTCGAATGTTATTGGCCGAGCTGATGAAAAGATGTATGAGATGAAAAAGAAATTTCATGAAAAAGACTTGACAAACTAAAGAATATATGGTATAATACTCATATAGTCAAGAACAGAAGAAAGTTTCGTCACGAACTTAGCTTCGCATACGAGTCGGCGTGACGGTCGGCTCGTGATGTGGATTGTTTGCACAAGGCATTAAGGTTGGGGCAGAGCCAACACAATCCGTATTCTCCGTATCGTGGGAGATTCATAAAATACACGACACACCTTAGCAATAAGGCGTTGCCCAGCGAAATCTCGTTGTAGGTTCAAGCGAGCCGAATGTAGAAATAATGGGGGCAGAACTGAGTGGTAACATTCAGCAGTTCATAAGAGAACGGGCTAAAAGTAGCGAACTTAGTTGAACATTTATAACCTTAGCACTTCTCGTGCGAGAGGCGTCTTAACTCTTTGAGAAAGATGAAAAAAAGAGAAGCTTGTAGGAGCTACTTAACCTTCTGAACCAATCTAAGAGGTTGGCGGTTGTTATCACACATGAGATTGCCGATAAAGAAAAGTGATGACTTGTGGGTGGAAAGTAACCCTCAATTATATGGTATGCTACTTTAATGGTAGAAGAGCGGTCTTATAAACCGTATTAGTCCTAGATTGGGGCATAATCTCAGTTCGAGTCTGAGGCATACCACCATATATAGGGTTATAGTGGGTAGCTAACCGCTATATTTAGAGATGAAAGCCTATTCTTTCATCTCACCTATAAATAAAAATCTTTTAATAGGAGAAGATAAAATGGAAGAAATTTGGAAAGACATACCGGGATATGAAGGGTTGTATAAAGTAAATACAATTGGTGAAATTTGGACTGAAAAATACAAAAAGAAGCTCAAATATAGTATCTCAAATGATGGATATAAACAATATAATTTACACAAAGATAAAAAAGCACATATTATGACGGCTCACAAAGCGGCTGCGTTGGCTTTTATCCCAAACCCAAATAATTTACCATTGATAAACCATAAAGATGAGAATAAATTAAATTGTTACTATGAAAATCTTGAGTGGTGTACTTATCAATATAATGTAACTTACAATGGTATTAATAAAAAAGTAGGAAATGTTCTTAGGGAAAAATATGGGGCTGAGTTTTATGTTTATGATATCGAAGAAAAATATTTAGGAAAATTTAAGGGAGCAAGAAAATTTGCGAGAGAACATGGGATAAGTAGTGGGAATTTTTCAAGTACATTAAATAAGAATAATGATGGAATCAAAAGACGTTCTTGCAAAGGTTATATTCCTTCATTAGTCCCATTAAAAGATAATCTCTGCTAATAGCAGTTATTATACCATATTCTCCGTGTGCACATGCGAAAGCCGAGAAGTCGGATTGGGTACGAGGCACTGAAGGATTCCCAGTGAAACCCGGATTCTCTAATTGCGGACGCATGGTGAGCGCCCAAAAGCCGGGTACTTAATCATCACGTCAATGTGGAATAAGCCAACATAGTTACAAGACGTTAAAAAGTAGAATACAGTTGGCGGGGGAACTACGTTAGTGCCAATTATATGCCGCTGTGATGGAAAGTATACATACAAGACTCAAAATCTTGCGCCTTAATTGGATTGCGTGGTCGAACACGTCAGCGGCACCAGCCTCCTTTAGTTCCCAATTCTTTTCGAGGTAATCAGAAATCGAATTGGCGAGTGGGTGTCTCGTTAAGCGCCATTATGCCACAATTTTAGCTTGACAACAGGTTAAGATTGTGGTATAATTGTCTTATAAAACCAAAGGAGATAAAGAGATGAATAAACTTAGAACATACGCTATTGGTTGCAGTATTATGGTTGGGTTGGCTACGATTTCTTTAGGTGTTAGTCTTGAGCCAGTTGTTAACAAGCCGATAGAGATGAAGGCTAAAATGGTCGAGTATGATTCAGGGTGTCTGCCGGGTGATGATATTGAAGTCAGTGGCTATGCAAGTATTGAAGCTTACGAAAACGAACTGATTGAAGACGCTCTTGTTGAAGATGGGTATTATCGTGATGATATTCCTCTTACATACGAAGACCAAGATTATCTTCAAACGGCTTGTGATGAGTTTGGTGTTGATTATGCGCTGATGCTTGGATTGATTGAAAAAGAGACTGGATTTTGTAACAGTGTCGGTGATAATGGCGATAGTGAAGGCTATTGTCAGATTCAATCGTATTGGTGGGGCGATTTGATGGTTGAAATTGGCGCAAAAGATTTGATGTTCTCGTTTGATAATTTTCGTACTGCGTGTTGTATTTTAAGCCGATTTATGGTAGACTATGATTTAACTAATAGCCTAACGCTTTATAATTCTGGCTCGACTGGTGATAGTGAATATGCAAGAGATGTAATTGAAAATATGAATGCTTGGGAAGAGGTGTTGAATGGATGAGTTATGTATTGACAAATGGCAAAAATTATTTGGGTGTTTCTGTGACTGGACAGCTTACAGCCGTCAGCAATATTGAATATGCTACTCAATTTGCTAAACTCGAAAAAGCCGAAAACGCAATTAAGAATTTAGCAAAGCCGCTAAAGAATCTTGGTTATCATATTGAAGAATATAATGGCTTAAAACAGACAACAAAATATGTACAAAAAGCGGTTGAGTATAAAGAAGACGAATTGAGTGAAGAGAACAGATTTATTACCGAAGAATCGCTAAGTTCTATCACCGAAGCCCTTGAAATACTACATAATTTTGAAGACTGGTTCTTGCCACTATATAACAACAAATCTTATTTTGAAGCTCAACTTGAAGTCTACGAGAAACAGCAACGAGACATTGAACACGCTATTGAGTTTTATAATCTAAACGCCTGTGAAGGATATAAGATGTATAAACTGTTAAAAGAAACAAGAGTCAACAGGCGTAAAGCAAAAGATATTTTAGAGATTATTCAACGAGTGAGTGAGTGTCTACAGTCTACATTTTTTGAACACAACCCATCAGCCAGAGTCGAAGCACTACTAAAGCGAAAATATTCGCCTAGAGAACTAAATGAATTATTTCAAAAATAATTCTTGACAAATCGAATAGGATGTGATATAATACAGATAATGAATGAAAGAGAGAGGTTTAACAATATGAACACTTCTTATGTAAATTATCTTAATGCCGTTCGTAAGTCTCAGAACACCGTTGACAAGTATACTAAATATGTGGGTGAAATGCTGACTTTCGTCAACAAACTTGAGACTGAAATCACTTATAATGACCTTCTGGCTTGGCAGTCTAGTATTTCTAAGCTGTCTGCGAATACTGTGTGTCTTGAGCTTGCGGCTGTAAAGAGCTATTTTAAGTATCTGGCTAAGAGTAAGATTATTAGTGAGAATCCTGCCAAAGAGCTTGAGCGCCCCAAGAAAAATCCTAAAGAGAAGCCTTACATCAATGCCGAAGACGCACGGGCTTTGGTTAATGCTTGTCGTACTCTGAGAGACAAAGCCATCATCTTGACTTTCTGCAATACTGGCTTACGTATTACCGAGCTTGTCAATCTTACTCTTGCCGACTTTGAGAAGATTAAGGCTGATGGCGAAATTACTCTAATTGCTAAGGGCCAGAAAGAACGGCTTGTTTGCTTCAATGACGAGACTATCAATGCTGTTGAAGCTTATCTCGAAACCCGCCATGATAATTGCCCTTATCTGTTTGCTAGTTTTAGACGTACTCAGCTTGACGGAGAGTGCTTTAGCAAGACCATTAAAGCTACAGCCAAAAGAGCTGGTCTGCCTTATTGGGAAGACATGACCAATCATTCGTTGCGTTCTGCGTGTGCGGTTATTCATGCAGAGGCGGGTATTCCTGTTGAAAATATTCGTGATATGCTTGGTCACAGCAATATTGCTACAACTTCTTTGTATTTGAAGACTTCCAAGGACAATGTTCGCAAGGTTATGACCACATCTGTATTTTAATGAGAAAGAAGGAAACAAAATGTACAAACAGAACTGTTGCCCTGAATCTATCCAAGGCTGTTACTCGCTTCAGATGTATGGCAAGGAGATGATTCTTGTAAACAAAGAAACTGGCGAAACGTTCTCAACCCACTGTCATCCAGACGATATTTTTGACCCCGGAGCAGGTCTAAATGTGTGCCTTGAACAAATGGAGAAAAAGAGAAATACAATTGAAGTTGGCGATATTGTTAAAGTCAAGAACTGTGGCGAAAGCTATACTAATTATGTAGAGTGGTTTGTAAGTAACAATATTCCTTATGAACAGGCGGCACATTTCGCTTATAAACAAACTCCCGACAAAGACAACGAATATGAAGTGGTCGCTATTCATCCGCATGGCTACCATAGTATTGACCTGTATCTAATTCAAAACGTTAGAAATCTTCATACTAGCAAGTTTTATGATGAGACTTATTTAGTTAACAAGAACGCTATTAAAAAGGTGGTAAAGTAATGGGTTGTCCAAATATGCTTTATGAGGTCATGGACGCTATTCATCTAATGTACGAAGACCATCCAGAAGTTGAAAACGATTGTATGCGTTGGCTTGTTGTTGCCTTGGCAAATGATTACGATAGTATGAAGGTGGCAGAGTGGTTTGATGAAAAGCATCTTTGTATGGAGTGTGGCAATCATCTATCTACTTGCAATACCAAAGACTATCATCCCGAATGTGGGCCGGGTGTATACGAAGTATATACATCTTACTACTGCCCTGAATGTGATGGCTTTAATAAGGAGGACGAATGAATAAGCGAGAGCGAGAGCGCATTGAACGTGAGAAGCTAAAGCAAATGCTTGATGAAAGCCCAAAGCTAAAGGCGATTATTGACGGGTTGATTGAGAATCCTAATCCTGAGTTGGCAGAGACTATCAAACCAGTCATCGAAGAGCAGTTGTCTAAGGCTATAAATCAAGGTATTCAAATTGGATATCAAGGAGCTTTGCTTGGCGTGGCTGAAAAGGTCAAGAAGTGTAAGTCGATTGAAGAAGTTGTTGAGAAGTTGACTGGTGAAGTGAATAGTCTAAGGGCTAAATGGGGTCTAAAGCCAGTTGAAGATGTAATTGCTGAAGATGAAGATATTTAATATAGGCGCTCGCCTATTAAATATATAAATTAAAAAATAAGGAGAAAATTAAAAGAATGAATAACAGTGAACTAAATAAGAGTAAGAATTGGTTTGTAATTAACGGTATTGTAAGTGAAAAGGCGAGTCTGGTTAAGGGCAAGGGCCGTGTGCCTATGCAGATTGAAGATGTAGAGATTGACGAATATGATGAAAACGGTAAGACGGCCGGCAAGATTAAATGCAAGCGTCTGTTTGGTCTTGTAAGTCTGCGTACCGCTGATGGTGTTCTGGATGTTGGCGTGAATTTTAAGTCTAAGACCGTTCGTGGTGAAGATAGTAAGACTTGGGGTATGGCGAGAAAGATTATGGAATGGACTCCTGAGATTGGTGACGGTGCAGATGGAGAACCTTCCATGGTATCTATGTCTGGGTCTGTGTCTATTTATGACAATTTTGGTAAGGACGGTAAGCATTACCCAACATTACAATTTAACGCTTCTCAGAAGTGCCAACACATCTCTATGGATTTTGAGCAGACTGGCTGTACTCTAAGCGGAACTGCTTACGTTAAGGCAGTAACCCCTGAGATGCGTAAGAATGGCGATGATATGGAAGAAACTGGCCGATATAAGGCTGAATGCTATGGCGCTGATAATCGTGGCCAGGTGTTCCCCATTGACATTATGATTGAAGGTGATGATGCTATCGAATTTATGACCGATGATGATGTGGTTGGTGGTACGATTTCTTTTGTAGCTAACCGAGTTAAGCGCCATGTTGGTGGTAAGAAGTCTACGACTATGAAGAAGTTTGGCGAAGCTAAGGCTGAAACAAGTAGTAGTTTTGACGTTGAAGAATTGGTTCTGGTTGGTGCTGAGGTTATTGAAGAACCTGAGATTGTTGAAGATGATGAGGGCAACAAGCTACCTGATAAGTCTGGTTATATGAATCCTGTTGCTGTTAAGAAGGCTCTAAAGGAACGAGCAAAGATGCTTGAAGAGTTAAAGAATAAGGGTGATAAGAAACCCGATATTAAGGCGGCTAAGAAGTCTTATGGTACTGGCAAGGCTAAGAGCGTTGTGCAGGATGAGTTTGATGAGGATGATAACCTTGATTCTGACCCATTTTAATCGAAAGAGAGAAGGAGGAAATAAATGAGCGAGATTGATATTTTTGCGCCAAGTGTGTCCACTGTCTCTCATGGCATTGAGGGCAAGCTACTACTAATCCATTCTAATGAACGTAAGTTGGGCAAAACCGCACAAGCTGTGCGGTTTCCCAAGCCTTACTATCTCCGCTTTGAGCAAGGCATTAACGCCATTTCTGGTCTGGCTTATGCCCCGCTAACAAAGTGGTCTGACTTTAAGAAGGTTAATAAACAACTAACTAATCCGAAGACTATTGACAAGGCCCATGAAATGTACTCAACCATTATTGTCGATACCACCGATGTAGCAATCAAGTGGTGTGAGCGATATGTATGTGGATTACAAGGCGTTGAACGTCTGAATGACGGCAATGAGGGTTACGGCCTTTGGAAAGAGTACGAAAATGAGTGGTTTGGCGAATGGAATAAACTACTAAACGCTGGGTATTGTGTTGTGTTTATCGCCCACTCCGAAGACCGTAAGTTTAAGCATCCTGTCACGGGCGAAGAATACATTCAACTATACCCCAAGGGTGACAAGCGTACTATCGACCTTATTATTGATGCTGCCGACCTGATTGGTTTTGTCAAATCCAATGGGTTTGACGAGGAAAGTAACGCCACTCTATCTAGCATTTATTTTACCGCTTGCCCTGATTTTCTTGCTGGTAGCCGTTATAAGTATATGCCGTCTGTTATTACGCCGTTTACAGCAGAAGGCGTGCAAGAAGCTCTTGCTGAAGCTGTGGCGAAGGAAGAAAAGGAAACTGGCAATAAGAGTGTAGACTATGCACAATTCAAAGCTGAGTCGAATGTGGGACAGATTACTTATGACGAAGCCATTGAAAAGGTTAAGCCGCTGTTCAAAGCTATTGTCAAACGAGATAAAATGAACAAGACTTCCCTTGCTACTGAAGTTGTTGGTAAATATCTTGGTGAAGGTGTGAAGATTAGCGAAAGTACCGAGAAACAGCTTGAACAAATTCTTATGATTATTGATGAGTTTGAAGCGGAGCTTGAAGAAGCCGACGAGTAATCGTGAACAAATTGTAAATAATTATAAAAACACTTGACTTTTGGCTAATTTTATAATATAATTACGAAGAGGCTGAAAAGAGGTTGCAAACTCTTTCACTTAGAGATAACGCCTCCACGTTATCTCACTCTTAATAAAAATCTATGGAGGTAGATATAATGAGTAAGCACAAAAATTTAGAGGGACAAAGATTTGGAAGATTGTTAGCAGTTGAAGAAATAGAACACATCGCACCCGGAATATATAATTACAGGTGCAAATGCGATTGTGGGAATGAAGCTGTTGTTACCAATGTAAGATTATCTCAAGGAATTACCCATTCTTGTGGGTGTCTTAAAAAAGAATTACTTGTTAAAAGAAACAAAGAAAATTCCATAAGGAAAACAGACAATCAGAGAATTTTAAGAATTTGGAGAGCAATGAAGCACCGTTGCGAATTTCCAAATGACACAGCATATCAATATTATGGTGGCAAAGGAATTAAGGTTTGTGAAGAATGGCAGGATTTTAATAATTTTCAAAAATGGTGTTTAACAAGTGGCTATTCTGACGTGCTTACTATTGATAGGAAAAATCCAAATAAAAATTATTCTCCTGAGAATTGTCATTGGGTAGATATGACTGAACAAAACAATCACAAATCAAACAATAAAATGCTTGAATATCAAGGTAAAATTCAGTCGCTTGCTCAATGGTGCAAAGAACTTGGAATAGATTACGCAAGAACAAAAGCTCGTATAAACACTTGTCATTGGAGTGTTAAAGATGCTTTTGAAAAAGAAAAATATTCTCAGATAACAAAACTGGAAAATTAACAAAGAAAGGGGAGGGGAACAAATCAATCCCTTCCCCTTTTGCTCTAAGAGGGGTGATTAAATGGCAAAAATAATGGTATGTGAGGTGTGTGGAGCTGAGTATGGTGTAAGACAAGGATTCAAAGGTGATAGATTTAAACCTGTACATTTTTGCTCAGAAGAATGTTATAATAAATTTGTCGAAGCTAAAGACACAACTCCATTCATGCTTCTCAAAGATTATATCAACTCTATCTATCCTGAACCAGAGCTTATCCCTTGGGATTGGATTATCAAACAAATCAAATCTATTAAAAAAGTGTATGATATAGATGAGGCAGATATTCGTCTTGCTATCAAATACGCAGTAGAGTTTGAAGATTATCAGGTTGACCAAAATTTAGGCTTGGGTCAATTCATCCCACGTTATCTTCAACCCTCTAAAGAATTTGCTGAATCTATACAAAAAGCAAAGAAAAAAGCTCGTAATTTGCCCGTTGTCGAGCCTGTTCATATAACTTACCAACCAAAACCAAAAGCCCGTAAATTCAAAGAAAGATAGTATTGACAAATAGGCTTGAATGTGGTATAATAAGGCAAATAAAAGGAGTTGATGGCTGAATGAATTATTATATTAGCGATACACATTTTGACCATAAGAATGTTATTGCCTTCGATAGCAGGCCATTCTTTACTGTTACAGAAATGAACGCAAAACTTATTGAAAACTGGAACAATCGTGTAACAAATCAAGACATGGTATATATACTTGGCGATTTTCATTGGGGCAAAACTCAAGACTGGTTGTTTGTTCTGCGTCAACTCAATGGGCAAAAGACGCTTGTTCGTGGCAATCATGATTTACATTTACCTTTTACGCCAGAGTTGAGTAAATGTTTTGCTGATGTTAAAGATTATAAAGAGATTGATGATAATGGTCGAAAAATTGTGTTGTCCCATTTCCCTATGCCCGTATATAAGAATATGTATTATGGATGGTATCATTTATATGGTCATGTTCATACTACAACAGAAGACAATATGGTAGAGAATTTCTTTAGAACTGTTCGAGCATATTATGAATTTGAGCGTAGAGCTTTTAATGTTGGATGTATGAAAGAATATATGGGGTATACGCCAAGAACATTGGATGAAATTATTGAAGTAAACAAGGGGTGTGATTGATGCTATATAATGAAAATTATGCGTCAATGATGCTTGGTTGTTTATGCAATAATACAGAACTTCTATTTAATCCTTCTTATCCTCTTTCAAAATCTGACTTTGCACCAATCTCCATGCATAAAATTATCTTCTCAACCATTGTTTCTTTAGCTGAACAGGGCGCAAAAGAAGTTGGTGAGATTGAAATTGACACGTATCTTCAAGCCTTCCCAGTAGATTATGAAACATTTACTGATTCTGATGGGCTTGGGTATGTAGCCAATCTAAAGAGTATGCCAATTCAGGGCGCTTATGAGATGTATTACAATACAATTCGTAAACTAAGCCTACTGCGTCAGCTAAAGAGTGAAGGTATCTCTATTGAAGATTTTTATGATGAGGCAAAGCCAGAAGAAAGTGAAACAAAGAAACTTGAAGAATTAAGTATTCAAGATATTCTATCTTCTGTTGAAGCTAAAGCCACAAAGCTACGCAATCGGTATGACGTGCATTATGTTCGTGATGAAATCAAAGCTGGCGAAGATGTAGAAGAACGGCTTGAAGCTTTCAAAGAAAAGCCAGCATTTGGTGCTTATCTACAATCTGGTTATCTATCAACTTTGTGGAATGGCTGGAATAGAGGGCATCTATTACTACGTGCTGGCCCATCAGGTTCAGGTAAAACAAGATGCTCTGTGGCTGATTTGGTAAATGTTGGGTCTAAAGAAATCTGGTCTGAAAAACACAAAGATTTTATACCCAACCCTAATTATAAATCTTCCACGTTATATATTCATACAGAGATGGACACAGAAACGGAAGTTGAACCAATGTTCTGGGCGGCTATCTCTGGCGTTGAGTATAGAGATATTACAGGTGGTCTAACAACAAAGAAAGAAGACAAACGGATTGCTAAGGCGGGTGAAATCTTACGCCAAAGTAATCTAACCATCACCTCTATGCCTGACTTCACCTCTCAAAGCCTAAAGAGAAAAATTAAAGAAAAGGTTGAGAATGAAGGCATTGAGTATTGCGTGTTTGACTATATGGAGATTCAGTCGGCTTTGTCGGCTGAATTTAAGCAGACTACAGCAGTACCGCCAAGAGAAGACTTAGTACTAAAAAGTCTATGCTCTGATTTGAAACAGTACGCAGAAGAATTTAATGTTGGTATTTTGTCAGGGATGCAATTAAATGATTCGTGGAAATCAATGTCATATATTGATGAATCGGCTTTGGCCGGTTCAAAAGCCGCAAAGAATAAAATTGATGGCGGTAGTATTTTAATCCCAACCCCATATCTAAAGAAAGATATGAAGATAATCGAGCCATATATCAAGCGTAGAGGATATGGTACAGATAGACTACCGTTACCGAACATTTGTGAATTTATCTTCAAAGCAAGATTTGGCAGATATGGCGACCAACGCCTAAAGCTCTGGTCATATTTTAATCGTGGTACGTTTGAGCGCACAGATTATATCATAACAAACGATGCAAATGAAGTTATGACTGAGATTCAACCCACCACATTACAGGAGGATTTTTAATGAAAAAGATTGTGTATACCGAAGTGGTAAGTTCTTGCTTGGATGAAGCCTTTAAGCAATATTTAGATGATGCTATTAAAGAATGTTATAAAAACCATCTTCAAGTTGAGATTCAATACAAGCCAGTAGACAATTCAGGTATTTATCATTCTGCTTTAGTTCTTGGTTATACTGAGGTATTCAGCCTATGAGCAAAAGCGAAGGAAGAACATATTTAGCAATTGCGGCTGGAAGTCTACTATTCTACACAATCGGCTTGCCTATTCTTGATGCGGCTTCTAGTTGGATACAAAATCAATTCAGCTATCATAACGCCAAGCTTCAAGATAAACTAAACAAAGAAACAAACCAACCCACTTCCGAAGCTAATAATGTACAAGCAATTGGATTCCAATGTACGTGTGAAGAATGTGAGGAAGAAGATGAGTAATCGTGTAAAAACTCTAAAAGACAGTGCGTGTTATAGTTGTGAATTTAAGCAAGAGTGTATGGAAAGAATTAGGCGAAGCCCACAACTAATGGAAATTTGTGATGTTATGTTAAATAATAGTGGCTTGAAAGTCAAGGATTGTGGTATTTGGATTGCGTGTGCAGTGGATAATGCGATGAAAGTGGGTGGTCAAAATAGTTGACCGTGGGACAACAAAACCATATATTCATTTTCTATCTAATGCATCAATTGATGTTACTGGTTCTATGCATCTCGTTCGTTTTAAGAAGTATGTGATTCTGCTTGATTGTGGCTTAATACAACAGGGTGATATTGCCACAGCTTATCGCCTAAATCAAGCCCAACTAAAGAAGATTAAACCACGAGATATTGATTATATTATCCTCAGCCATCAACATATAGACCATAGTGGCCTTATTCCCGCTCTATTTGCTAAAGGCTGTCAAGCCCATGTGTATGTGCCTCAAGGCTCTGTCCCATTTCTACGCCTACTATGGCAAGATAGCCTAAAGATTATGCAAGCTGATTGTCTAAAGCTACAAAAAAAGCACGGTATCAAAGCCGCTCCATTCTACACAGAAGAAGATGTAGAAAGGGCTGTATGGCGATGTATTGATATTCCATCAAATACTCCATACAACATCACCAACGATATTAAATTTACTTATTATCCTGCTGGTCATATTCTCTATGCACAGCAAATTCTGCTTGAACTAAAAGAAGGCTCAGTGATTAAACGAGTGGCATTTACAGGCGATATTGGTGGCACAACTCTACGCCCATACGTTGAGCCAAGGCAGACTTTACCTTTTTGTAATGTTCTGATTGGCGAGAATACATACAATCAACCAGGTAGAATCAATAATGTTCGAGATAGAGAACAAGACGAAACCAAAATTGCTACCATTATTAACAACAGCCATCGTATATTGTTTCCCTGTTTTAGTCTTGGCCGAACACAAGAATTACTCACCGTGCTCTATGATATGTGGCAACATCAAGACTTGCCTCTCAATATTCCTATTTATCTTGACAGTCCGTTAGCGATTAAATTCTGTGACTTGTGGCCTGATTTTCCTAAGTGGCAAACAATCATGAACTGGTCAAATCTTCATTTTGTCAAAGATTACCAAGATTCTATCGAACTTCAAATGTCGAATGAGAGATGTGTTGTTATTGCGGCTTCTGGCTTTTTGCAAGGCGGGAGAATTGTAAGCCATCTTAAAACAGCTTTGCTAGACGAACACAATCATATTTGTTTTATCGGATTCAGCGGTGAGAATAATCTAGCAAGCCAAATCAAATCAGGGCAAAAAGATGTTGTAATTGATGGTGTGGCTGTAGCCAATAGAGCCAACATCACAGACTTGCGTTCATTCTCAAGCCATGCAAGCAGAGAAGAATTGATGGATTATTATAGCGAATGTCGATTTGATAAATTGTGCTTGGTGCATGGTCAATTTTCTACAAAAGTTGACTTTGCTCAAGAACTTCAAGACCGCCTACACAACGAAGCCAACTCAGCCAAAGTTGTCTGCATCAATCAAGACCAACGAATTTTTATCTAACAATAAAATAATCCTTGACAAATCCTCCCTTATGTGGTATAATGTGTATATCAAATGAAGGAGGATTTGTTTTATGGATAATGAATTTGCATTATTTTCAGACCAAGCCCTTGAAGATTTACAAACAAGCATTGCTACATATATAGCAATGAATAATAACTTACGAATTAAAAATTTGTTTGAGCAAGTTTGTGCTGAGAAAAATAGACGAATTGCTCTTGAAGCCAGTCTTGAACATTTTACAAGGGGATGATACATATGGAATATATTTTTCTAATGATTTACGTGTATATTGGTATTCTGGTGGCTGAATTTATTTTTCAGTCTGACGCTTTTTTAGATACTCAAGAGCATTATCCAATTTATGCACTATATGCCATTGGTTGGCCTATTGTTGTTATATATTGTATTATAAAGAGTATTATACGGTTCATTAAGGAGGTGAAATGATGATTTTTTTAGATTCAGCCGCAACGACCAAGCCCAAATTCTTTGGTAAAGATTATGATTATCTATGGATGAATAGTAATATGGGTTATGCAAAATATGAACAAACGGCTTTAGAAAATTGTAGAGAAGATATTAAAAAGCGTCTTGGTGTAAATAGTGGTAAGGTGATTGCTGACTCAACCTCAAGTCAATTAGTTGAAAGTTTATTTAATAAAATTAAAGAAAGCACTTGACAAAACAGGGTTTTTGTGGTATAATATAATAGAGGTCAATAAAAGGTAGCTAACTTTTATTGTTAAGGGGCGATGCTTATCTCATCGCCCCACTCTAAATATAATTCTTAGATAAGGAGAATGAAAGATGAAAGAGGTTTGGAAAGATATTGAAGGATATGAGGGGTTGTATCAAGTTAGTAACTTGGGCAGAGTAAAGAGCCTTTCTCGTTTTATAAATAATGGGAATGGGTTAAGAAAAACAAAAGAAAAAATATTAAAACCAAACAATATAAGCGGATATTCATATGTAATTTTACATAAGAAAAACGGAGAATTTCATAATATAGCAATACATATATTAGTAGCAAAATCTTTTGTTGATGGTTATGAATATGGAAAGCAAGTCGGTCATAAAGATGAATCAAGGAATAATAACAACGCCAATAATTTAGAGTGGGTGACACCAAAAGAAAACAGTAATACTCCAAAACACAAAGAAAGAATAGCAAACTCAAGAAAAAATATTGCCATAACAGAACAAACAAGAAAGAAAATGGGAGAATCTCATAAAGGCGGTAAAAGTTCAACCGCCAAGAAAGTAATATGCGATGGTATTGTTTTTGAGTGTGCTGGGTACTGCGCTGAATTTTATAATATTAAAAGTAGAATATTCAGAAGATATTTGGACGGAAGTAGAAAAATGCCACAAAAATTTAAAGAATTAGGTCTTAGATACTATAAGGAGAACGAAGAATGATTGTAATTGGTTCTGCTTACGAGCATGATTGTGTTGAAAGATATATTAACATTCATGTTGAATCACTCACAGAACTTGAAGAACAATTAAATAAGCACCCAAACGAAGATAAATATGTTTGTTGGATGTACGTAAATAATTTAACAGGGAAAATTTTCCCTGTTAAGGAAATAGGCGAATTATGTAAGAAATATAATGCTTACTATATTTGTGACGCAACTGCGGCTATCGGTCATATTAAAATCGAGCCAAATATCGACCAGTGGTGCTCTTGTTTATTTGCTTCTTCTCACAAATGGCATGGGCCAAAGGGTAATGGATTTATGTGGGCCTCTGATGAATTAGCAACTCATTTGCATCTTAGCAAAAATCCAAAAGATGAATATGGAATGTTATGGGGGACTACGGACACACCCGGCATTTGTGCTATGACTGAAGCCTTTGTTCATACAGTAGAGCACACAGCTAAAAATCTCGACTATTATTATCATCTAACCAACTATCTCTATACAAGCGCATTCAACGCTGGCTTAGTCATTACTGAACGTGTTAAAAATGGCTCACAAGCCATTCACGCTATTACAATTCCTAACATTAACGCTGACGCTCTACAAGCTTATCTTGCAAGCAAGGAAATATATGTTGGACTTGGGCATAGCGCGTGTAGCAATGAAGCTGATTATCGTGTGCTTGAAGCTCAAGGGTATACAAAAGAACAAGCTGAGAACACGATTAGAATTAGCTTTTGTGAAGACAATAGTTATAGAGATATTGATATGCTCGTAGGAGCAATTAAAGAATTTAAGGAAAAATTTTAAGGAGAATATTATGATTGTAGTAAAATCTAAAATCAAGCCAGCTAATGAATGTATCTGTGACGATTGTGGTGCAGAACTGGTGTATGATAACAATGATACATACTTTGGTATGTTTGGCGAAGAGGGGATTGATTGTCCAGTGTGCGGTAATTTTGTATTTATTGATAGTGATAAGCCCCGTATTCCTCCCAAATTCCCCGACACATTCTACCACACAGACGCAAACGATAGTTTGTGCAAACTAAGTGACGAAGAAATTCAAACATATGTAGATAAGGTTATGAAGCATGAAAAAGAACTAAAGCCAGGTGAATTTACTTGCAGTGGCACAGGCGACACAATGGTGTATTTGTTCAAGTATGAGAATGAAACAGAAATTGTCGTGTCTAAGAATGAGTGGAGCGATACTATTTCCCATTAAGTAAGGAGATAAAATAATGGCGAAAGGCAAAGTGAATGTAAAAATTCTCAAAAAACAACTCACATTGCCTATGCACAAGTTGGTGTTAAAGGCCATTGATATTCCAATCTTTAGTGAGTC
>Ga0172378_10002542_pt1 | contig 17124 bp, 14 predicted proteins | sample GrowelOW332metaG_FD_119755 | JGI IMG/M metagenome (GOLD analysis project Ga0172378, IMG submission 119755) | Groundwater microbial communities from an aquifer near a municipal landfill in Southern Ontario, Canada - Pumphouse #3_1 metaG | ecosystem: Environmental > Aquatic > Deep subsurface >... | reverse complement strand
TTTCAACGTTTATTTAGCGAAAACTTTCTGATTTATCAATAGCTAAATGAGTTTTTTATACACTTTTTTTCACCCAAATTTGCATCAATGAAAGAACGACTACACATTCAATGCTAAATCAGGAAAAACACAACGACGTTTGGGCTAATTGCTTGCGGATTATCGAGCAGTTGATCGATCCGCAGATGTTCAACACTTGGTTCAAACCAATACGCCCGGTAAAATTCGACGAGTCAACTCTTACTGTTGAAGTGCCGTCGGATTTCTTCAGGGAGTACCTCGAAGGCGCTTTTCTTGACATCTTGAAGAAGACATTGAAACGTGTGATCGGAGCCGATGCCAGACTTGTCTATATGGTGAAGCCGGTTAAGGTTCAGCCTGCAATGGTGTTCCCTGCTGCCAACGGCCCCACTCCGGTCAACAAAAGCGTTTCCATCAGCACCTACCAGCCTTCGAGCAATCCTGGACCTTTCGTTTTCCCCGGCATTCAGAGGGTGATGATTAATCCGAGACTGAAACCGGAGTACTGTTTCACTAACATGGTGATAGGAGAGTGCAACAAAATGGGAATCACGGCTGGAGAGAACATCTCACTGTCTCCCGGCAAGACACCGTTCAATCCTCTTTTCCTTTTCGGGGGCCCCGGTTTGGGCAAAACCCATCTCGCTCAGGCAATCGGAATCGCAATCAAAGACAAGTATCCTGACCTGATTGTGCTCTATGTGACCGGAAATGAGTTCAAGACACAGTATATGGACGCTGTAAACGTCAGAAACAAACTGGTCGACTTTCTTGCCTATTATATGAAGATTGACGTGCTGATTGTGGATGACATTCAGGATTTGTTAGGTCCCGGGTCTCAGAATGCGTTTTTCAACGTGTTCAACCACCTGCACCAGGCAGGCAAACAACTCGTCTTCACATCCGACCGCTCTCCGGCTGAATTGCAGAATTTCGAGGAAAGGCTGCTTTCCAGATTCAAATGGGGGTTGTCCGTAGAGTTGCTCAGACCTGATTACAACACTCGTCTGTCTATGCTTAAGTCAAGATGCTTCAGAGAAGGGGTGAGTATGAGTGATGATGTGCTCGAGTACGTCGCTGCAAGAGTCAAATCCAATTTCAGAGAGCTTGAGGGTGCGCTTATGACCTTGATAGCACAGGCTACCTATCTTCATAGGGAAGTTACAGTGGCCCTTGCTAAAGATGCGATAGAGAAAATCGTCGGAGACAATCAGAATGACGTAACCATAGACAAAGTGCTTGACACTGTGTGCGGTTATTTCAACATCGACAAGGATATAATAATGTCCCACTCTCGCAAGCGCCAGACAGTTCAGGCAAGGCAGATTGCAATGTATATGTGCAGAAGCCTTATTTCCGACTGTTCTCTTTCTTCCATTGGGACGCAGATCGGCGGCAAGGATCACGCCACTGTGCTTCACGCATGCAACACGGTGTCAGATTTGAAGGACACCGACAGGAAGGTTAAGCAGTATCTCAGCGACATTGAGAAAATGCTTGTCCCTGCAAACAGATAACAGAAATAATTCTATCGATATGAACACTGATGCAGTACTTGGTTATTTCAAAGAGATAACCAAAATTCCCAGAGAGTCATCCCACGAGGCTCCGATGACAGAGTACCTTCAACAATTCGCGCGCTCGCGCAAACTCGAATGCAAGACAGACAAATGCGGTAACGTCCTTATTACTAAGGAAGCCTCAAAAGGAAAGGAGAATGTACCCACTATAGTGCTTCAAGGGCATCAGGATATGGTCTGCGACAAAATCGCAGGCAGTACTCATGATTTCAGGAAGGATCCTATTGAATATGAGATTAAAGACGGCTGGATGATTGCCCAAAAGACGACTCTCGGAGCTGACGACGGCATCGGCATCGCAGCAGTTCTGGCATTGCTGGATAGCAAGAAGAGTATGGGCAAGATTGAGGCGCTTTTCACAATCTCGGAAGAGGTTGGAATGAATGGGGCGCACGCTCTGGAGCCTGACTTTTTCGACGGCAAAACTTTGATTAATCTTGATTCAGAGGATGAGGGACAGCTTTTTGTCGGATGCGCTGGCGGCGTGGACACCATGATTGATTTCCATTACGACAGAATCACGCTAAAACAAGGCTACAAGACAGTCAGACTTAGAATCAGCAAAGCTCTTGGAGGCCACAGCGGGGATGACATCGAGAAAGGCAGAATGAACACTCTTCAGGAACTCGCACGTTTTCTCTATAGTGAGTTGGCGAATGATTTTCAGCTTATCCTTATCAAAGGCGGCACAAAGCCGAATGCGATCGCGCGAGAAGCAGAAGCGATCATTGCCATAAGCGAACCTGACACTCTAATCAATAGATTCGCTTGTTTCGGAAAGAGGGTGAAATCCGAATTCGCCATTTCCGATCCTAACGTCGTTTTCGAGGCGGCTTCTTTCAACTGTACGGAAAAGCCGATTGATGAAGACGTTAAATTTCGTCTGGTGGCTTCTTTGTTTGCCGCTCCTCACGGTGTCTATGCTATGAGCCGGGAGATTCCAGGACTTGTGGAAACGTCCACCAATCTGGCGGCGGTGAGAATGAAAGAGAACGGCTTAATAAGAGTGGTCACAAGCCAGAGAAGTTCTGTGGATTCCGAAGTCAACGCCATTGCAGCCAAGGTAGAGGCCACTTTCCTTCTTGCTGGAGGAAACGTTACTCATTCATCGGACTATCCGGGCTGGAAACCTAATTTGGATTCGCATATTCTGAAAGTCTGTGTCGAGACCTACAAAAGGCTGTTCCACACAGATCCCGAGGTGAAGGCAATTCACGCAGGACTGGAATGCGGACTTTTCCTCACCAAATTCCCTGATTTGGATATGATCTCATTCGGCCCGACTTTGAGAGGCGTTCACGCTCCGGGAGAGAGATTGGAGATTGCATCTCTGGGGAAATTCGTAGACCTTCTCAATGACGTGGTGCAAAATTTCAAATAGATTATGATAAAGATTGCTCCATCAATGCTTTCAGCTGACTTTCTGTATCTGGAAAAAGATGTGGACACAGTCAATCGTTATGCGGATCTCTTCCATCTTGACATAATGGACGGCTCTTTCGTCCCGAATATTTCCTACGGATTCCCTGTTGTGGAGGCGATAGCAAGAAAGGCGGAAAAGCCTCTTGACGCACATCTGATGATTGTTAATCCCGATAAATATGTGGAAAGGTTAGCAAAAGCCGGTGTGAGTATGCTGAGTTTCCACTACGAGGCCGCATTGGAGAAAACCTCTGAAATTATCAAAATGGTCAAGGAGAACGGGATGAAGGCCGGAGTAGCGATTAATCCTGACATTCCTGTGGATAAACTGTATCCATTTCTTGATTCTCTGGATTTTGTTCTGATTATGTCCGTTTTCGCAGGTTACGGAGGACAGAAATTTATCGATAATTCTCTCGAGAGGATTAGAACAATGAAAAACGAGATTACCGGACGAGGTCTTGACTGCCACATCGAAGTGGACGGGGGAGTCTCTGCATCAAACTCATGCGCTTTGGCTAAGGCGGGGGCAGATATTTTCGTTGCCGGGAGCGCAGTGTTCAATGCGGCAGACCCGGAACTGGCAATCAAAGAGATGAGAGACGCGGCTCAGATGATGTAGTTTATCTCTTTGAAAGCAAATTCTTTGATTGTGCCGTCACAAAGCTGAACTTTAAGTAAAGCGCCCTCAGAAACACCGATGATTTTTCCTCTGAACGAAGATCCGTCGGAACAATCAGTGTAATCGTACTCCTCGTTGAATCTGTAAAGAGATGCAAGATAGCTCTCTTTAAGATTGTCAGAAGACGAGACAAGGCTTCTCAAATGGCTCTGAATGCAGGATAGCAACTCAACAAGGCATTCTTTTCTGTCAAAATCCTTTTTTGCAAGAATTTTCATAGACACCGGATTCATCAGAGATGCGGAAAAATAAGTTTCATTAACATTCAGTCCGATTCCAACTATGCTGAAGTCCAGATAATTGCCCTTAAGTTTGTTCTCTATCAGAATCCCGCAGATTTTCTTGTCACGCACATAGATGTCGTTAGGCCATTTGATTTTGGCGTCAATCCCGTGGATTGCGAGGAAATCCTTTATCCCCAATGTTACTATCTCGCTGATAACAAATTGATTAGAGGCCAGTAGCGGTGAAAAGGACGACTCTCTAACAGCCTCCTCCGCACCAGAGAATCTCAGAAAAAGAGAGAAAGTGAGATTAAGTCCTTCAGCGCTCTGCCACACATTGCCTCTCTGACCTCGTCCCGCTGTCTGAAAGTCAGCCGCGACCACTGACATATTGTCAAAATCGTCCGGATTTCTCAAAAATTCATTATTTGTTGAATCAATAGTGTGATACCACGTTATAGATGGATTAATATTTTTCATTGGAGCAATTTTTGTCTTATATTTGTACGCAAAATTAACAATTATTAGAATGATTACACACGATTTAAGAATTATAGCTGACGCGATACTTGACAAAAAGGGACAAAACGTTGTTTCCTATGACTTACGAAAAGTCGGTACGGCGATTTCGGACTATTTCATAGTTTGCAGCGCGACATCGACTACGGCGGTCAGGGCAATATCGGACAACATTATTGAGAAAACGGAAGAAGCGGGACTGCAACTGCTTAGATCTCAGGGAGAGGAAAATTGTTTCTGGATCATTCAGGATTACGGAAACATAGTAATTCACATTTTCCTTGAAGAGTACAGAGAATTCTACAGACTTGACGACTTGTGGGCCGACACTCCTAACAAGGTGTACAAAGAACGACGCAAAGTCAATGCTAAAGTGAACGCAGACTCGAAATAAAGAGCATTATGGCTAATAATCAAAAGAATACTAAAAAGACGATCAGGGTTAAACTGAATTTCTCTTGGTTTTATCTGATTCTTTTACTCGGAATAGGCTGGCTGCTTTTCAATCAGCAGGGAGCCAACCCTCAAAAGATAGAATGGGCTGAAGTGCAGACGATGATGAAATCAGGTGACGTCAAGGAAATCCGCTACGTAAGAAATGATTTCGAAGGCAACGTCACGATGAAGCCGGACCGCATCAACAAGTATGCGGACAAATTCGGCGGCAAGATTCCGGAGAAATCGCCTCATTTCATTTTTCTTGTCTCAACGCAGTTCAATGCTGAGCAGGAATTCGGCGCGATAAATGCAACCCTTCCCGCCGACGGTCAGGTAAAAATCATTATGGAGAATGACGAAAAAGTGTGGAGAGGCGTGCTTGAATGGCTACTTTTCCCGATTCTTCTGATTCTTCTCTGGGTTTGGATGTTCCGCGGTTTCAGCCAAAAGATGGGCGGAGGCAACGGTGGAAATATGGGTGGAGGCGGAGGAATCTTCAATGTCGGGAAATCTACAGGAAAACTGGCTGACAAGAACGACGTCAAGATCACCTTCAAAGAAGTCGCAGGTCTGTATGGTGCGAAGGAAGAGGTGATGGAGATTGTCGATTTTCTGAAGAACCCTAAGAAATACACTTCTCTCGGAGGTAAGATTCCGAAAGGCGTGCTTCTGGTAGGGCCTCCGGGCACGGGAAAGACTTTGCTCGCGAAGGCTGTGGCAGGAGAGGCGAATGTGCCGTTCTTCTCCATATCCGGTTCCGATTTCGTTGAGATGTTCGTCGGCGTTGGAGCTTCCAGAGTAAGGGATCTGTTCCGTCAGGCAAAGGAAAAAGCACCTTGCATTGTCTTTATCGACGAGATTGACGCAGTTGGCCGCGCCCGAGGCAAGAATGTTGGCTTCTCTTCAAATGACGAGAGGGAAAACACTCTTAATCAGTTGCTTACGGAAATGGACGGATTCGACACCAATTCAGGTGTGATAGTGCTTGCGGCAACGAACAGGTCTGACATCCTCGACAAGGCCCTGCTTAGAGCTGGTCGTTTCGACAGACAGATAAGAGTTGAGTTGCCTGAGTTGAAAGAAAGGGCTGACATCTTTAAGGTGCACATCAAGAATCTTAAGATGGCAAAGGATTTTGATGTAGATTTTATGGCGAGGCACACGCCTGGATTCTCTGGCGCAGACATAGCGAATGTCTGCAACGAAGCCGCTCTCACGGCTGCGAGGAACAACAAGAAAGAGATTGACAAACAGGACTTCCTTGATGCCGTCGACAGAATTGTCGGCGGGCTTGAGAGAAAGAATTATATGATCACTACACAGGAGAAAAGGTCTATCGCTTTCCACGAAGCCGGACACGCTACAGTAAGCTGGCTGCTGCCTTACGCCAATCCTCTGTTCAAAGTGACCCTTATCCCGAGGGGCCAGGCTCTCGGTGCCGCTTGGTATCTGCCTGAGGAAAGAAAGATCTGGACTAAGAATCAGATGGTTGATGAGATGTGTTCTCTAATCGGAGGACGCGTGGCGGAGGAAATCGTTAACGGAGAGCCTTCGACAGGAGCTCAGAATGATTTGGAGAAACTCACTCAGATGGCTTACAGTATGGTTCAGTACTATGGAATGAGCGACAAGGTCGGTCAACTTTCGTTCTACGACTCCACCGGATCAAGAGGCTATGACTTGACGAAACCGTACAGCGAGAAGACAGCCGAGGTTATGGATCAGGAAGTCAAGAGTTTAGTTCAGAACATCCACGACAGAACTAACAAACTTCTGACCGACCACAAGGAGGGCTTCTATCAGATGGCTAACATTCTTCTCGACAAAGAAGTTATATTTGCTGAGGATGTGGAGAAGATTCTCGGACCTAAGGTGAAACCGTCCGAATCGGACAGAACCGCCACTGACAATGAGGCTACAGCCGCAACGGCACCTGATACCGACAAGACTGCCGAAAGCAGCAAAACCACTGAAGAGACTACTACTAAAAACTAAACATAAATGACCAATGTGACCCTCAGAACTATTTCCGGAGTAGGCTTCATAGCAGTAATGCTGGCTTGTCTGCTCTTGAATAAGTTTTTGTTCGCAGCTCTAATCATTTTCATTATGATAGGAATGATGGCTGAGTTCTACAAATTCACGATGGGGGACTCCTACGAATTCTCCAGGATTCTGGCAATCGTCGCCGGCGTGGTACTGTTCTGCCTTATATTCCTGGCTGAAGTGTATGCGATTCCTTTCGCTTTTGTGTCCCTTGCCTTGCTCCCCGTTTTCATAGTGATGATTAACTCTCTGTATGTCAGGGACAAAACGGATTTCGGCAAATTCTCCAACATTTACACCGGACTTCTGTACATAGCCATACCGCTTGCATTGTCCAATCTTATCGCAATCCAAGACGGGGAGTTGAACGGAATGTTGCTTGTCTGCTTTTTCATTATAATATGGTGTTCAGACGTAGGGGCTTTCGTTGCTGGCATAACTCTTGGCCAGAAATACGGCAAAAAACTTTTCCCTTCCATTTCTCCGAAGAAATCTTGGATGGGTTTTTGGGGCGGGCTTGCTACCGCAATTCTCGCCTCGGTAGTTCTGAACTTGACGGGTATGCTTGAGATACCGATAATCCACAGTATTGTGCTTGCGATTGTTATGGATGTCGCAGGTGTCTACGGCGACCTTTTCGAATCACAGTGGAAGAGGTACTACAATGTGAAAGACTCAGGCAATTTGATTCCGGGACACGGCGGTCTGCTGGACAGATTTGACAGCACTCTTTTCGCAGTGCCTGTCGGCGCTATATATATGGTTATAATGAATCTTTTGTAATAACAATGAGAATCGACAAAAACTCTTTTGGCTCAATCGCTGTAGTGTGGGTGGCGGGAATTATCCTGTCCATCATTTCTCTGAAATTTATCCCTATTATGTGGCTGTCGGTGACGCTTACTGCAATCCTTGTCGGTTTTATGCTGTTTGTCACTTGGTTCTTCCGAGTTCCTGAGCGAGAGCTCAATCTCGACCCAGACATCATTACTTCAGTGGCCGATGGAAAAGTGGTCATAATCAGAAAGGTACACGAGCCTGAATACCTGAAGACCGAATGCGTGCAGATTTCGGTGTATATGGATTTTTTCAATGTCCACGCCAATTTTTGGCCGGCGACCGGGGAGATCACTTACTACAAGTATCATCCCGGAAAATATGCGCTCGCATTTCTTCCTAAAGCTTCCGAGAAGAACGAACATTCCTCAGTTGGGATGCAGACCGGCGGTAGACTTATCTTTTTCAAGCAGATTGCGGGGACATTCGCCAGAAGAATCGTGTGCTATGCCGAGCCGGGATGCAAAGAGATTTGCGGCACTCAGTGCGGAATCATAAAATTCGGATCCAGAATTGATCTTTATCTGCCTCTTGACTGTGACATCAAAGTCAAGGTAGGGGATGAGGTGAAGGCTTGCAAAACGATAATCGCTACACTAAATAATGGCTGAGGCTTTTATTATCCTAATTCTAATCCTGCTTAACGGGGTTTTCTCAATGGCTGAAATCGCTTTGATTTCGGCAAGAAAATCCAAGCTTCGCTCAGAAGCTAAGAATGGTAATCAGGGAGCTGAGAATGCGGTCAAACTCGCCTCGGATCCTGACAAATTCCTTTCGACCGTACAGATGGGCATTACTCTTGTCGGAATTCTGACCGGTATTTTCTCCGGCGACACTCTCGCGGAGAATTTCGCTTTGCTGTTCGAGAAATGGGGAATGACCGCGGGACTGTCCGAATTCGTAGCAAAAGCGATTATAGTTCTGATAGTTATGTACTTCAGCATATTACTCGGCGAACTGGTCCCTAAACGGATTGCGATGGCGAATCCTGAGAAAGCAGCCATCAAGATGTCGGGGATGATGAGATTCGTCTCTTGGATTTCCACTCCGATTGTGTTCTCGCTCGCCAAGAGCACGGCTTTCGTAGTTCGGCTTCTCGGCATCAAGGAACACGAAAGCAAGGTTACCGAGGATGAAATCAAGTCAATTATTCACGAGGGGACAGAAGAGGGGGAGGTGTCAAAGGTCGAACAGGACATAGTCGGAAGGGTGTTCACTCTCGGAGATCTGAGCGTCAGCAACATAATGACTCTTAGAGACGACATTGTCTATCTGGACATCAATATGACTGACAATCAGGTAAGGAAGACCATTGAGAACAACATCTATGAGCAATATCCCATCGTGGACGGTGATCTGGACAACATTGAAGGCGTGTTCTCGCTGAAAGACTATGTGCTGAGCGTAGGTAGAAAAGGCGGCATAGATCTTAAAGCTATGATGAAAAAACCTGTCTATTTCCACGAAAATATGTCGGTCTACAGCGTTCTGGAGTATATGAAGAAGCACAAGGTCAACAGGGCCTTGGTCTGCGATGAGTTCGGAGCGCTTTCGGGAGTCATTTCACTTAAAGATATTCTTGACGGCCTGATCGGAAACACTAACAACAGCCACCAGAAAGAACCTGACATTATCGCCCGAAAGAACGGCGACGGCTGGCTCGTGGACGGACAATGCTCCATCTATGATTTCCTGATTCATTTCGACCTCTCGGACGCAATGGAGGATTACGATTTCTCCACGGTCGGCGGTATGATAATGGATGTGATGCAGCAGGTTCCGTCAGAAGGCGAAAAAGTCAACTGGAAGAATTTCTCTTTCGAGGTAGCCGATATGGACGGGGCCAGAATCGACAAAGTCATAGTTAAAAGACTTACCGATTCTGATTCTGATCAGCCTCAATCAGTTCAATAAGCTTATCAATGGCCTCTGTGTCAGGCACGTGACGCATTACCGGGACATTCTTACGGTAGATTGACACTTTTCCTCCTCCTTCGCCGACATATCCCCAATCTGCGTCCGCCATTTCGCCGGGACCGTTCACGATGCACCCCATAACTGCAATGACCACATTTTTAAGATGCGAGGTGCGCTTTTTCACTTCATTGAAGGTCTGCTTAAGATTGTACATCGTCCTCCCGCAGCCGGGGCAAGCGATGTAGTCCGGCTTGTAGAACCGTCTTCTTGCGGCCTGTTGAATCTCATCTGTCAGATAAGCGCCGAAACCGTTTTCTTCTATTGAGACAGTCTTTCCTTCGTCATCCAGATAACTCCCGGTGAACTGAACATCGTCCAAATCTCTGTCCAACAGCCTTTTGCCGAAATCACAAGAGGCGTCCAGAATAAGTCTTTCGCGAGAAGGGGCCTCATAATCGGCAACGGCGGTCTTGCCAGTCACGCTCAAACCCCTTAGACAAGATAGAAGAGAACCGCTATATCTGTCAGAGAGATATTTCGCAATAGGAATCTCATTAATGGGATCCTCAGTGAGTGAGACTCTGACAGTGTCTCCCAATCCTTCGGAGAGGAGTGTCGAAATTCCTACGCATGACTTGATTCTGCCGCTGTCTGAATTGCCCGCCTCAGTCACTCCCACGTGCATAGGCAAGAAAGTGCCGAGAGTCTCCATCTCTTTTGCCAATTGCCTGTAAGCCTGCACCATAACAATAGTGTTACTTGACTTTAGAGAGACTACCACATTGAAAAAATCCTCCTCGATGCACATTCTGATCCATTCGAGAGCTGCTTTTGCCATAGCAAGGGAAGTGTTGCCATAGAGATTGGTGATATAGTCTCCGAGAGACCCATGGTTAAGTCCTATTCTTATGGCTGTGCCGCTGGATTTGCACACAGAAATGAGTTGCTTGAACTGTTTCTTTGCTTCCTCGTGGTCCTTATGGAAATTGCCCGGGTTAATCCTGACTTTTTCGACGAATGGGGCCACCGCTATCGCAGTTTGAGATGAGAAGTGGATGTCGGCCACAATAGGTGTGGTGACTCCGCAAGCTAATAGATCTGATTTGATTTTCTTGACATTCTCAACGTCTGTAAGGCCGGGAACAGTAATTCTGATCAGTTGCGCCCCCGCGTCTCTCATTCTTACACATTGGGCAACAGTGGCCTCGACATCATTTGTGTGGGTGTCGCACATTGTCTGGACCACGATGGGGTTTCCGCCACCGATGAGCACACCGCCAACATTTGCTATAATTGACTTCATTTCTTTTTCGGTTTTTCGTACACCTCATCGTAAGCCTGTCTTCTCATCTGATGATTTGTCTTTCCCGTGCGCCTTGTCAATTGGTAATGAATGCCACAGGAAATGATGATGTCCATAGGGTAGGCGAATCTGTAGTAGTACTTGCTGTAATAGTCTGGCTCATAGAGTGAGGAAAGGCTATAGTTTACCATTCCTTCGAAATGAATCTCAAACGGATCCAGGACAAATCCGAAACCAACTCCGCCCTTGATGCCGTAATCTAAGCGATTGTCAGTGTCCAGGAAATCGTTCCTGATTTTCTCGTCCACACTCTCTCCGGTTCTCTCTATGTTCAGTCTGTAACCTCCGTATATCCCTATGTTGGCTATTATTTTCATCTTCCAGAAATCCATGTGACAATGAGCCATCATAGGCACCTCAATCACATCAATGACCGCCTGACTTGCGTTTTCAACTGTCCCCGTAGTTCCGGTCTCTTTGTCTTTCTTGAATTTGTAGCCCTGATGTCCGTACATAAGGCCGACCTGAAGACCGAAATAAGGCATATAACCGAACAGTTTGCCATATCTGGTAAAAGTGACACCGTAATAACCGTTGTTCAGAAGCATAGCCTGTTTCATAGTCGGATTGAACATAGTCTGACTCAGGCCCACGCCATACTGCACGCCTATCAAAGTGTAGTCGTTGATGGAGAAGCGCTTTTTGACCTGAACGGTGTCAAGGAATGCGTTGGAAAAGGTGTCCCTTGCCTGAACCATAGTCGAGTCTTTGGTCTGAGCGAAAGCCTGCCGGGAGAAAAGCAATATGAAAGCTATTAAAAGAATTTTTCTCATCATTTGTCAAATAACTCGTGAAGATTCACCGTTTGTTCCAATTCGGTCTTTTCCAGCACATCTATCAATGATTTGTCTTTAATTTTGTAGAACAGCACTTTCTCCGGCTGTCTGTGAGAGAGCAAGTCTCCGGTGTCGATCAAACCGTTATTGTTAGGATCCTCCGTAATCCTTATGGAGTAAAGCCCAGCCTTGAGGTAGGGGAACATCAGCGTCCTGTCGCTGTCAATTCTGTAGGAGCGAAGTGTCTTTTGCCTCCCCTCGTCAAGCAGATCCACAATGTAGTCGGTACCACCTGTGCCCTTTACGACCAGTTTAAGCAGACTCAGATCCTCGTCCTTAGGCAGTGAGAACTTGACTTCGGAACTGTCGTTGTAGTGTCCGTTCACATCCATAAACACTCTTTCAGGAATTTTCAACAAGTAGTCGAATCCCGGTTTGAAGGTTACGTCAGGACGGATTGTGTAGAGCCTGAGATTGTACCTGTCACGCGTTACAGTGAATTTAGCCTTGAATTCCTGTTGGCGCGGATTGGTGAATTTGAATTGCAGTGAGTCGAAAAACGCTACTACGAGGGGATATTGCACCTCCATAGTGATGCCGTTCTGCTCAACGGTTTCAGGCTGGGCGACAGTCTTTATGACGCAAGTGGTGTCTTCGTGCTTTAGGTTCTTTTTGGAACTCTTTGCCGCTCCGCTTTTCTTTTCGGCAACGAGTGGCACCTTCTCCACAGTCCTGATCATAGCCTGCGTGGAATCGGTTTTCATATACCTGACATTCAGGTGAAGAGTGTCAGGCATCTTTCTCTGATCGTTCACCCATAGTTCGAGACTGTCGCGAAGAGGGTCAAACTGGGTAATGATTCTTTTCGGATTGATGTTGTCTATCCAGAGCGAGTCAACATCTGCCCCCGGAGCCATAAAGGTGATATAAGCGCTCCTATCAGCCAGTCTCACCTTGTTGACAATCATCTGCTTGGACGGTTTCCCGCGAAATGTCGTCAATTCATATTCAGTCTTTCTGGCACGGCACAGGAGCGTGTCCTTCATATCATATTTGAGCAGTTCAGGAATGGAATCGTTCATCTTGGTGACGGGTCTTATGGTAGAGCTCATAAAGGCAACCGCCTCGGATTCGGGATCGTACTTGTTGTCATTGTTCTCGTCTCTGAGAGCATAAAGCCTGTACACTGTGTCTTTGATGTTTCTTATGCAGAAAAAGCCCCAGTCATCAGTCTTGACCGCAGCATCGGGACTGCCTTTGAAAATGGCTGAATCGCTCTGATCCTTGAATATCAAGACTGTAGCGCCCTTCATCGGGTTCAGGGTCTTGTAATCCTGAACAAGACCGGTCACCATCATCGAATCAATCTTGCTTCCTGTCGAGAATGTCGTCACATATCCGGGGAACATATTACCTTCGTTGTTGTCAGCGATAGCATTGGTCAGATCTATTGTGTAACAAGTGTTGTCCTTGAGGTCTTCCTCAAAATACACGACCAGACTTTTGCCCTTCATCTTGTACTTTGGAGCTTTCTTTTGCGGGGGAGAGAGGACAATGCTCTTCGGATCCTTCACTGTGACGTATTCGTTGAACGTGAACACGACTTTCGCATCGTGGACAGGCACATTTACGCTGCCCGGCAACGGATCAATCTTGACGATCAGAGGAGGAATCGTGTCTTTCGGCCCTCCTGTCGGCGGCGTGGTGGTGTTGGCGCAGGAATGCGACATAACAAGAGCCAAAACGGCCGCAACAGGTATCAATGGTATTAATAATGATTTCTTCATATCTTCTAAATGTCAATTCTGATAACACTCTGAATCCCTTCAATCGAGGAAAGTTTCTTTATCACTCTTTCAAGTACGTCCTTGTCGTGGACATAAAGATCTATATACCCTTCAAAAATCCCGCCTTCTGTGTTCAGATACACACTTCTCATATTAACTCCCATAATCAGGGATATGAACCTTGAGATTTCATTGAGCAGTCCGAGTCTGTCCAAACCTTTCAAAGACAGCCTGACAAGGAATGATTTCTGCTCTGCGGAACCTTCCCATTGAGGAATCACAACCCAGTCCCCGTGCTTCGAGGCTATGCTTCCGGCAACGCTGCAAGTCTTCTTGTGCACGGTTATGGAACCGTCAGGAGCAAGGAACCCGATCACCGGATCTCCCGGGATAGGATTGCAGCAAGATGCTATTATGTACTTGTGACCGTCGGAGTTAGTGTCGTTTATCACATAATTCTTGCTCTCGGCTTTTGCTTTTTCCTTCTTGAACCAAGGGAAGGACCAACCTGCCTTATGAGTTTCTTCTCCGGAAAGAATTTTTGGCAACTCCGTCAAATCAAGAAGTCCAAGGCCTATTCTGAAAAACAATTCGTCAGTGCTGTTGATCTGATAGCCAGCGCTAAGTTTTGCGATCAAATCGTCCGAATACTTGAAGCCCAATGAGTTAAGCTGCCCGTCCAGAATTTTCTGTCCGGTCTTGATGGTCTCCTTCCTCTCATTCTTGAAATAATCCAGCACAAGATTCCTCGCATGTCTGGTCTGGAGGAACTTAAGCCATTCAGTCTTAGGCTTTTCTCCATCCGCCGTGATTATCTCAACCTGATCTCCGGATCTGAGAACTTGAGACAGAGGGACCAGTTTCATATTGACTTTTGCCGCTATTGCGGTGTTGCCGATCTCCGTGTGTATCTGATAGGCGAAATCCAATGCGGTAGAGTCCTTCTGGATTGATTTCTGCTCACCTTTAGGCGTGAAAATAGTAATGTTGCTTGTTGTGAGATCGTTATGGATTATGTCCAGAAGGTCAAGGGCGTTCACGTCAGGGTTAACCAGAATCTCTTTGACCTTGGCCAGCCACTTGTCCATCTCGCTGTCATTCTCAGTCAGATAACCGTCTTTTTTGTAAGCCCAATGAGCGGCAATTCCTTTCTCGGCTATGTCGTCCATCCTCCTCGTACGTATCTGAACCTCAATCCAAGTTCCTTCCTGTCCCATAAGAGTGCAATGGAGAGCCTCATACCCGTTGCTCTTGGGATGCTTAACCCAATCCCTGACCCTCTCCGGTTTGTAACGGTAGATGCCCGTGACTATAGAGAAAATGTGGTAGCACTGGTCTCGTTCACTTTCAACGCTCTCAACCGAAGGGTTGAAAATGATTCTTATGGCATACAGGTCGTAGATCTGATCGAACGGAATGTTCTTGACCTGCATCTTGTGCCAGATGGAGTACGGAGTCTTTACTCGTTTCTTTATCTCGAAATCGAAGCCCGCTTTCTTCAGAGCCTCATTTATTGGTTCTGTGAATTCGTTGACTTCCTTTTCCCTCAAATTGATGTCTTGAGATAGTTTCCTGGTTATGCTGTTGTAGGCGTCAGGCTCTTTGTAGCGAAGCCAGATGTTCTCCATCTCCGACTTTATGCCGTAAAGACCGAGTCTGTGGGCGAGGGGAATGAAGATGAACATAGTCTCGCTCAAGATCTTATCTCTCTTGTACTCAGGCATATACTCAATCGTCCTGCAGTTGTGAAGACGATCTGCCAGTTTGACGAGGACGACTCTGACATCATCGTTCATCGTGAGGAGAATACGTTTGAAATTCTCGGCCTGAAGACTCTCGGAGTAAATGTTGTTATGCCGGTTTTTGTCCTCGTTGTCAAGGACGGTCTTTATTTTGGTGAGACCTTCAACCAATGAGGCTATCTTGTCTCCGAACAGAGTCTTGATGTCGTCAATAGTGTAGTCAGTGTCTTCAACCACATCGTGAAGCAGTGCGGCGGAAATGGATTTGTAGCCCAGACCTATGTCGTTCACTACAATCTTGGCTACTGCGATAGGATGAAGAATATAAGGTTCACCAGACCTGCGTCTCACATTCTTGTGAGCCTCATTAGCAAATTCAAAGGCTTTCTGAACTATGTCAAGCTCGTTTTCATTCGCACATCTTTTCCTCGCGGCTTCCTTGAGATCCGCATAATCTCTCGCCACGGTGTCGTAATCCTGCTGTGTAAATTGTGAAAAGCTCATAATCAGTCTTTTATATTATAGTCATCAATATGTTCAAAGGCATAAGACAGTTCAGATCCGAAGAGAATGATGAACCATCCGAAGTTAAGCCAGAACATAAACAGCGGTATGGCGGCTACCGCACCGTATATTGCATTTAGTCTTGTTACAAAAACCTGGGTTTCCAGATAGAGATACTGAAGTATGGTGAACGCGACCCCCGAAAGAATCGCCGCCTTTAGTGCGAATTTGTACTTTACGGGATAGTTCGGAATGAACTTGTACATCGCGGAGAATGTCATAATGGAGACAACTCCGAAGACCAGCCAGCCGAGAATGGATTTGATGCTCTCCGAGAAGGCTATCTTGTTGGGCACCACAATGTCGAGTATGTGGGAATAGACAATCGAACCGGTGAAGAACAACATTATCACGAAAGGGGACAAGAATAGAATCGCGATGTAAAGGGAAAATCTTTTAAAAAGATTTCTGGATTTCTCCACTTTCCAGACATTGTTGAACACGCTTTCCACGCACATCATCATCCAGATCACAAGCCACACGAAAAGCAGAGCGCTCACAAGTCCCAGGCCGCTTGAATGCGAGGTGCTTATTATGTTGTTGGCGAAATGCAGCACCGAGTCGATGACTTGCTGATTGTCGAAATTGGCGTACAGCAGGTTTCTAAGGGCGTCGTCAAGTCCGAGACCTCCCGTCACTATGAACGCCACGGCTACGAAAGGGACAACGGCCATTGTGCAGAAAAAGCTGAGAGCAACGGCTTGAAAGCCAATTTTCTGGGTGGAGAACGTCTTGATGGTGATCAACAGCAATTTGAAGTCTTTGACCATCTTTGCCTTGAACTTCCCGAAATCATTTAAATCTCTCTCCCAAATGTCATCGGACACGAATTTTCTGAATTTCGCTATCCGATACCTTATCGCCCTGAGAATTGTGCCGCGCTCTTTTTTCATAGTCTTAAAACAATGTGGGTTCGTTCTCGTGGTCAGAGGCTTCGATAGCGGCGCTAACATTCAGTCCTTCTTCCGGAATGAGAGATCTGAAGACAGTCTCATCTATCACCTTGACGCCAAGAGTCTCGGCTTTCTTTATTTTCTCAGGTCCGGGCTTGTTGCCTGCGAGGAGAAAAGACGTTTTGCCGCTGATTGAAGTGCTGTTCTTGCCGCCGTTCATCTCAATAAGGGATTTCATTTCTTCTCTTGAAATCGAGAACGTGCCGCTTATGACCACTATCTTGCCTTCCAGCGCACTGGAAAGGATTTTCGT
>Ga0172378_10002540_pt1 | contig 17133 bp, 14 predicted proteins | sample GrowelOW332metaG_FD_119755 | JGI IMG/M metagenome (GOLD analysis project Ga0172378, IMG submission 119755) | Groundwater microbial communities from an aquifer near a municipal landfill in Southern Ontario, Canada - Pumphouse #3_1 metaG | ecosystem: Environmental > Aquatic > Deep subsurface >... | reverse complement strand
CAGCGCTTTACGCGTAACGAAAACGCTTCTGTTCCTGTCACTCCTGAAGATCTCCTTTCCAGATACGTTGTTCGAGACCTTCTTCATGGCGGCCTTGACACTGTCTCTGATCTTCTTTGTTCTCTCGTTGATCGCGGAGGCGATCTCGTCGGCGACGGTCTCATCTTTCAGCAGTTCTTCCGGATCGTCGATGCCCACTGACATCGCACCGTTGACAAACACATCCCAACAACTTCCGAGAAATCTGTATCTCGCGGTGTTCAGCAGTTCGTCTTTGAATGCGCCATCGATGTAGTCTCTCTTGGAAGGTATCAGATAGACATGTCTGAGGTTGTCTTCGATATTGTACTCCGAACCGTGCACCATCTTGGAATCGTTATCCATTGTATACAGCAATGCGAATTCCTTTTTACCCTCGGGCGCTATCTCGTCGAGTAAAGAGAGATAGAACATACATTGGAATTCCTTGATCCCTTTGTTTTTAAGATCCATACCGTCCACGATGCTCTTTGTGCCGGCCGGTTTTCCTGTTTTGTAGTCATAGATCGTATCATCGACGATGAGATCGAAGATGCCTTCCATATGCGATTCTCCCGATACGTACTTCACCTCGGTATTGTACGAATTCCCCTGTACGTTGAACGATTGCAGAAAAATATTGGATTTTTTCTCACGGATTCCATTGTCCGTAGTTATTGTCCGATCCATGACGAGACGGTCAGCGAATCTGTCTATGTTGTTCAGCGACACCCATATCTTCGATCTTTCTATGGACCGTATCTCAGGAGGATACAGTCCCGTGGATCTGTCCGCGATAATATCGGTGTAGAAACCAGCGTCCTTTTTCTTTGCCAATTCAGGATTGCAGATCCTGAATTCAGCATACTGGTGTATCAGGTCACCGACGACAGTGCTGCTCTTGTCAGGCGATCTGAGGAGCGTCATGTACATGAATCTCCTTGGACAGGAGACATAACTGTTATACGACGTTTTTGAAAACGGCCTCGGTATGTAAGGCTCCTCATCCGGATTCTCGATGCCCATCCTGATGATCGGTGCATCGGTGTTGCGATACCATGGACCGGAGATCATATTCCCGCAGACATCTCGGAAACTGTTTACCGGCCCCCCGTCCATGCATTGACCGAACATCATGCTTGGTTTTGGAGTCCTCCCGTCCTTCATCGAATTGCATATGTATACCCTTTTGGACCCTTGCTGCAGAAGTATCTGGAATTTGACCAGATCCTTTTCGTTCTCATCTTCCCTGGGGCCGGCTTTCAGGAAATCGAGCTCGCTGAGGTCCCTGTCCCATTCGGTACCCATCCCAAGGAATATGACGACGGGACGGTCTATGTAGACGGATCTCGTGCAGTCCACGAGCAGAACGCCTTCCTTCTCCGATTCAGGGATCTGCTCGTTATGTTTCAGATCGCCAATGTTATTCACCGCGTACATAATCTCATCCACATCTTTTTCCGTGATCGGTGAATCGGTTAGGTCCATCTCCTTGAGTAGGATCTTCACCTGTGGAGCTTCTCGTCTGGATACGACCTTCTCGCATACATCGATGAATCTCATGTTCCGTATGTCCCTCATGATCCTCATGAGATCCATCGTACGTTCCGAATCCGTCGATATATTGACATACTGGCTGATCCGATATTCATCGTATTTGCTCCAGATATTGCCACGATATGTCGATATCAGCTCTCTTGCCTGTTTCACCTTTATAGTTTCGAAGGACAGCGACAACGATAGGAATTCCAGGAAGTCCCTTATGTGGTTCAGATCCTTAACGTTCAGAGAATTGATGAAGGGCATCCCCCTCCTGTACAATGCCGAACGGACAGCGTCTGCGATGTGCCCCTTGACATCCATCACTATCGCGACGTCTTCGGCATTGCCCTCATTTATGAGATTCACGGCGTTCTCGGCGATCTGCCTGTCGTTGCTCAGCTCTCTGATCTCGTTTATGCTATAGGTTCCGTATTTGAACGGAGACACCTCCTCGTATGTGCCGAATTTTGGATTGAAGTGTTTATCCAGATCATCATATAACTCGCCGCCTATGACGGCAACCCGCATTTTCCCGAAGAGATCCTCACCCTCTGCATCGCACTCCTCCATCACCCTGTCGAGAGTGGGCATCTTCACATATTCATCATAGATTTTTTTGGATCTGAATCCGAGATGTACCCTTACATCCGCAGTGTATCTGCGGATCTTTTTGATGTTTTCAACCTCTCCGTGAACATATCTGAGCTTGTATCCTGTACGCTCTGAGATACGTTTTACAAGATTTATCTCACTTAACGTGCCACGACCCAAAATCTTTAACGAAAGATCGCCGGCGAGTTCTCTCGGGGTTGTAGCGAATACGCCGATCCTGGGCTCATCCAGTCTATTGTTCAACGCAAGTGCGAGCGGCGCATCGTTGCAGACTACGATGTCAAATCCTCTGACCTCTTCGTAGAGTTCATCGATGCTTTTCGCCAGTTTCATATCCGTTCGAACCCTGTACAGGTATTAAAATACGTATATTTCACTGACGTCACCATCATGAACGGGAAGATCTACGTCATTCAGGTGGTTTCGAGCGGACCGACGGGCTTTCCGGATGACGAGGTCGTTCAGATCGGGATAACTGCCGTCGACATGGCCCACAGCGACGTCGAGAGCGCATACCTCAGCACCATTCTTTCGGATCCGGATGGGTTGTCCGAAGAGAAGAAGGACTACATCCATGCATGCTCTTCACTTTCTGACGATGACCTGCGGAGGGGTGTACCGTTGGATGAGGTATGCAAAGAGGTGAAATCCCTTCTTTTCGGGTCAGATGTCACATCGTTCAATATAAGCAACACATTTACGAAATATCTGATAAACGAACCATGGGATCTCACACACGAGGTGACCATAATGCCATCCGTCGAATCAAGACTGCCTTCCGACATCTACTCAATCGATGCTTCCAAAGAAAAAAGATCGATAATCGATGCGTATGACAGAATATTTCCGGACGATCCCAATGGTATCGGCAATGCAGAGACGGCCCTGGACTTGGCCATCCGGACATCATATATCCTGCTTTTCCTCAGGTCGCACGGGAGATACTAGGCTTCTGCCGTGAAGAACGAACCAACCAGGGCATCGAAAGCCTGGAAGAGATAGACCCCCAGGAACATCAGGCCTATCAGTATCGCCGCTCCTGTGACAAGAAATGGCCATCCTCCATGAAGACGGCCTAAGGAGTCTACCAGCAGTACAAGCGTGAGGAACAGCAACAATCCAACGGCCAGGAACATCAGTCCTTTTTTGTACCGCCTCTCGTATATCTGCCCGAGGCCCATGAGACCGAATGCCGACGGAATCAACGCGAGCAGTAGCACCGCCGTCCTGTCGGTGACGAATCTGGAGACAGAATCCGATGTCGTGGCATCCTTCACGCTCTTCGTGTCCTCTTCATCTCTGGGAATGTCCTTGTAACATCTAGGACAGGTCAGACTGTATGACGGAACGCGCTCGTCGCAATAAGGACATCTTCTGTCGGACATCAATCCCTCTTGATCTTGAATGTGGTACAAATGGCGGTACTTATGTGTTTCCCCTCGCAGTACACACATATCTCGAAGACGGAGATGGATTTGGTATTGCTTATTCTTTTCGATACGGATTCCAATCTCCCGCTTTTCGCAGGACGATGGTAGATTATGTTGCAATTCTGTCCCACTGCGTCCTCCTTCAAATTGGAGGCGAAGGCGAGGGTATGATCGGTCAGTCCGTAAGTTGCCCCCCCGTGGCAGAACCCGATGCTGTTGATGTCACCGGGCTTGATCTCCATGGCCAGTCTGATCTCGTCGCCGCTGAGACTCACCATCTCGATTCCGTTCGCCCTTGCGTACGGGGCGTTGTATAGTTCCTTGACCCTGTCCAGATAACAGCGGATGTCTGGACTCATTACAGCAAGAAAATCCGCATCTTCCATGGTGGCGTGAATGACAGCTTCGTATTAATCTGATGCGGTTGAGCATGCTCCACAGGCTCATCAGGAACAGATATAACGACGGAATGCATCTCCGCCCTCATGACGGAAAGACTCACGGTTACACAGTTCAACGAACGTGTGAATTCCGTGGTCACAGGTACTCCGAACATTCATAACATCACCATCGTAGGTGAGATAGCTTCCATGACTGGTTCATCCGCGGGACACTTCTACCCGGTGCTGAAGGATAGTGAATCATCGCTAAGATGCACACTGTTCAGATATTCGGCTTCAAGATTGACCTTCAAACCCGAGGCCGGTATGAAGGTCACGGTCTTCGGTAGCGCCTCGTATTACGTCAAGGGCGGATCGCTGAGTTTCAACATCGAATCGATGATGCCGTATGGCAAAGGGGAGTTGCAAGCGGCTCTCGAAGAACTCGCTGCGAAATTATTGAGGGAGGGTCTTTTCGATGCCGATAGAAAGAGACGGATCCCGGCGTTTCCGAACACGATAGGCGTCGTGACATCGCCGACAGGGGCAGTCATCAAAGATATCATCGATACTACGGCGAAAAGATTTCCGGTCAATATTCTTCTCGCTCCCGCTGTCGTTCAGGGGGATGGCGCAGTGACATCCATAGTGAGGGGGATCGAACTTTTGAATTCCGAGGATGTAGACGTGATAATAGTGGGAAGGGGAGGCGGCTCGTCAGAGGACCTGTCTGCATTCAATACGGAGCGGGTCGTAAGGGCCATAGCCTCGTCGAGAATACCGGTAATATCCGCAGTCGGACATGCAACGGACAGAACACTGGCAGACCGTACCGCAGACCTTTACGCTGAGACTCCGACGATGGCCGCCACACTGGCTACAAAGGATAGGATGGAGGAAAAACGCAACATCTCGAACCTAAGTATGCGCATTTCTCATTCACTGAAAAACATAATGGATGGTATGAGATCAAGATTCGCGCAGATCGACACGAGACTACATTCCAATAATGCCGAAAGGGTCATCGAGAGATACAGGATGAACCTCGATCGGTTGACCATGCGTTCCGATAATGCACTGATCGGGATGATGAACATGTACAGGAACAGATTGGAGATCTCGGAGATAAAATTGGATCCGAGGAGGTTGGCCGATAGGTTAAATCAATACATCATCAACCTGGATGACATCTCCGAAAATATGGATCTGTCCATTGAAAGGAACATTTCGATCATGGATGGAGCTGTGAGATCGTTATCCCAGAGACTTGACGGTCTTGATCCGACGAAGGTTCTGGGCAGAGGATACAGCTTCATAAGGGATCATGATGGAAATACCCTGACTTCGGTATCGCAGCTTGAAGCGGGGCAGGACGTAGAGATAGCGATGCGGGACGGGATCGCCGTAGCATCGGTTAAGGATGTGAAGAGAAATGACTGACAGCAAGACCGAAGTGGAAGAGATGACGTTCGAAGAGAGCCTCAGAGCGCTTGAAGAACTGGTGAAGGAACTCGAGACCGGCGGATTGGATCTCGATAAGAGCCTCGATATCTACGAGAGGGCGACACTGCTCAGGGACAGATGCAAGAAGGTACTCGAAGAGAGCGAGCGCAAGGTTCAGAGGCTGATGGAAACAGCGGACGGCGTGGAACGGTCCGAATTCAATGTCTCTAGGTGAACGACCAAAGACGCATTTTTCTTTCGGAGCACCATACGTCGGTGTCCCGATACAGTTTGGTCTTCACCATGTCCTCCTTGTCGTAGGCCAGTCTGAATGCGCCGGATAGCTCGCATTCCCTCATGTAGCGGCTGTTGTAGGCTCCGAAGATATTCCTAAGACCGATTGCCATGATCGACATTGCATCGTGTCCCCTGCAGACAGACCAGGGATCCCTTTCTTCCCGAAGTTCCCTTTCCAGACTCATCCTTATGCTCTTCGCATCCTTTGTCGGGGCACATGTGTTGTTCTTTACCTCGTCGATCATTCTCCTTATGTCGCACCTCAACGTTCTCTTGTCTATGAACAGCTCATAGTCGAGGTCCCGAAAGCACAATCCCAGGCCCTCCTTATCGGACACATACATCAGAAGGCCCAATGGAAAACAGGAGTCGAGGATCGCATCGCGTATGGATCCGTAAGCATCTGTGAAACGGCCTACAGCATCTTTGTCACCGTATTCGTAAAGAACATCCTCCAGTGCCGTACTCTTGAGCATAAGGGTCTCGTTATCTCTGGTATCTGTCAGAAAAACCGGCGGATTGCGTTTTTTGTTGAATACATAATCGAGATCGGCATCTATTATGCCGATTATCTCTCTGCATCCCCTGGAATTGTACACCTCGTTAACAGCCGAGCGGACATTGTCCTTCGAATGTGCGATCACGACCTCTACACCATCATCGTCGAAAAATTTGCCATAAAGTCTTCTGTCGGTGACACCTTCGACCACGACAATCGTACCTTTGAAAGAGGTCTTCAGCATCGATATGTTGTTGGCAATGTCCTTTGGTCCTAAATATTCACGCACGTTCTGTCCTCAGTTCGGTTGCAAGATCCCATTTATCGTGAATTATCTGCGGGGAGTGTGTGGCGACGATCAGTTGGATGTCCCTTATCCGGCTTATATCCAGTAGTAATGAACCTATCTTCTGCTGCCATGAGACGTGGAGCGAGATCTCGGGCTCGTCCAATATGACAAGCGACCCGGGGGTTGCATGGAATAGGAGACGGTAGAATATTATGAGTATCTGCTTCTCTCCGGATGACAATTTACTCAGCGGGAGGGTCATGTTGTTGTTCAATATGACGCACAACTGATTTTTATCACTGACGAAGATGTTCTTGTTGTTGAGCAGCCCGTTCACTATATCCTGATACACCACGATCGACTCCGCGAGGGAATAGTTCTTGTCCACATAATCGGCAATCGAACATGCAAGAGCATTGTATTCCGATCTGGACTCCGCATAGTCGTATCTGCTCGGCGGAAATCTGAGACCCAACGGAAGTTCGACATCAAAACCCGCATCCCTTATGAAATCGAGACGCGCCTTCAGGTCCTTGCACCAGAAAACGAACTCGTCATCACTAACATTAACGTCACGTTTTTTTGACTCTGATGGAAGAGATGTCTGTGATTTGGCATATTTCAGAGTATCGCTCAGTTCGGTCGCATAGGCATCCAATGCGGGAACAAGACGACCGTCCATCTTTCTGACGGTGTTCCTCTCTGGTGAGAGGTATATCACATTGAGGATATCTTTCAGCTCCTCCTTGGAGAGTAGCTCTTCGACCTCGTTCCTCTGTATCTGAATGAACAGCTCTTCGTTCTTATTCTCCACGATGACGTTTGTACCATCCGCAAAACCGACATCCATCCTCTCAAACGGCATTTCGAGAAGCTCTTCGGTATCGCCCCTGAAAAGGTCATAGATCATCTTTAGGATCGTGCTCTTCCCTACACCGTTAGGCGAGTGTATGAAGGTCAATCCTCCATCGCAAAGTTCCAAAATATGGTCATAGCAGTGGAACAATCCGTAAACGGATACTGATTTGAGTTTCATGGGCAGATGAACGGTACGGCCTGCAAAGGTTAAGTATCTTGTCGCGCGGACTGCACGACCGGGTGTAAGGTTTATTTTCTTTGATGATGTGCAAGGGGCGAGATGGACACCGATAAGGCATTCGAGAACATCCAAAACAACATAAAGGATGAGAAATACGAACTCGTGCGTCCCGAAGTGGATGCCATTGTCAGCGCGAACGGCGGAAATGCACCGGTACTTCTGAAATGCGCCTCGTTGCTGAAGGTCGTTGACGATGAACAGGGATGTCAGGCCATAATAGACCTGATACTGGATAAGATTCCGAATGATCCCGACAAAAAATTCGAGATAGGCATCGCCATCAGAAACCTCGGAAGGGCGGAGGATGCTTACGGTCTCATGAAGATCTACAGCGATGACGCAACGCGTCGTTCCGAAATAGCAAGGACGCTTCTGAATATGGACGAGGCCGAAGAGGCGCTGGAACTCATGAACACCATAAATGACAAGAACGTCGACGAGAGAATCCTGCTGTCGGAGATACTCTGTTCGCTAGGTGAATTCAAAATGGCATATGAGACCGCCGCAACCCTGGCGGAGGATGACCGCGGTTCATATGATTCTCTGGTCAACCTCTGTACGGTCCTTATGCATATGGGCAAAGAGAAGGAGGCCTTAAAAATTGCCAAATCGCATATCAAGGAGGATAAAAAAAATGCCGATTCTCTTGCGCTGGGCGCTTATGTGATGAGAATTGACGGTAAGATATCCGCAGCGGCAAATTTTGCGAACAGGGCATTGCAGATAGATCACACCCATGTCGGCGCCCTTGAGACCATGGCATATTGTCTGATCGAAAAACACAGGTTCATCCAGGCAAAGTTCTTTGCCGGTGCCATCAACGATAAGGAACCGGGGAATCCCGCTGTCATAAGGATACTCGATGCATGCAGAATAATGTCGAAGACCTAAAGTCGGGATCTGGTTTTTTTGTGGGTCATCATCATTTCCTTCCAGAATCCGGGCGTGAAGAGTACCAATGCGGTCACTATTTCCAAACGGCCCATCCACATGATCAGACTGAGGAAGACTTTTATGAACGGTGACATGGTTTCATAACTGCCCATCGGACCAAAAGTACCCACTGCCGGGCCGAATGTGGTTATACATCCGATTACGGAGGAGACCGATTCCCCTAAACCCACTCCGAAAAGCATCAGGACAATGGACCCTATCATTATCGTGACTGTGAACGCCATTGTGACGATTATTGTAGCATTGATCGTATCATCGTCGAGACTGGAACCGTTGTATTTGATGTCGTAGACACCTTTCGGATGCAACAGTTTTCTCAATCCGTTCCTCTCGTATCTGTAAATGATGATGAGTCTCGATATCTTTATGCCACCCGCCGTAGAAGCGCTCGATCCGCCTATCGCGGCGATAAGGAAGAGCAGCACAACGGCAGCCGTAGGCCAAGATACGTAATCCACGACGGCGAAACCAGTGGTTGTACCGGCCGAAACCACTGTAAACGCCGTATTGATGAAATTGTTGAGGATATTCTCGCCGAACAGACCGTCGTCTTCGTATATGATGAAGAACACGAGCAAGGACATTGCAGCAAGCCAGAAGAACATGGCCCTGAACTCCTCATCCCTTATGTACGACAAGGGTTTCTTGTGATACATCGCCCTGAAATGAAGGTAAAAGTTCGAGCCTCCCAGGAACATGAAGATAATCAGGACGATTTTCACGATGGTCCCGTAACCAGCTATGCTGTCGCCCTTGCACATGAATCCGCCGCACGATATAGTGGAGAACGACATGCACAGGGAATCAAAAAGTGTGACACCGCTCATCATCAATATGATGATCATGATGGCCGTCAGGATCAGGTAGATCACTATGAATTGCTTTCCAGCATCCTTCATTCTCGCAAAGAAATTTCCGGATCCCGATCCGGACATCTCGTTTCCGAACAATGTCCTGCCGCTGAAACCTATCATGGGTAGGACGAACAAGAAGATCATGATGATCGCGATACCACCGATCCACTGCATCATGGACCTCCAAAGCAATATGCTACTCGGCCACGACTCTATATCGGTCATGGTGGTTGCACCGGTGGTCGTGAATCCGCTCGTCGATTCGAACAATGCATCGACGGAGGACATTCCGGAAAGGATGAACGGGATCATACCGAAGATGATCGCCGCAAACCAGACAAGGCCTATCATGAATATGCCGCTGACAGGCTTTATCCTGTTCGGTATCTTGAAAAGCAATGTCAGGAAAAAGGACAGGGTCAGACCGACGGCCATTGGCCAGATGAATGGAGCCAAAGGCTCTTTGTTCACGACGGCGTAGAGGATACTCGGCACCAGTGAGGCACTCAGCCCCAACAGGACGATGCCCAGGACGTGAACTGAAGCGCTTTCCCATCTTGAGAACATTCCTGAGATGTAGTGTCTTTTGAACATTGGGATCCCAATCATACGTTGATGTTGATCGTTGTACCGAATAATTTTTCGAGTTTGGTGATATTGACGTTGTACGTGAAAACCAGGACCTTGTCACCGGATTTGAACTGGGTGTCCATACGTGGATATATCGCTTTTTCATCGCGGATTATGCATGCTATACGTGCACCTTCTGGCAAACGGATATCGCCCAGATGCTCATCGCATATCTTGGACCTCGAGTCAAGATTGACACTGAAGAAGAGTTCTCCTTCCTTTTTCATCCTGAGGATGGCCTGTTCGTCGGATATCAGGGTCTTGGTTATCTCGTTGGCTACCACCCGGTGGTAACCGATCGTGGTCTCTATGCCGGTGAAATCGAATATGTCCTCATACTCGACCATCGAGTATCTCGAGATTATCTTCTTGACGCCCAGTTTCATACCCATCAGGCACGCTAAGAGATTCGTCTCGTCGACATCCGTACTCGCTATGAGAACGTCAGCCCTTCCAATGTTTTCCGACCTCAGCAGATGCGGATCCACACAGCTTCCGTTGACCACTATGACGTTATTGAAGTCCCTTACGAGTTTCCTACATCTTTCCGCGTTGGGTTCGAACAGTTTTATGTATCTTTTCTTTGACTCCAGGATCTTCGCTGTGTACGAACCCGCAATGCCTCCGCCCATTATCACGATCTCGCCGGCCTCATGTACGACACCCATCATCTGATTGAATTCCGTGATGCCTTTCGGACTCCCCAAAACACATATCTTATCGCCCATGTGGAGCTCTGTGGTCTCATTATTCAGGATGACGTCGTCGTTGCGATAGATGGCGACAACAGTGCACTCTTCCGGCAGTTTCAGATTGATGACGACCCTGCCGATGACGTTGGTATGCTCTTCGGTCACCTCGAATGTCGCAAGACCCATATTCATTGACTCGATGGCCTCGTAATCCACCGAATTCTCGAGAAGGGCAAGTGTGGCGATCTTGTTGGACGTGATCAGTTCTGGCGAGATTATTTGGTCAACCCCATCCGAGGAGGTGTTGATAAAGTAGTCCGGGTCCCTTATTTTCGCAATCGTTCTGATCGTGCTTTTTATACGCTTACTTATCATCGCGATGAAGAGGTTCTCCTCGTCACGGGATGTGGTGCATATCATGACATCGGCCTGATGACGTATTATGGCACCTTCCAGAACCTTCGGACTTGCGCCGTCCTCATGAAGGACTGAGACATTCAAAAGGCCCTTGACCGTCTCCGCCTTGGCGATATCGTCTTCGATGATGAGCACATCGTGCACCGGGCTCAGCACCTCCGCTACCGTAAAACCGACACTCCCAGCTCCGACAATGATTATGTTCATTTTTTCCACTCTTGTACCGTTAGATGCGTTAGGACATTTTCCTGTATTCCCTTTCCGCCAGTACGGCGGATACGATGCAGACGAGGCATATCGCTATGGAGACGGTGAAGAATATGTTCACCCAGGAATCGGTTATCGTTTCCACGCCCATGGAACCGCTCGATATGTCACCTATGAACGTGTCTTCGACGATAAAACTTGCAAAGTCGGAAAAGTCGAACGTCGAGAAATCAGAATCCGTTATCAGAAGCGTCATATCATCCAAGAACGTACCGACCGTGTAAGGTGGATAGTCGATGCCGTCCATGAATATCTCGTCGACTGACGGGGCACCCGTATCAGCAGAGACACCGCCTGCGAGACCCAGACATACGAGACATACAACGATCACCGGTACCAGTGCGTAGAAGACCTTCATGCGTGTTCCCGCAATCGGATTGAGATTCCATCATATTAAATAGTGCGCACGCGGAAGCCGCGCTGACGCACGTTTCAGGACAATTCTTTAAATCATACCTCGACAATCGAACTCGTATGTGGCAACAACTCGAGGAAGGATTTTGGCAGAAAAACCGTACTTCCAAGATCGATAATGTCCTGGATACGGTATCGGACATAATCGAGAGTGTCAGGCGGGATGGCGACAAAGCGCTGTTAGAGCTGACAGAAAAATTCGATAAAACGAAGCTTCGAAGACTGGAGGTCACACGCGAGGAGATAGAGGCGGCGTATGAGAAGGTGGATCCGAACGTCGTCGAGGAACTGGAGACCGCCGCCTTTAACATCCAGCGCTTTCATGAGATGCAATTGCCAGACGATCTCTGGCTGAGGGAAGTTGAACATGGAATCACCTTGGGGGTGAAAAGCACCCCCTTGGAAAGAATAGGCTGTTACATCCCGGGCGGAAGGGCATCCTACCCCTCAACTGCCCTCATGAGCATCATCCCCGCACGCGTTGCCGGGGTGGATGAGGTCGTATGCTGCACACCACCTCCGATCAATCCGATAACGCTCGTCGCAATGGACATAGCCGGTGCGGATGAGATATACTGCATCGGCGGGGTTCAGGCCATTGCGGGAATGGCATTGGGTACGGAGACCATCGAACCTGTCCAGAAGATAGTCGGGCCTGGAAATATATACGTCACGGCCGCGAAAACGCTTCTGCGCAACACGGTGGAGATAGATTTCCCAGCAGGACCCAGTGAAATCGGTATAATAGCCGATTCTACCGGAGATCCCAGGTTTATTGCTGCTGACATACTGGCGCAGACCGAACATGATCCTTCCTCAGCCGCGATACTTGTCACACCCGACAAGACACTTGCGGACAACGTCGGAAAAGAAATAGGAATCATGCTGGGGAAAGCTCCGAGGATAAAGATAATAGAGGCTGCCCTGGACAATTCCGGATACGTCATATGCAACTCCCTGGACCACGGGATCGAGATAATAAACGAGATGGCCCCCGAACATCTCTCCATACAGACAGCCGATGTTTTGGACACCCTGTCAAAGGTAAGGAACGCGGGATCGATATTCGTGGGACCATATACGCCTGTAGCTGCAGGAGATTACGCGTCAGGAACCAATCACATTCTTCCGACCGCGGGAAATGCCAAAGTCTCCTCTGGATTGAATGTGGCGCATTTTCGTAAGACATCGACTGTCCAGATAATAACCAGGGATGGACTGGAATCACTTGCGCCCACGATCGAGACGATATCCACGGCTGAAGGATTGAACGCCCACTGCGACTCGGTCAGGATCAGATGTGGCAAATCGGTAAGATCCCCCGGGAAGGATCGAATTGATGACGGACCCTGATAGTATATCGGAGCACCGACAAAGAGGATAAATGTCTGACGTCAACCTTTACGACCAGAAATTCTACATAAATAGAGAAATGTCCTGGTTGGAATTCAATCGGAGATGTTTGTGCGAAGCCGAGAACAAGGATGTTCCCGTACTGGAGAGAGTGAAATTCCTGGCGATCTGCTACAACAACCTGGATGAGTTCTACATGATCCGCGTTCCTGGACTCATGCTTCAGACCACGACGGGCATGTCGTCTATAATGCCAGACTATGTTGACCGTGATCTGCTCATGGATGAGATATCGAAAACCGTAAAGGAGCTCATCAGAAGGTACGAGGTGTGCTGGAAGAACATAAAGAGGGAACTTTCCGATGCCGGGGTCAAGATAAAGAAGCTATCCGAGCTCACAGAGGAGCAACGTGAGTGGAGTTCATCCTTCTACAGGACTAGAATACATGCGCTGCTAACACCTTTGGCACTCGACGTATCGCATCCTTTTCCTTTCATATCGAATAATTCCCTGAACCTCGCTTTCAAGCTAAAAAGGGACGGCGATATAGTCTATGCAAGGGTCAAGGTGCCCATCAGCACTTTCAACAGATTCATTCAGATACCTTCGAACGACAATTCCAGAGAATACATGCTTTTGGAAGATATCATCAAAGATTCCGCTTCAATGCTCTTCCCAGGTATCGAGATATGCGGCTCATATGCGTTCAGTGTCACAAGGAATGCGGATGTGAAGGTCACTATAGATGAGGCCTGCGATCTCATGTCTGCAGTCGAAGAGAGTCTTGAAAACCGCGACACCGGTTTTCCCGTGAGAATGTGTGTTGAAAGCAGTATGCCGAAGGACATGGCTAAGCTTTTTGCAAAAAACCTGAAATTGATGCCACTGCAGGTATTGAATAACAAGGATGTGATATTTCTTTCCGGTCTGTGGGAGATCGCGGACCTCAACATACCGCAGTTGAAGGAAAAACCATACATCCCATATACACCTCAGGAGCTGTCAGACGACATCAGTCTCTTCGATGCCGTAAAGGAGAAGGATTGGATACTTTTTCATCCCTATGAATCATTCAACACCATAATACGTCTGATCCATGATTCCGCGATAGACCCTGCCGTGCAGAGCATAAAGATATGTCTCTACAGGGTCGGAAAGGACCCTTCGATCTTTCAGGCACTGAAGGTCGCCAGAGAAAGAGGGAAAACTGTTTCCGTTCTCATGGAACTTCGTGCCAAATTCGATGAGAACAGGAATATCCAATGGGCCAAGGACCTTGAGAAGATCGGCGTCCATGTGGTATATGGTCCGCTGGAACTGAAGGTGCATTCAAAATTACTGCAGGTCGTGAGACTCGAGAACAAATCTCTGGTCAGGTACACCCATCTGAGTTCCGGTAATTACAACGTCAGTACCGCGAGGCAGTACAGCGACATCTCATTCCTGACAGCCAATCAGGAGATAGGTGAGGATGTCGGAGAACTCTTCAACGCACTCACAGGATATTTCGGCCCGAGAGAATATCACCATCTGCTCGTTGCACCGATAACTTTGAAGAATGCCCTGATCGAGAAGATAGAAAGAGAGATCAGATGCCAGGAACAGCACATGAACGGTCATATCATGATAAAGGCGAACGGTCTGGTCGACGGGAATATCATCGTGGCACTCTACAAGGCATCCATCGCAGGCGTGAAGATCGAACTTAACATCAGGGGTCTCTGCTGTCTTCGCCCCGGAATACCTGGCATATCTGAGAACATCCGGGTCACCAGCGTGGTGGATAGATTTCTGGAACATTCGAGGATATATTATTTCAACAACAACGGTGAACCTGAGATGTACATGGGATCATCTGATATGATGCCGAGGAATCTCATTGCCAGAGTCGAGGTTCTGTATCCCATACTGGATAAGAGGATGATGATCTCCATACGCGAAAACATCCTGAAGGTCTGCCTCGCAGACAACGTCAAAGCGAAGATGCTGCTACCAGACGGTTCATACGTTCCGGTATCCAAAAACGGAGAGAAGAGTCTGCGTTCCCAGCAGTGGTTCATAGATAACAGAGGCATATGGCATGAATGACGACCACAAGATTGTCGGATTCATGGACATAGGTACGAACTCGATACACCTGCTTGTCGTGGATTTCATCCCGGATACGATGGGTGTGGAGATTTTCCACGACAAGCAATCGATCCGTTTGGGTGAAAGTCTCTACAAACTTGGGAGGATAGATCGCGATGCGATCGACAGATGCCGTTTAGTCATGGACAGATTCACAACCGTCGCAAAGAGTCTGGGTGCGTCGGAGATCATAGCATTTGCCACATGCGCAGCGAGAGAGGCGGCGAACAGATCGGAACTTCTGGACGCACTGTGCTCCGGTGGTCTCGATGTGAGGGTCATTCCAGGCGAAGAGGAGGCAAGATTGATCAGACTCGGTGTTCTGGGGGCCTTCGGTCCCAAAGAGAACACGTTATTGATTGACATCGGCGGAGGAAGCACCGAGGTATCGATCTCCAACGGAAGGGAGTACCTTTATCTTGATAGTCTGCCCGTAGGGGCCGTTAGATTCTCATACAGTTTCCCCTTCGACACCAATGAGCCCGTTTCTGACGAGGAGTATAAAAGCTATCAACGGAACGTCTACCTCAACTCCTATCGTGCATCCAAGAGAATAAGGGAGATGGGTTTTGTCAGAGCTATAGGCTCATCGGGAACATTGGAGACCTTGGCGGACCTCTGTTCCGAACAGAGGAACGGCGATTCCTCGTATTTCACACTAGACGAATTGAAGTCGTTGATGCCAAAGCTGAGAAAGATGGATTCCGAACAACGTTCGAAGATGCCGAAGATGGGACAGAACCGGATAGATATTATCATTGCCGGTGGTGCGATCGCCGAGGAATTGATGTCGAGATTCGGCATACAAGTACTTGAAATCAGTCATTCGGGCTTGAAGGAGGGAATGAAGATAGATTACCTACTCAACCACGGAATAGTGAATTTTGATGTCAGAGAATCTTCCGTAAAGGCTCTGGCAACAAGATGCCAGTATGATCGGATACATGCTGAAGAGGTGAAGGACAAGGCTTTTTTGATATTCGACCGCATGAAGGCACTCGGACTGCACAAGATGGACGACGAAAAAAGATCGCTACTGGGTTATGCCGCCGTTCTTCACGACATAGGTGAATTTTTCAATTATCAAAAGCACCACGTAAACTCCTATAACATAATAGTGAACTCCAATATGCTAGGCTTCGACTACAGGGAGATCAATTTCATCGCACTGGTGGTACGTTTCCACCACAAGAGATTCCCATCGGGCGACGAGTCGCTTTTCGCAGAATCGAACTGCAAGGATATACCTGATATCATAAAATGTGTAATGATACTCAGAATGGCCGATTCCATGGACAGACATCATACCAGATCGGTGAAGGACTTGGATATCGACATCAGTGACGGTGAGATTGTTCTGAAATTGTATTCGGATGATGACATCGGCATGGAAATCTGGAAACTGGAAGATCTGAGGAATAATTTCAAGGCGGTGTTCGGAAAACAGCTGCGATTGGAGCAAAAAGAGTTAACATATGTAAAGAATGATAATAAATAGGGATATCGACATCACCACCTCAACACAAGAGACGATCCCCTTGCAATCGAATCCAAAAGATTCGATCGTCTCTTGTTACCGTCTTCTTCTCACCCTGTATATCCGTCGGGATCGATCCTTATCGATTCCACTCCTTTCGTACGCAGTATCTTTCTGACAAGGTCGCGGTTGTCATCCAATTTACATATCTCGTCGGGATCGGTAAGCAGAACCGCCTCTTCTTCCCTGAACTTTATGCGCAGCTGTCTGACGCCGGTATTCATCCTGATGGTCCTTTCGCAGTCTTCGGCCATCCTCACCTTCTCTTCGTCTAT
>Ga0172378_10002538_pt1 | contig 17139 bp, 11 predicted proteins | sample GrowelOW332metaG_FD_119755 | JGI IMG/M metagenome (GOLD analysis project Ga0172378, IMG submission 119755) | Groundwater microbial communities from an aquifer near a municipal landfill in Southern Ontario, Canada - Pumphouse #3_1 metaG | ecosystem: Environmental > Aquatic > Deep subsurface >... | reverse complement strand
TACTGGAAAATTGTGTACAGTGACTTGCCAACGTGGCCAAATGCAACTGCTCCGTGGTGTGGATAGTTCTTTGAAATAAGAACATGGCGGTAGAAGCGTCCCATTTCTGGAATTGCAAATATACCTATGCCACCAAATGAACGTGTTGCAACTGGAAGAATTTCTCCCTGCGCAATGTAAGCCTGAAGCTTTGTGTCTGGAGTTGTCTGTAGACGGAAGAATGTGATTTCTCCTGGAGCAATGTCGCCTTCAAGAGTGCCACGTGTAAAGTCTGGAGTGCTCCCTTTTGGCTCAAGCAAGCGGTGCTGAATAAGCTGGTATTTAACGCCAGGGTTGCAGCTTTTGTTCAAGCGGCAGAATGGTGTGTTTCCGCAGTGGAAGCCCATGAATGTATCTTTGAGTGTATATGGATATTTGAATTTTCCTTTAATCTCACTGTCGTACATATCAGCTGGAACTGAGTTGTTAATGTCTAGCAATGTTACTGGAGCACCTGTTACACAAGTGCCAATGTATTCAGAAAGAGCGCCAAAAATATCTACTTCGCAAGCTACTGGAATTCCACGAGTTCCAAGGCGGCTGTTTACGTAGCAAGGTTCAAAGCCAAATTCCTTAGGGAATGCAGGCCAGCATTTGTCTGCAAGAACAACATATTTTTTGCAGCCTTTGTTTGCTTCAATCCAGTCAAGAAGTGTAACTTCAAACTGTGCCATACGTGGGAGCATATCTGGGAAGTTGTTTCCTTTTGCTCCAAGCTCTTCAGCCATGTCTTTTACAACTTCTGGAATGCGCTTGTCATCTTTATGTGCGCGGTAGGCAACTAGAAGATCAAGCTCTGAGTTTTCCTGAATCTCAACGCCAATGTCATAAAGTCCTTTTATTGGTGCGTTGCAAGCAAAGAAGTCTTGTGGGCGAGGTCCAAATGTAATGATTTTAAGATTCTTCAAACCAATGATTGTGCGTGCAACTGGAATGAATTCTTCAATCATTTTAGCAATGTCTTCTGCTGTTCCAACTGGATATTCTGGTATGACTGCTGGAATGTGGCGAAGGTTTAAGTTGTATGAACAGTTGAGCATACCACAGTAAGCGTCTCCACGTCCGTTGATCAAATCTTTTCCTGTTTCCTCTGCAGCTGCTACGAACATGCAAGGTCCGTCAAACTTTTGCGCAATTTCTGTTTCTGGAGTTTCAGGTCCAAAGTTTCCTAAGAATACAACAAGTGCATTGCAACCTGCGTTCTTAACTTCATCAACAGCTTTGAGCATATCAAGCTCGTTTTCTACTGTTGTTTTTGCTTCATAAAGGCTTCCTTTGCTTCCAAAAGCTTTTACAATAGCGGCACGGCGTTTTTCTGAAAGAGAAATAACAAAGCAATCACGGCTAACAGCAATGATTCCCAACTTTACATCAGGGATGTTTTCCATCTTTTCCATAATGTTTACTCCTATTACAATTTCCTTTATAACAATAAATCAAATTAGAAAAACTTGATTTGTATCATGTTTATTATATACCTATTTTGAAGAAATATCGATATTTTTTCCAAGAATTCCAACAAATGCACCTGCTTTTGCTTCAGAAGAGTCTGGGTGAGCAATAAGCCATTTGTTTTTTGCCCAAAGCATTTTATCTTCTGTGTTGTGAGCAGAAATTTCTGGTTTTGCTGTGTTAGTGTCCTTTGGAAGAACAACTATTACACGGAAGCCTTCTTTTGAAACTTCGCCAGATGATGTTATTGCGTTGCATGGCGCATAGTGAAGTGTTGTTTCATAGACTTGAACAATTGTGCCTTTTGGAACAAGGAATGCCTCTACGCTGTCGCTGCTGATTTTTCCGTTCTTTACATTTTGAAGCGGTGCAAGAAGAAGAATCATGTCGTTTGAAGGAATGTTCAGCTCTGAGCCGCGGTGATATTCAAGGCAGTTTAGCTTTGTGTTGTTGCCATTGCAGTAACCAACTTGAATTGGCATGCCGCCGAAGCAGTTTGTGCTGAATTCTTTTGCGATTGCAAGTGACTCTAAGCCTGCGTCACCTGGTTCGTAAATTGTGCCATTGTCCGGTTTTTTTGTAGTTGAGTCTAGTTTTTCAAGAAGCTCTTTTGTGTCGTAACCTGTGATTACTTTGCCATACTTCTCAAAACTGTGTGAAAATACGCTTTTAATCTTCATAATATTTGCTCCTATTTATTTTACATTCGCTAAATCTTTATAGCAATTTTTTAGCGCTGGATAAAGCTCGTCGTAAATTTTGTAGTACTTTTCATACTGGACAGAATTTTCTGGAATTGGATTCTGAGGTGGGTTTGTTCTAATTACAGCACGGCATCCTTCCTGAACGCTCTTGTAAATTCCAACGCCTGTTCCTGCAAGAATTGCAACTCCTAAAGCCGGACCTTCTTTGCTTACAACTGTCTTTACAGGGCATCCGTAAACATCAGCAAGCATCTGCCTCCAAAGAGGACTGCTTCCACCGCCGCCACAAGCAAGCATATCTTTTATTTGAACGCCCATGCTGCGAAGAACTTCAACTGAATCTCTCTGGCTGTAAGTTACGCCTTCCATTACGGCTCTTAGCAAATGTTGTCTTGTGTGCATTGCAGAAAGTCCAAAGAAAGCTCCACGGCAGTCTGGGTCAAGGTGAGGTGTACGTTCGCCCATTAAGTATGGAAGATAAAGCAAACGGTCGCATCCAATTGGAATACGTTCAGCCTGTTTGTCCATAAGATAATATGGATCTTTACCCATGCCACTAGCAGTAATCATTTCTTCATGGCAGAAGTTGTCTCTGAACCATTTAAGAGAAAGCCCTGCTCCTTGTGTTACTCCCATAACATGCCATGCTCCAGGGACAGCGCAGCAGAATGTATGCACTCTGCCTTTAGGGTCAATGGAAAGTTTTGAAGTGTGAGCAAAAACAACACCGCTTGTTCCAATAGTTGTAAATGCAATTCCGTCTTCAACAGTGCCTGTTCCTACAGCGGCGGCGGCATTGTCTCCGGCTCCACCAACTACAGGTGTGCCTTCTGCAAGCCCTGTTAGCTCTGCGGCTTTTTTAGTAAGTTTTCCTGTTACTTCTGGAGATTCGTAAACTTTTGCCAAGAGAGATTTGTCAATTCCAAGTTTAGAAAGCACTTCTTCTGACCAGCAGCGGTTTGGAACGTCCAAGAGCTGCATTCCGCTTGCGTCGCTTACTTCAGTTGCAAATTCTCCAGTAAGCATGTAACGGACATAATCTTTTGGAAGAAGAATGTGGGCGCATTTGTCATAAACTTCTGGCTCGTTGTTTCTTACCCAAAGTATTTTTGAAGCTGTAAAGCCTGTAAGGGCAGGATTAGCTGTAATTTCAATAAGGCGTTTTGCACCAACTTTTTCTGTTATTTCAGCACATTCTTTTGCAGTACGCTGATCGCACCAAATAATGCTTTTTCTTAAAACATTCCCGGCTTTGTCCAGCATAACAAGCCCGTGCATTTGACCGCTAATTCCAATGCCTTTAATTTCGGAAGGGTTTACACCGCTTTTTTCTACAACAGCTTTCATGCTTCCGGCTGCTGCATGCCACCAGTCTAGCGGGTCTTGTTCCGCCCAGCCATTCTGAGGCTGATACAGCGGATATTCGATTGTCTTAGAGGCAATTACATCACCGTTTTCATTAAAAAGAACGGTTTTTGTTCCGCTTGTTCCTAAATCTACACCAATTAAATATGCCATTTGTGGACTCCTGTAAGGAACTGAAATTTGTCAAACTAATTCCTTGTAATGTAAAGAAATATTATATCGTTTTTAAGAGCAAAACTTATAGTTCAATTTAATTCGGATATATTTTCTACCATTATATCATAGTATAACAAATTTTGATTTTTTATCAGTCAGAGAAATTACTTATGGCTACTTCAAATTTTTCATTTTTTTATGATGAAACTTGCGAAGTATTGCTTGTCTAATTAGACAGACAGGATTATAGCTTGTTGAGATTTTGTTTTCTTTTGTTGTAGAAGAATACTATTACCGCCATGGAAATAATAAGAACGTAACCTATGAAGCTAAGCAAATCTGGCACTTGTCCAAACGCAAAATATCCCATTAACGCTGAGAAAATTACTTGTGAGTAGTCAAATATTGAAATCTTTGAAGCAGGCGCGTTGAAGTAAGCGTATGTAATTCCAAACTGACCGCCAGCCGCCGCTACTCCTGTTCCCGCAAGCAAAAGAAATTGCCGTAATGTCATTGGCTGGAAATTCAAAATGATGAACGGAACTGCGCAAATTGATGAAAATGCAGAAAAGAATACAATTATTAAAGTGCCGTTCACTTTGTACTGATGAAGTTTTCTTACACAGGAGTATGCAAATCCCGCGCCAAGTCCGCTTAAAAAGCCTGCGAGTGATGGTAGGAATTTTACAAAATCAAATGTTGGCTTCATTACTAGAAGCGCTCCTCCGAATGCAGTGCAAATTGCAAGAAGTGGCACAAAGTCTATTTTTTCACCAAGCAGGAAGAATGAGAAAATAAGTGTAAAAAAAGGTGACATTTTGTTTAGAATAGAAGCGTCTGCAATGTTTAGTCTGTCTATTGCGTAAAAGTTGCCAAATATTCCTATTGTTCCAGCCACTGCTCTTAGAAGTAAAAACTTAAATGAGCCGTGTGGAAGTGTAAAAACAGAAATATCATTTTGTTCTGTGAGGTTTTTCTTTTGCTCTTTTAGTAAGATTGTGAATGCAATTATAAAAGCAAAGAGGTTTCTGAACAGTGTCTTTTGTATAAAGGGAATATCGCCTGACATTCTAGAAAGCATTGCCATTAGCGCAAAGCAAAAAGCAGAGAATACAATTAAACACACGCCCTTTTTTAAATTATCGTTTTCCATTGAGTGAGAGTATAATAAGTAATGTTTTTGTTTTCAATAAAAACAATTTTTGCCAAGAATACAGTAAATTTTGTCATTCCGACCGAAGTGGAGAAATCTCTTTATTCAAAAGTGCCTATTTGCATAAGAGATTGCCGCGTCACTTCGTTCCTCGCAATGACATTGTTTTTCATATTATTCCACGCCAATTACAATTATATTTTCTATTGGTCGCTTGAATAAACGGGCTAGGACAATAAATTCATCAACAGTAGGAAGAGTTTTTCCCCACTGCCATTTGTAGACTGCCTGCGGACTGTTGAAATTGAAAACTGTTTGTAAATCTCTAACTGAAATGCCTGCGTCTTCGCGCAACTGCTTTATTTTAGCACCAGTTTTTACTGTATCTATAACTGGATATGTATATTGACCAATCATTGTTAATTCTCCTTAAAAAATCACGTAAAATAAATAGCGTACGTTTAGCAGTGTGTGCTGCTCCAAGTAATCGACCGGTTATGCCTGCAAAGGCTTTAGTCTGTTTGACGGAACGTACTTTGTTCACAATTGCTAGTGCTTTTTGATTAAGAATAATGTTTGACATATTGCATTCCTCCAACAGAATACCGGTACAACGTACCTAATTAAATTACGCGCTCCTCAAGGAACGCTTTGTACAAAAAATGTACTGCGCTTTAGAATTAACTAAAAACGTATTTTTATTTATATCTTAAAAATATTTTTTTGCCAGTGGCTTAGCAAGTCAATTTAAAAATTTGTCATTTTGATTCGACAAACAACTCACCTTGACAAATTCGGTTAACGGCTTTTTTGTTTTTGCAATGGCATATCATCTAATAAATTAAGTTAAAAACTTTAAAAATTATACTACTTAGATTTTATTTCTAGTGTAAAATAATGATAAGAAATTTATCTTTTATGGAGGATATATGAAAAAGACAAAAAAAATAGTTGCTATTTTGGCAGCTGCTTTATCAGTAACAATGCTTTTTGCTGCTGATAAAAGAGATCTTGAAGGTGCTGTTGTGCTTGAAGAAAAAGTTACAAATGAAACAGGCAATAATTTAAAGAAAACAACAGGTGACGCAGTAACAATTGTTGTAAACAAGGACACTTCATTTACATCTGGTGATGCAGTTAAAGCTCCTTCTTGCAAAGTTGTTGAGTTCAAAGGTGAAAAGGCATTGAAGATTCGTGCAAACTACAACAATGAAATTCGTTGTGCATTTGTTTTTGATGAGCCTCTTTCTGTAGAAGGTTTTACAAAACTTCATTTTAAAATTGCGGGACCTTTCACAGGTGACGGTGGCGCTTACAACATTGGACTTTTGTACACAGAAGCAAAAAACAGTGGAGAAAGAATTGGCTCTTTCTACTCAAGCCACATTACTGATGATGATTGGACTACAGTTGATATTGACTTAACAGCTGATGAACTTTGGGGAAAGAACTTTACTGCAGAAAAGAAAATTTACTGCTTGCAGTTCTGGGCAGGCGGACAGAAATTTATTTACGTTAAAGATTTGGAACTTACGAAATAAATTTTGTTTTTAATTGATGTTTAATAAAATCATCAATGTAATTACATGACTTTTGAGTTTATTTGCGAGGGCACCTAGCTTGTGTTATATTGTTCAAATGAAGAACAGTAAAAAACAAATGGGTTCCCTTTCTAGTATTGGCTACCTGCTAAAAACAATTTGGAAAGGCGACAAAGGCTGTGTGATTTTTTCCTTTTACAAGAACTGTACAGAAGAAGTTTTCATGTCTTTCTTTGTAGTCTATTATACAAAAATTCTTTTCACCTATATTCAAAATAAAAATCCTTTTATGGATATTGTTAAGATTACTCTTTTGTTTTGCGCACTGCATATTTGTATTCACATTGCGTCTGCACTTTATGCTTATTATATTCGATATAAAAAACCTGATGTCTACCGTTCAATGTTTACAAGAGTTATAGACCGTGCTCAAAAGATGGAACTTTCTCGTTATGAGAAACCTGAATTCTATAACAAATTTGCACGTGCTTTGGACGAATGTTTGACTAATGCAATAGAAGGTTTGAATTATTTTACCTACGCATTTGGTGAACTTCTTGCAACAGTTGTTTCAATTATTATTGTTGCTACAATTGATCCTGTATTAATTATTTTTATGGTTCCACCAATTATTGTTTCTCTTTTGATTGGCGGAAAGTTGAACAAAGAATTTCTTGCGTTGAACCAAGAGGAAACTTTTGACAAGCGAAAAATGGAATATGCTAAGCGCGTGTTCTATGAAAAAAAATATGCTCAGGAAATAAGGCTATACAACATTAAGAATGTTCTATTTAGAAAACATAAGGAAAGTGTTGATTCTAGATATTTTATCAACAAAAAGCATTGTATAAAAATGGGCTGGCAGAGTTTTACAATTCAAGTTATTAGATTTGCTTTTATGTCTGCTGCAGTTAGTGTTTATGTAGCTTATATGATAAAAGTAAAACATACAGAAAATGTTGGTGCTTATCTTTCTGTACTTACTACGGCAGGTTACATTACTTGGAAAGCGGGCGACACAATTTTAAATATGGTAAAGGCTGGAAAAGACTCAATCTGCATGAACAATTTAAAAGACTTTCTTGCAGAAGACGAAGATGAAATTGCTGAAGAAAAAATTTCAGATTCTAAAGAAAAAGTTGAAGTCTCACAGAATGAGATTCTAGGTGATATTGAGATAAATCATTTGTATTTTACTTATGCTGGCGCAAGTGAGCCTACAATAAAAGATTTAAATCTTTCTGTTCACAAGGGAGAAAAAATCGCGCTTGTTGGAGAAAATGGCGCAGGAAAAACCACACTTATAAAATTGCTGATGGCGCTTTATCCAATTAAAGAAGGTGAGATAAAAGTAAACGGTGTTAACATAAATGACTACAACAATGAAGAATACCGTGAACGTTTTGGAACTGTTTTCCAAGACTTGCAAATATTCAGTTTGCCTTTAGCAGAAAATGTTTTGTTACGTGAGCCTAAATCAGAAGAAGATAAGAAGCTTGTTGTTGATTCGTTGGAAAAAGCGCAGTTTGGTGACAAGCTTTCAACGCTTCCTTTAGGAATAAACACTCCTGTTACAAAAGAATTTGATGACACAGGTTTTGTTTGCTCTGGTGGACAGGCTCAGAAAATAGCAATAGCACGTGTGTTTGCAAAAAAGCCAGACATTGTAATTCTAGACGAACCTTCTAGCGCTCTAGATCCAATTGCGGAATTCAATATGTACAACAATATGATGCAAGCTAGTGAAGGTAAAACAGTTTTCTTTATTTCACACAGACTTTCTTCTGCTAGAATTGCAGATAGAATTTTTTATTTGAAAAATGGAGCTGTTATAGAAAGTGGCACACATGATGAGCTGATGAAGAAGAACGGACAGTATGCGTTTATGTTTAACCTTCAGGCAAAGAATTATCGTGAGCATACTTTCCAGACTAAGGAAGGAGAAAAACTTTATGAGTAAAAAAATAATAAAATCTCAAGAAAAAAAAGATAAAATTTCAATAGGAAGAATAATCTCAAATGTATTTTATATTTTAAAAGATGCTATGAAGTATGATAAGTTTTTTGTTGTTTCAATTATAACAATTTTTATCATAATGAATTCAGCTTATGCTTTTCTAGACACTTATTTATTTAAAGTGATTATTGATATGATTATGAGCAAGTCTAGTAAATTTTCTACAATCATTTTGGCAATTGTAGGAATTGCTGTTGTTTCAATAATTGCAAATGGACTTGATGTTACAATTGATTATTATTCTCAAGCTAGATTTGTAAAACTTGGTGGAAAAGTTAGGCAGGACTTAATTAAGAAGGCTTCTGAAATAGATTTGATTTGTTACGATAACAAAGAATATTTTGATGACTTTGTAATTGCGGCTTCTCAGTCTGACCAAATGATGTCGCTTGGAATAATGTCAGTTGCGCGCATTTTAAGTAATATTGCTGCAATTCTTACAGCGGGCGGTTTTATTATGACTATAAATCCTTTGATTTCAATTGTTCCTATTGTTGGTTTTATAGTTAACATGCTCACTCGTTTTGCTATTACAAAATTAGAGTATGATTTTGAAATTGACCAAGGAAAACTTATGCGTAAAGCAGACTACTCTAGACGAGTATTTTATCAGCCGGAATATGCTAAGGAAATAAAACTTTCTTCAATTGATGTTCCACTTAGAAAACAATTTAATAAAGCGCTTGATGAAATAAAAATTAGGGCAAACAAAGCTGGTAAGAAAATAGCAGTGCTTTCTTTAATAAACTGGATTGTAGTTTTTACACTTCTGTCAAATTTAGTAGTGCCTCTTTATTTAGCGTATCTTGTGCTTGTAAAGGTTTCTATGAATTTTGCGGAAATGACTGCTGTAAATAATGCGCAGGGTGATGTTAGAGACAGGCTTGATTGGATGAACTATGCAATTGTTGATTTTCAAAAGGTTGGTTTGTTTGTGGAAAAATACAGACGTTTTCTAGATTATAAAATAGAAATTGAAAATTCAAAAGGTACAGTTGGTGTTCCAGAAGAGTTTGAAAGGCGAAGAGATGTTCTTGATATAGACCATATTTCATTTAGGTACAAAGGGGCAGACAAAGACACACTAACTGATATTACAATGAAGATTCATCCTGGCGAGCACATTGCAATTGTTGGAGAAAATGGCGCTGGTAAATCTACATTTATAAAACTTCTTATGAGACTTTATGATGTAACAGGTGGAAGTATAAAATATGGTGAGCACAATATAAAGGAATTTTCTACAAAAGATTACAGGCAGTTGTTTGGTGCAGTATTTCAGGACTTTCAACTATATGGAGCAAGCCTTGCAGAAAATGTTCTTATGGATGAAAGAGCGGAAGATACAATTGTTTCAACAATAAATGTCCCTCATGAAACTTATGATGAACAGAATGATAGAATTACAAAAGCGTTGGAGCTTGCTGATTTTAGCGAAAAGTTTAAGAAGCTTAAAAATGGTTTGAATACAGAAATGACAAGGGAATTCTATGATGAAGGGACAATGCTTTCTGGCGGAGAATCTCAGAAGGTTGCAATTTCTAGAATGTTCGCAAAACATCTTGTGTCAAATGAGAATATGGCAGTTGCAATTCTTGACGAACCTTCTAGTGCTTTGGATCCACAGGCTGAATATATTTTGAATAATAATATGCTTGAAGCAGCAGGAGATGCAGCAGTAATTTTTATTTCACATAGGCTTTCTACAACACGCGAGGCAGATAAAATTTATCTCTTTGCAAACGGGAGCATTGCAGAACAGGGGACACATGAAGAGCTTATGGCTCTAAATGGAGAATACGCCGCCATGTTTGAAAAGCAGGCGCATTACTACCAAGAAGAGTAGACTCATTTTACTGGAGTGAATGTCACATTGCCGGAAGACAAGTTATTTTTATTGTGCTCCCCGCAGTTGTGATTTTCGTCGTGATGATGGTTGCAGTTAGCTGAAGTGCTCCAAACTAAAGTGCCGTCTAGAAATTTTGCAACAGCTTCATCAGCATTGCCGGAAACTCCTGCGTGGACAGAAACGTTTGCTTGTGCTAAAGCGTCAATTGCGCCTCCTCCAATGCCACCGCAAATTAAATCTGTTACGCCGTGCTCTTTTATATAAACAGCCAAAGCTTCATGTCCGTTGCCGTTAGTGCCAATCACTTCTGAAGAAGAAACTTTTTTATCTTCTATATTATAGATTTTAAATTGCTCTGTGTGGCCAAAGTGCTGGAATACATTTCCATTTTCATAAGTTACTGCGATTTTCATTTTTTACCTCTTAATGATTTTATTTGAATATGCTTGTAAATACAGTGAATTCTGTCATTCCGACCGAAGTGGAGGAATCTCTTTATTCAAAAGTACATATTTGTTATAAGAGATTGCCGCGTCACTTTGTTCCTCGCAATGACACACTCATTTTAATTCAGAAAGTGCCAGAATAAACGCTGAGTTCCAATAAATTGTAATTTCATTTGTGCTAAAGCTCTGGTTGTTATCAAGATAGCATAACATTGGTGGTTTGTCTACAAGAAGGTTTTGTGCAAATGCATCTTCTAGTTTTTCATCAGGGCCGCCTACAAGCATTCCTTTCATAGAAACGCCTTTTGCAATTGAAGGACGGTGGTGAATTTTCTGCGGAGAGTGTGAGCCAAAGCCAGAAACATAACATTCTGTCATTGGGTTGCAGCCTAGAATATAGTTCACTTGCTCGCGTGCAATGTCGCGGTAATTTTCTTTTCCAGTAAGAGTGTATGCAATGTTTAGAAGATGAGCATTGTTGCAAACTTCCATGTTGCTGCCCCATACAAATTTTTCCACTGTTGTATTAAAGCCTGAAACTTTTGCTTGGTCCATTAAAATATCTGCTTGTTTTAGTAGAGCGCTCTTAGCAGAAGCAACTAGTTCTTTGCTAAAAAGATTTTCATTCTTTACAATAATTTCATCAGCGTATCCTTCCATTTGTGCCCATCCAAAACTTTCTGTCCAGTTGCGCGCCATTTTATCATTATGAAGTTGTTCAGCTGCCTCTGAATATTTTTTACTGCCAGTTGCACTGCACAAAGCCGCCGCTGCAAAGTATTTATCATCAGCATCATACAAGTCGCTGTAAGAACCGGTCTTTACTGTTGAAGGGTTAGAGAATGAAATTGGACGTGAGCATGTTTCTAGAAAGTCCCACGCTTTTACTGCCGCCTCAAGTGCTGTGTCTGCAAAAGCTGGATTAGTCTTGCGGTAGTAAATTGAAGCAAGCGCCATTGTTGCCGCAAAGTCTGCTGTTGCAGGAGTAGAGATTGGTGAAATGTACAAAGGCTCTGTTTCTTCTTCCGGCATTACAAATGGTGGAAATTCCAAGCAAGTAATTTTGTGGTAGACAGCGCCATCTGCACGTTGCATTTTTAACATCCAGTCTAATTCGTATTTTACTTCGCTTAAAATATCAAAATCAGAATAATCTTTTCCAAGTGAGTCGTATGATAAAAGCAAATCAACTGCCGCTTTTGCGCCCGCTACAACATATCTTCCATAGTCGCCAGCATCGTGCCAGCCGCCGTTTGCTTCAATGTAGTCGTTTGAACCAATAATTCTAGCTTTGCCTGTGTGACATGCAGGGTGTCCAAAAACATCATCTGCAACAGAAGTGCCGCATCTTGAAAGTGTGAAAAATCTGAGCGAGTCTTTTAAAACATCAAAGTAAACATTTTCTGCAATTTTAAATTCATAGCTTTCATTTTCTGCAACTTTTATTTTGTAAGTGCCTGGGGTTGTGAATTTAGTAAAGTCTGCTTTTGCTGTGTACTCGTAAGCTTTTTCTTCGCGCACTGCTTTTTGCAATTTGCCAGTGAAAACTTCTTTTTCATTTATATCAACAACACTAAATTTTTGCCCGTTATTTTCTACTTTTACATAAGCAATTTTTTTTGCGTCTGGAGTGTAGCCAATTTGATTTACACGAACAAAATCTGCTCCACCGTTGCCCTTTGTTTCTTCAACAATTGTGTTGTTCAAAGTCAAAGAAACATTGCTTAAGGAAACATTGCAAGGCAAGTTGCCTTTGTCTCTGTCTGGAAAAGCGCCCATGTTAAAACAAAGGCGTGGTGTCATGTCTGATTCTTCTGTCATTTCAAAGTCCATTGTGTATGTTTTAGGTTCATTTGTAAAAGTGTAGGTGTCTATTGCATAAGCATGGTAGTCGCCACCGTTAATTTGTATTCTTACTTCGCAGCCCTTTGGTTCGTCAGAGCTTGCTGTAAAAGAGAGCGTGTATTTTCCAGTGCGGTACATTCTAAAGCCGTCGTAGTAAAATTGAACGCCGTAGTTTACGTTGCCCACAGAGTTCACTGAAATGTCCACAGTGTTTTTTCTGTAGCGGCCAGTAGCGTTGCCACCTTGCAAGAAGAAAGCCCAGTTTTTGTCTTTGTCATGGAAGTCGCCGTTTACTAATTGATTCACACCAGTCATCATATATATTTTAGGTCCAGTGTCTTTTACTTCAAAAGGTTTGAATTTTGAAGTGCATGATGTGCATAATAAAATCAATGTGATAAATAAAAATGTAAGTGAAAGTGTCTTTTTCATAAGTGCCCTGTTGCAAAAGTATATCATGATTTAATATTAAATGCAAAAGTATTATTTTTGTCGGTATTGCTGCCAATGTTGATTTTATACAGAAATTGCAGAATAATAGAAGAATAAAATTTTAATAAAAAGGGTAAGCATTATGATGAATACACTTTGGTATAAAACTCCTGCGGAAGATTGGAACAACGCACTGCCTGTTGGCAACGGTAGGTTAGGCGCAATGGTCTTTGGAAAAACAGGGCATGAAACAATTCAGTTGAACGAAGAGTCAGTTTGGTCAGGACCTTACAAAGATAGAAATAATTTAAGCTGTAGAAAAAATATAGATAAAATACGCGAACTAATTTTAAAAGGACATCCGCAAGAAGCGCAGGAACTTGGCTTTGAAGCAATGACAGGCAATCCTCCAAACGAAAGTGTCTATGAGACAGCCGGAAACTTGTACATAGATTTTTACACAGAGGCAACACGTGGTTTGCAAGGACCTCTTCCAGACAGAAAAGCTGCATTTGAAGGAAACACAAGCTACAGAAGAGAATTGGATTTGGAAACTGCAATTGCATCAAGTTCATTTTCTATGGAAACAAATTTACCAAGCACCGCTGATTTTGCAAACAGTACAAGCGGATCAAGCATAACTTATACGCGTGAAGTTTTTGCTTCCGCAGTTTCAGATGTTCTTGTAATCCACATAAGTGCGTCTTTGCCAAAAAGCATTTACTTCCGTGCAAACTTAGACAGAGGAAATTTCTCAAGTAAGAATTACGCTATTTATGAAGACACAATAGCACTTGAAGACACACATGGAATACCTTTCTGTGTAATGGCAACAGCACAAGCTTCTGGTGGAACAGTTTGCACAAGAGGCAACTGCATTGTAGTAGAAGGCGCAGACGAAGCAACAATTTATGTTGATATTCAAACAGCATTCCGTAACAAGAAATATGCACGTAAGAGTGGCATCTCTAGCAAAAAAGCGGACAGCTTAGCTTCATGGTGCGCAGACAGGGCTTTAAAAAATATATGTCTTGCTTGTGGTGAATCTTACAGCGACACAAAATCAAATCATGTTTTGGAATATTCACATTGGTACAATAAAATTTCACTTTCACTTGCTGATGAAAAAGAGTGTGAAGCTGATTCAAAAATTTCTACAGATGAATTATTAAAGTCTCCAGAGAAAAAATCGTTAGCGGAACTTTACTGGAACTTTAGCAGATACCTTCTAATTTCATGCAGCAGAAAACCAGGAACACTTCCTGCAACATTGCAAGGCTTGTGGAACAAAGATATGGATCCACCGTGGGGTTGCAAATACACAATCAATATAAACACAGAAATGAACTACTGGCCTGCGAACATGTGCTCAATTAGCAATACAGAACTGCCGCTTTTTGACTTGCTTTCACGTTCTTACAAACATGGTAAAAAAACAGCGCAAGTAATGTATGGCTGCAGCGGTTATGTAGCGCATCACAATTTGGATATTTGGGGCGACACAGCTCCACAAGATGAATGGACTCCGGGAACATATTGGCTTTTGGGGGCCGCGTGGCTTGCAACTCATGTAAGGGAAAATTACGAATATACTTTGGACAAATCATTTCTAAAGAAAAACTATTATCTAATGTATGAAGCATGTGAATTTTTCAAAGACTTTCTTGTCCCTTCAGAAGATGGAAAATCGCTTGTGCTTATTCCTTCTGTGTCTCCAGAAAACACGTACAAGTTGCCTAATGGAGAAACTGGCTCTTTCTGCGCCGGCTGTGAAATGGACAACCGCATTCTAGAGCATTTGTTTACGGCAACAATTCAGTCAGCAAAAGACTTGGGCTATCCAGAAGATTCAAATGATGTTGTGGAATTCCGTGCAATACGCCAGAAATTAATTCCACCGGTAATTACTTCTGAAAATACAATACGCGAGTGGAATATTGAATGTACAGAAACAGAACCAGGCCACCGTCATGTGAGCCAGCTTTACGGTTTGTTCCCAGGACACACAATTACTTTGACAAGAACACCAGCTCTTGCAGAAGCCGCGCATAATACTTTGGAAAAACGTCTTGCGAATGGTGGAGGGCACACTGGGTGGTCTCAAGCATGGATTATGAATTTTAGGGACAGTCTGCATGAAAGTGAAGCAGCGTACAAATCGTTAGTGGCGCTTTTTTCTAAATCAACATTGCCTAATCTTTTTGACAATCATCCTCCGTTCCAAATTGATGGAAACTTTGGAGCATTGACTGCAATTACAAGAATGATTGCTCAAAGTGAAATTGTTGATGACGCAGTTGAAATTGAACTGCTGCCTGCGTTGCCAAAAGAATGGCATAGTGGCAGTTTAAAAGGTGTTTCCTTAAAAGGAAATATTCAGATGGACATTGAATGGAAAAACGGTCTAATAAAAGGCGCAAAACTTTATACAAAACCTGCGAGCAAATATATTGAAAACATTGTAGTGTGCTACTTGGGCAAACGTTATTCAGCACACCTTGTTGATGGCGCAATTGATATTATGAATGTTCTTCCAACAACCGTGTGAACTGTTAAGAGATTTCTCAAGTTTAGTTTATGATGAGCCTATCATTGTGAGCTAAGCGAGAGAAACTATTGATGCGATTATTTTACACCCCAAAGCTGGAGCTTTTGTTTTATACATTTTGAGACTTCTATTCCAACTTCTTCCATGCCCATTTCTTTTAAAGCCTGAACCATTTCATTCCAATTGGTTTGAAATTCTTCAGGTCTGCAAGTAATGCATTTTATTAAAGCTTCTTTTACATAATCATCTGCGGCATTAACCTTATTATAAATTTCTTTTGGAAGTTGATACTGCCACATCTGTCCATGAACAGGGCGTTCCAAAGTGTTTGTCTGAGGAAACAAGTCTGTCCACATTGTTGCGCCATAAGCCGCCAGCGTTTCTTTTTCTACAGGAAGATAATTGTCAATTATTCTTTGACGTGTGCTTTTTGCAATCCAGTCGCCGTTAGAGTCTACAGCGCCTTTGCCCATTTCTGGAAAAGGATAAACCCACCTTGTAACACCAGTCTTGTTTGCATATTCAGGGTCAGTGTCGCTTAAAAGTTGTTCGTTCGCAGGAACTTTTCGCTTGCCGTTTACAACAGTGTAGTTAACATTTTCAATTCCCCAGTTTAGCAAAATTTGTGTTTTTTCAGAGCACATCCAGTCCATAAATTTAAATGCCTGAATAACATCTTTGCAAGTGGAAGAAATGCTTATTCCCCAGCCGCCAGAAAATCCATAGTCTGTAAGTGAAGGGTCTTTATATTTTTTTTCATCGGCAACTACTGGAAGGTAAGCGTAAGTGCGTTCAGCTTTGCCATCTGCAATAAGTGTTGCCCTTGAAGTTGTGTAGCCCCAGAGAGGGTATGAAATTCCAAGAACGCATCCAGAAGCAATTTTTGTTTTCCAAAGGTCTTCGCTTTGTGTAAAAGATTCAGGGTCAAGAGTTCCGTCTTGATATAAATCATTCAGCCACTTGTAATAGTAAACCATTTCTGGATTTAAAAACTTATACTGTGCCTCGTGTGTGTTTTTATCAACAATCCATTCGCCGTCGTCAGGGTAGCCTATTACATAATTGCCAGGATTTGACAAGTCAATAAGCCATTGCCAAGTGCCAATTAAAAGTGAAAATCCAATAGTTTTTTTACCGTCAATTTCAGGATACTTGTTCTTGTAAGCACGAATTGCGTTTGCGTAGTCGTCAAGATTTTTTAGTTTAGGGTAGCCAAGTTCTTTTAAAACAGCGTGTTGAATTTGCATGTTGCCAGAAGTTTCAAGAATTGTGTTTTTAACATCGTAAGTTCCAAAAGAATAAATGTGTCCGTCGTCATGCTTAAGTTTTACAAGCTGGTCGCCATATAATTTCTTAAAATTCTTTCCGTATTTTTCAATAAGGTTTATATGATTGCCGTTTCCATCAACCCAGTCATCTAGAGCAACAACAGCCTTTGAATCTATAAGCTTTGTTGTGTCGCCCTTTGCATAAATCAAGTCTGGAAATTTCCCAGAAGCCATCATTAAAGGAAGAACTTGTGTGTCTCCGGCCTTAGGGTAAAGAACTTCAAGTGTAACGCCAGTTTCTGCAGTAATTTTTTTAGCAACAGG
>Ga0172378_10002537_pt1 | contig 17141 bp, 18 predicted proteins | sample GrowelOW332metaG_FD_119755 | JGI IMG/M metagenome (GOLD analysis project Ga0172378, IMG submission 119755) | Groundwater microbial communities from an aquifer near a municipal landfill in Southern Ontario, Canada - Pumphouse #3_1 metaG | ecosystem: Environmental > Aquatic > Deep subsurface >... | reverse complement strand
AGCACAGAATTAACCGTGACAGAGTATATGTTGTGGGTGTTCCTTGTTCTGGTATGATTGCTCAAAACTTATTAGAGGCAAAGGTAGGAGATGGTATTTTACAAGTTACCTGTGATGGAGTGACTGTTAGCGGTAAAACTCTTTATGGTGATTTCTCCTTTCCTAAAAAGAGTGTCCTTGCTGAACGCTGTAGAGTTTGTAAGAGCAAGAAGCATGTGCTTTATGATGAGTTAATTGGGGAAGAGGGAGAAGTTCAAGATTCTAAGCGTTTTGACATGGTTGAGCGTCTTGAGAAGATGAGCAGTGATGAGCGTTATGCTTTTTGGAGAAAAGAACTTTCTAGATGTATTCGCTGTAATGCTTGTAAAAACGTATGTCCAGCTTGTACTTGTGAACATTGTATTTTTGATAATGAGAAATCTGGAGTATCTAACAAAGGTGCTTCCGATAGCTTTGAAGAGAATATGTATCACATCATTAGAGCTTTCCACGTAGCAGGGCGTTGTACTGATTGCGGAGAGTGCTCAAGAGTCTGTCCACAAAATATTCCACTACATTTACTCAACAGAAAGTTTATTAAGGATATCAATGAGCTTTATGGAGATTACCAAGCAGGTAGTGATTTAGAGACTCCATACCCACTTACTTCTTATACCAAAACCGATGCTGAGCCTAGCATTGTAATGAAGAGAGGAGAAGAGAATGCTTAGTATTAAAGAAAATGAAATTGATAAGTTTTTTAGCGCACTTTCAAAAACTAATACAGTGTATATTCCACAAGATTTAGGCTCTGGTGCTCCTACCTTTAAAGCGTGGAGCATAGGGGCAAAGTTATCGAAGGGACTAAATACTAGACGTTCTGCTAAAGATTTCTTCTTTCCTCAAACTGAGAATTTAATGGAATTCAAGATTGATAAAAAGAGTATTGAAGTTATTGATAACAGAAGAGAATGCGAAGATTTTATCGTCTTTGGTGTTAGAGCTTGTGATGCAAAAAGTTTTGATATTCTTGATCGTGTTTATTTACAAGATCCTATAGACTCTTACTATAAGAACAGAAGAGAGCATGGAGTTATCATTACTCTTGCTTGCTTTAAGCCTGCAACTACTTGTTTTTGTCCACTTTATAAGATTGATGCAGTAAATAACCCAGGGGGAGATATCTCAGCTTGGTTATCGGAGGGACGATACTTCTTTGAAGCAAATACTGAAAAGGGTAAAGCAGTTCTCTCTTTAGTAGAGATGGAAGATGTTGAGCCTAAAACTCTGGAGAGTGAAAAAGTTGCAGCTAGTGCTGTAATGAAAGCACTTCCGTTCTCAAATCTCGATTTATCTGCGTTCAAGGAAAAATCTTTACTCGATATTTTCAATATGCCAATTTGGAAAGAACTTTCTGAGTCCTGTATCGGTTGTGGTACTTGTACCTTTGTTTGTCCAACTTGCCAATGTTTTGATATTCGTGATTTTGATACCGGCCACGGTATTCAACGTTTTAGATGTTGGGATAGCTGTATGTATTCAGATTTTACTAAGATGGCGGCAGCTAATCCTCGACTTACACAAACAGAACGCTTTAGACAACGCTTTATGCATAAGATGGTTTACTATCCAGATAAATACGAGGGCGTTTATAGCTGTGTAGGTTGTGGTCGTTGTTTAGTACAATGTCCTATTTCTATGAATATTGTTAAGGTTATTAAAAAGATTGGGGAGACTAAAGATGCAAAGTGAAACTTTAATTCCACAAGTTGGAGTTGTGACTGATATCAGAAAAGAAACTCCTGATGTTAAAACTTTTAGAGTAGTTGGCAAAGATGGGAAAAAGCTCTTTGAACATATGCCCGGGCAGTGTGCAATGCTTTCTTTACCAGGGGTTAGTGAGTCCATGATTAGTATCACCAGCAGTCCTACTAATAAAGATTATATGGAATTCAGTGTAAAGAAGTGTGGTTGTTTATCCTCAGCTTTACATGATTTACAAGTAGGAGACTCTATCTGTGTTAGAGGACCTTATGGTACTCCTTTTCCAGTAGATACTGACTTAAAAGGTAAAGATTTGTTGTTTATCGCAGGTGGTATTGGACTTGCACCTTTACGTTCTGTTATCAACTATGTAAGAGATAAGAGAGAAAACTATAAATCGGTTCAAATCATTTATGGTTCACGTTCCGCAGATGATTTAGTCGAGTACAAAGAAATTATTGATGAATGGGCCGCGGACCCTTCCATCGAAGTCAATTTAACAATTGATAGAGAACAAGAAGGCTGGAGTGGACACGTTGGCTTTGTACCAACTTATGTTAAGGAGTTAGCTCCAGATGTCTGTAAGACAGTACTTATTTGTGGACCTCCTATCATGATTAAGTTTACTTTAGCAGGTTTAAAAGAATTAGGCTTTAAGGAAACTCAAGTATATACCACAATGGAAATGAGAATGAAATGTGGTATCGGTAAGTGTGGTCGCTGTAATATCGGGGATAAATATGTTTGTAAAGACGGTCCTGTTTTCCGTTTTGATCAACTTGGTGAACTACCAAGCGAATATTAGGAGTAAGTTATGAGTGAAAAAATGGTTCATGTCTATTTTTTTGGAAAAGAATACTTAGTACCAGAGAATTTAACTATCATGACAGCTATGGAATATGCTGGCTATCGTTTAGTTCGAGGTTGTGGTTGTAGAAATGGCTTTTGTGGCGCTTGTGCAACAATCTACAGAATTAAAGGAGAGCGTGCTTTAAAGTTTGCCCTTGCTTGTCAAACAAAAGTGGAAGAGGGAATGTATATTGCAACTCTACCGTTCTTCCCACTTGATAAACAAGTTTACGATATCGAGTGTGTATCTCCTAAGCAACAAATTATGATGCAACTCTACCCTGAAATCTATTCTTGTGTTGGTTGTAATGCTTGTACTAAAGCTTGTCCTCAAGGCCTTAAAGTAATGCAATACATTGCTTGTGCTCAAAGAGGAGACTTTAAAAAGTGTGCTGAGTTATCTTTTGACTGTGTAATGTGTGGAATTTGTTCCTCCCGTTGCCCTGCTGAAATTTCTCATCCACAAGTCGCTTTACTAGCTCGTCGTCTTAATGGTAAATACTTGACTCCTAAAGCTGAACATCTTGAAGAGCGAGTTAGAGAAATTAACGAAGGACAATATGATTCCTTAGTTGCTGAAATTATGCATAAAGATGTTAATGACATCAAAGCTATGTATGATAAGCGCGATATTGAGAAATAGGAGAGGATGATATGTATAATGATGAAACAATGCTAGCTTCTATTGAGAAAGTTGCAAGAAATCGTGAGAGCAATGCATACTTTGAACCGAAGAGAATGACAGCGGACGAAAAAGATAAAGTACTTGAAACTTATCATCCAGACTACATCAAAAGCCAGTTTACTACTTTGGTAATGGGCCCTAATAAAGGGGAGAAAGTACCTTTGCAGTTGGCAGACCTTCTTGAGGGTAAAAGCCGTGTTCTCGATTTAGACCTCGACTTAACCAAAGTAGATTACGAGTGTGATGTACTTGTAATTGGTGGTGGTGGTGCTGGTTCTTCAGCTGCTATTGAAGCTGATAACACTGGTGCTAAAGTAATGATGGTAACCAAACTCAGAATAGGGGATGCTAATACCATGATGGCTGAAGGCGGTATACAAGCTGCTGATAAGGCTAATGATTCTCCAGCTATTCACTATCTTGATGCGTTTGGTGGCGGACACTTTGCTGCAAAACCTGAATTACTTGAAAAACTCGTAATGGAAGCACCTGATGCTATTTCTTGGTTGAATAATCTGGGTGTTGAGTTTGATAAAGATAAAGATGGTAATATGATCACAACCCACGGTGGTGGAACAAGCCGCAAGAGAATGCATGCTTGTAAAGACTACTCTGGTGCTGAAATCATGAGAACTCTTCGTGATGAAGTTCAAAACAGAGGAATTCCTGTAATCGATTTCACTTCTGCAATTGAATTAATCAAGGATGAGAACGGCAATTGTGCTGGTGCAGTTCTTTTAAACATGGAAACCGGTAAAATCTTAATTGCTAAAGCTAAAACTGTTATTATTGCAACTGGTGGTGCTGGTAGACTTCATTATCAAGGTTTCCCAACATCTAACCACTATGGTGCAACCGCTGATGGTCTTATTTTAGCTTATCGCGCAGGAGCTAAACTCCTTTATCAAGATACTCTACAATATCACCCAACAGGGGCTGCATATCCTGAACAAATCTTTGGTGCTCTTGTAACTGAAAAAGTTAGATCTCTTGGTGCTAAACTTGTCAACTGTGACGGGGAAGTCTTCATGCACCCATTAGAGACTCGTGATGTATCTGCTGCATCAATTATTAGAGAATGCAAGGCTCATAACAAAGGCATTGCAACTCCAACCGGAGGGCAGGGTGTTTGGCTCGATACTCCAATGATTGAAATGAAGAATGGTGATGGTACAATAGAGGCTCGCATTCCTGCAATGCTTAGAATGTTCATGAAATATAACATTGATATTCGTAAAGAGCCTATTTTAATTTACCCAACCCTCCACTATCAAAATGGTGGTATCGATATTGACCCAACATGTATGTCTGGGGTTAAGAATTTATACGTTGCCGGTGAAGCTGTTGGTGGTATTCATGGTAGAAACCGATTGATGGGAAATTCTTTATTAGATATCATAGTCTTTGGTAGAGATGCTGGTAGAAATGCTGGTAATCATGCTAAAGAAGTTGAAGTAGGGAATTTAACATTATCTTTTGTTAAAGAGTTCGAAACAGAAAGAAAGGCAGCTGGAGTGACTTGTGATAAACTATCTCCACAACTTTTACCTGATTATGCAAGACGATAAGGAGTAATTGAGAATTTATGAATATTGCAGATGTGTTTGAAACGATTATGATAGTTTGTTTTGGTCTTTCTTGGCCTTTGTCGATCCTTAGATCTGTGAAATCACGTTCAACAAAGGGCAAAAGCCTTATGTTTATGTGCTTCATTGTTCTAGGTTATATTTGTGGTTTGATTTCTAAATCAATTACCCATAACTATAACTTGGCTTATTGGTTCTATTATCCAAATATTATTATGGTAAGTACTGATATTTGTTTATACTTTAGAAATAGAGCGTTAGAAAAGAAAAACGCTTAAGAGGAAAAAAATGAAAATTGAATTATGTTTTGGTTCATCTTGTCATGTGAAAGGATCAAAGAAAATCTTTGCATTGTTACAAGAAGCGTTATCAGCTGACAACATTACTGATAAAGTAGAACTTGCAGGAACTCTATGCTTAGGAGAATGCAAAGCAAATGGTGCTAACTTGAAGATTGATGATAAAGTTTACACCGGTATCAGAGCAGATAACTTTGATGAATTTTATGCTGAGAATATTAAAAAACCTTTATTAGGTTAATTTAAAACTTTGATTTGGAAAATTAGGTACCCCAATAGTTGATAAAGCTACTGGGGTATTTTTTACTTTATACGTAGGCTTTAGCTGAGCCCCAGCTTCCACTCTTATCTGTTTTTACTACACAACAATACTGAATTTTTGCTGGTGTTTTAGTCACTTCAAGAGTGCTAGTGGTCGCAGTTGGTATCACTTCACCATTCTTATACCAGGTATATACTAGATTAGCTTCGGTATAATTTGCAGGGAGCAAAGTGGTGGTACATTTCAAGTTGTATTTGCTGGTTCCTGTAACTGCAGTTTTCTTAACTACACATTTCATCATATTAGAGGTTGAATTAACTATATTGATAGAACCTTGAGCATTTCCTATGTTACCTAATAATCCAAATTGCGCATCATAGATACTACCATTATAGATTTTTATTGCGGTAATTATTCCATCTGCCAAGACGTTATGTGAATATAATTGGACTTTTAATAGATAGGAGCCTGCTGGTAAAGTTTGAGTATATTTAAAATAACCATTTTGCTTTTCAAGTTGACAGTTAGCAAGTCCACCAACGATTTTCCCATCTTTATCAATCATTTCAACTTTTAGAGTAGTTGTTTCAGCTGGATAGTTGAGAGGCTCATAATAGTAATCTGCATCAATTTTACCTTCACCTACCAAGTTGTTTAATTCTAGAGAGATGGTATTTGCATCTGGGAGTAATTCGATTGCCTTTGAGCCATTAGCAAGTTCAACATCTAAGCTGTTGAAACCCTTACCACTTAAGGTGTATTTACCAATAGGTAGATCTTTAAAAACTGCTTTATCGCCGGTGCAAGTTATAGTTTGTGTAATAGTAGACCCGTCAAAGGGGAACAAACTGGTCAAAGTAACTTCAACTTTTAATACTGAATCGGTACCAACATCAGGCTCGAAATCACGAGCTCTGGAATTGTTTAAGTTTACTGTCAAACTGGCAGTAGTTCCAGGTGTCTTACTTTCACAAGATGTAAACAAGGCTAAAATTAACAAAAGTGAAATCGTTAAAATCTTTTTCATAGAAACCTCCATTTTTTTTGCTTCTATATAACTAAGATGAGAATATTGAAAAGTATTAATATTTGACTTTTTTAGGTTTCCTTTTGATATTGCTAAAAATGTGATTTGGGACTATTAATTAGATATGATTACTATTAGTGAAAAACCAATAATTCTTCCCTTAGGTGTGTATTTATGGGGAACTAAAGAAGAGACGGAAAAAGGGCGTGTTGTTTTATCACGCAGTGGAACAGTTTTAAAGGTTTCCTTTAAAATTGAAGCTAAAGAGTTAAGACGTGAAGTCCTTGAGAATAATGGCAATGTGTATGAAGATAGCTGTGCAGAAATCTTTTTAAAAAAGACAGACAGCAAAGAATATTACAACTTTGAGTTTTCAGCTTCTGGCGCAATGCTAATTGGAAAGGGTGAGAATAGAAACGAGAGAGTCCGTTTAACTGAGCCGTATTTTAATAAGGTGAAGCGCAAGGTAACGGTAATTGAGAATACCAACTTAAGAGCAATATGGACGCTAGATATCGAATTAGACTTAGCCGATTTTGATTTAGTTAGTTCCACTCTTATGGGCAACATCTACCTTTGTGGAGATAAGCTTAAAGAAGTGGTTTTTATCTCACTCTTTGATATCGACATCCTACAACCAGATTTCCATCGTCCCGATTTCTTTGGCGAATTTAATTTACTTTAGCTAATAGGTACTCAAGCCCTTTATGAGCGAGAGTAAGCCCAAAAGTGGCAGTAATAGTTGGCATTGAGCCTAACATCGTTGAAGTTGGACAGTTTTCTCTGTTAGGAGGCTCTGGGGAGAAAACTACCTCAATGCTACTATATACTCCTAGTTTCTTTAATTGAGTTCGCACCGCTTTGGCTAAAGGACAACCTGAGGTTTTCCAAATATCAGCGACTTGGATTTTTGAAATATCTGTTTTTAAAGCAGCTCCCATGCTTGAAAAGACTTTTATATTGTTATCCACACACGCTTTTAAAAGTTCACATTTGCTTGTAACGGAATCGATGCAGTCGAAAACGACATCCATTCCTTTGATAATCTCTTCTACGTTGTCTTTATCTACAAAGGTATTAAGCGCTGTTACTTTGCATTCTGGATTTATGGATAATATTCGCTCTTTAGCAACCTCAACTTTGACGCGTCCTATGCTTTGATGCGTTGCAAGGAGTTGACGGTTTAAATTTGAAAGTTCAAATTTATCAAAATCTACTACAGTAATATCATTGATACCACAACGAGCTAATGGCTCTAAGGTAAAGCTTCCAACAGCGCCACAGCCAATAACTCCTACCTTTCTGTTTTGTAGTGCGATAAGTTGTTCATGCCCGATAAGTGCTTCAAGCCTTATATATTGACCATCTCTCATCAAGTTCTGCCTCCAATTGTTCAAATGTAAGGTGCTTTATTTTAGCAACTGTTTGATAAAGCGCCTTTAAAGTATTTTCTTGTTCTTCTCCCTGAGGTAAATCAGATTCTAAAAGAAAATCAAGAGTTAGGAGACGTTCAAAATCTTTACTTTTAAGACTTCGTCTACCTAAAGAAATTAACCCACCAAGCTCATTAAATTCTTTTGCAGTTTCATAGCTTCCACAAAAGCCGTGCCAAATTAATTTAAGAGGGGTGTATTGTTTGATTACACTCAGTGCTGTTTGAGTGGCCTGAACTATGTGTAAGCTGACAAGGCGTTTGCTCTCTTTAGCGAAGGCTAAGCCTTGATTAAAAAACTCTATTTGTTCACTCATGTTTGGATATCTTTTATCAAGACCTATTTCTCCAATATTAAGGGTAGCTTTTTGCTTCAAAACGCTAAAAAAGAGTTCTTTATCAGTTTTGGAAAAAGGGGGAAGTAAGCCTATTGAAGCGTTACAGGAGATAGCTAAAGCATACTCCTCACTTTTTGAGGTGCAAATTAGTGCTTTTATCTTGTTATCTGGTAAATGGCAGTGGGCGTCAAACATGTAATAATAGTAACGAATTTATTTATTTAAATAAAGATTCTGTGTTAATATATACAATATGATAAACAGTTGGATTATTTCTCCAGAGATAGTGGCAATATTAGTAATGGTTGTTCTCATTGTATATGTTAGAGGCTCCCTCGATTCCCATAACCATAGAGACCAGTTTTTTTATTGGTCGCTTATTATTTCTGTAATAGTTACTGCTGTAAATGTGGTAGGGTGTTTTTTTATTGTAAATATCTTTGTGAAGCCTTTATGGCTTTATGATGTACTTCAGCATTTGTTCTTTTTAATAACGCCGTTAATGCCTTTGTTTATTGTAACTTACATATTTAGACACCTAAATGATAAGATGGGTGGAAATACTTCCTATAAGTATTATATTAGGACCTTGGTCGTACTGTACGTCCTTTATGCAACCTCAGTGTTGATAGACTGGATCTGCAACCTAGATTGGTTCTTTTCTATAACAGACTCAGGCGTTTATCTTAGAGGACCTTACAATTTCTTAACGGTGGTATTATCGATTGTGATGATTGTTGATGTTATCATCTTTTCTCTCGTCAATAGAAAGTATTTACCTTTTGCAATTAAAAAGATTTTTTCAGTTTTTGAATTGATATTTTTAGGACTGGTTTTAATTCAAGTCGCGTTCCCGAATGTACAACTTTCAGGAACTGCAGCAATGCTCGCTTTGTTAGTCTTTTATATGAACTTTCATTCTGTTGCTTTAACCACAGACTCGCTAACGAATCTTCCAAACTCAGAGCAGTTAAGCTCAATGCTGGCTTATTTAGTTAATAAGAATAAGAGTTTTTCAGCTATTACGTTAAATATCAAAGGTTTTAAACGACTGAATCAACAATATGGATTATCCTTCGGCGATAATATACTAAAAAAGATCTCGGATCGGTTACAAGAACTGCCTAATGCTATTTTGATTTGTCGTTTTAATAACGATAGATTTGTTATCTTAGGGCCGAGTAGTGATAATGAAAAATATGAAGAATTCTTTGAAATTTTAAATTTAAAGTTAGAAGAACCGTATGAGATGGATGAGTTTAATTTTCCTTTATTCTTGGAGTTTGAAATGGTTAGTCTCGATTCTCCTCAAATTGCTAAGAATGTGGATGAAGTGATAAACTTAATCTCTTATGCAATATCACTTCCGTCCTTAAAATATGCACCGATAAGAGAGAATTCTCACATTTATTATTTAAAGTGTGATGAGAACATTCAAAACCTGATATATCGAAAAGAATATGTTTATACTGTTTTAAGTGATGCACTAGAACATTCCAAGCTTCAATGTGCTTATCAACCGATTTTCGATATTAATGGTAATTATTCCGGTTTGAGTGAAGCGCTTGCAAGACTTTATGATGAGAATAATAATACCTTTATACCTCCTTTTGAATTCATTCCAATTGCTGAGGCAAATGGTTTGATTAATAAAGTAGGTAAGATAATCTTATTAAAGGCTTTAAACTTGATTTCTGAAGAGATAGGAAAAGGGCATCCTGCACCAGTAATCTCTATCAACTTCTCTTTCTTGCAATTCTATAATGCAAACTTAGTAGATGCAGTTATTGATACAATTAAGGCTTATGATATTCCTCGTGGTTCGCTGAGAATAGAAATTACTGAAAGCTATATCAATACCGGTATCAACATTCAAGAGATGATGAGTCGTTTCATTGCAGAAGGCATTACTTTCTATATTGATGACTTTGGTACCGGCTATTCTTCTTTTGATAGACTCTTTAAATTGCCTTTTGAAAAAGCTAAATTTGATAGAGAAATTTTACTTGCTGTTAATGAGAATATTTGGACTCGAAAGATGGTTGGTAACATTATAAAGTCTTTTAAAGAGTATGGGCTTAAGATTATCTTTGAAGGGGTAGAGACAAAAGAGCAACTTGCTGTAATTAAAGAACTTGATGCTGATTTCATTCAAGGTTATTACTTCTCTTATCCACTTTTAGAGCAAGATTTTAAAAAATGGATTGACAAAGAAAGTAACAAATACTAAATTGACCTAGTTACCATCTTTTGGTAGTATGGTATAAGCCTCTTTATCCGTTTTGTATGAAACGGATCATATTAGTCCGTAAGGAGGAACTCGATGAATAAATATGAGTTCACTGTCATTTTTGACACTGACGAAGAAAAGACAAAATTAGGTCTTGAATTCGTAACTGGTCGTTTTGAGAAGTTCAAAGCAGAAGTGACCAAACAGGAAGATCTCGGTGTAAAAACACTCGCGTATCAAATTAATAAGAATGATAAAGGTCATTACGTTTATTTCGAATTAGACGCTGACCCTGAGACAATTAATAAAATGTCTCATGATTTTCTTCTCAATGGTAATATCTTAAAGTTTTTGTTTATTAACCCAGAAAATTAACTTTCTGGAAGGGAGGTCTAAATGGCTGTAGATATGAATGTAGTAGCTATTCTTGGACGTTTAGTTCGTGAAAGCGATATCAGATATTCACAAGCTGGAGGAGCTGTATGCCGTTTTTCTATAGCAGTGAACCGAAGAAAGAGGGTCGGGGATCGTTGGGAAGATGAAGCAAACTTCTTTGATTGTGTGTATTTTGGTAAAGCAGCTGGAGCGGTAAACCAATATCTTACGAAAGGTCGTCAAGTTTCCATAGTTGGAGAATTGCACCAATCAAGATGGGAACAAGATGGTCAAGCTCGCACTCGTGTAGAGATTTTTGTAAATAATTTAACTTTACTTGGAGGGAATAACCAAAATGGTGTTTCTAACAATGGTCAAAGTAGTAATTATCCTAGAACTTCTACAACAACAGACAGAATACAACCTACACCTTATCAGAACAATGTCCCAAAACAAGCGGCTCCTACAGCTCCTCAAGTTGTAGATGTGGACCCCTTCGTAGGTATGGGACCTGAAAGTTTTTCTGATGATGAACAAAATGTTCCATTTTAATTAGGAGTAAAAAATGCGTGATGAAAACGATGCCATGAATGGCGATATGATGGATAAAGGAGCTAAGGACAAGAAACTTGGCGCTCGCAAATTAGGTTTTAAGAAAAAAGTATGTAAATTCTGCCAAGGCGGACAAGCTGCTGATTATAAAAACCCAGAAATGCTCAGAAGATATATTACTGAAAGAGGTAAGATTCTTCCAGCACGTATTACTGGCACTTGTGCTAAACACCAAAGAGCTCTTACAGCTGAAATTAAGAAAGCTCGTGTTTTAGCATACTTACCATTCGAGAAAAAATGAGCAAGATAAATGGGTAAGCATGAAGTAAAAGACATTATTATAAGTGTGGTTTTGGGGTATGTATTATATTCCCTTACAGCTTTGTCTTTCCTTATTTCCTTTCCCCTTTTAATGCTTTCTCGTAGGTATGGTTATAAAGAAGTATTGCTTTCGGCTACTGTCTTATTTGGTCTTATTATTGGAACAAATTTATGGCAAGTCAGAGGTGTTGAGTTTACTCAACTGCTTTTTTGTAATCAGGTTATTGGATTATTCATTCCATTTTCTTTGCTTTCAGCCTCTGTGTTGTGGGTGAAAGAAGAAGGGCAAAGTGTAATTAAACGTTGGTTTATTACAATTTTACCTTCCTTGGTTTGTTTTGTTGCTATTGTTATTTGGTTAAGTCTCAATCCTACCTTAACAACAGAATTGGTTGAGAATTTTAGACAAGTGTTTGAGTTGATGTGGAACGAAATGTTACAGCAACTTGGTATTAATTTAACATCTTTCTTTGATGTAGTTATGCTAGTTTTAGTTAATATCTTTCTTCCTTTGACGGTGCTTATTATTTCTGTGGTGTCTTTTGTCGCTACAGCTTCCTTAAAGGCACATGATCCATCCTTCAATGATTCAGTTGCTAACTTCTCGATTTCCGAAAGAGGTATTTGGCCTCTTTTAAGTTCTTGGACTTTAGTCCTATTAGGTAAATTTGTGAGTTATCCTTTAGCAGTTTCAACCTTGGTAATAGCCTTTGCTTGTATATCAACTTTTGTATATACCTTCGAAGGATTTACAATACTGTTCTATTACAGAAAGAAAAACAGACCTTTATCAAAGGCTATTAACATGTTTTTTGCCTTAACGGTGATTTCATTGTTTCTACCTGGAGTGAATATAGTATTAGTCTTTATTTTATCTATTTTAGGTATTTTGGAGACTTGGTTTACACTTAAAAAGTAAGTAATCAAGGAGTATTCAATATGAAGATTATTCTTAATCAAGATGTTGTTAATCTTGGAGAAGAGGGAGATGTTGTAATCGTAAAAGACGGTTATGCTCGTAACTTTTTACTCCCTAGCGGTGCAGCTGTTTTATATACAACAGGTAATGCTGCAATTTTTGCATCTCGTGCAGCTGCAATTGAAAAAAGAAAGCAAGAGAAGCGTGCTTCTAGCAAGAGCTTAAAAGAAAAACTCGATACAGCAGTTGTTTCTTTAGTAGTTCCAGCAGGAGATTCTGGTAAATTATTTGGTTCAGTTACTTCTCAAATGGTAGTTGAAGGTCTTGCTAAACTTGGTATCGAAGTTGAAAAGAAGAAAGTTGAAATTTCTACACATGCAATTAAGATGACTGGTAACTATACTTTCGTTGTTCACCTCTATGAGAACGAATTAAGCCACGTTAAACTTGTTGTTGAATCTGAAGCTGAAGTAAAGGCTAAAGCAAAAGCAGAAGCTGATGCTAAAGCTAAAGCTGACGCAAAAGCTAAGGCAGAAGCTAAAGAAGCTGAAGCAAAAGCTACCCCAGCAACTGAGGAAAACTAAATTATGGCACAAAATAGCACTCCTTACACAGGTCGTAGTCTTCCTCATGATGATGGGGCAGAGAAATCTGTATTGGGTGCTATTTTGCTAAATGCTCAGGCGTTTGAGGAAGTCTCTGATTTGCTCTCGCCTGCAGATTTTTATCATACTCCACATCAAATGCTTTATGCTGCTATTGTAGATTTTAAAGCTGAAGTACATACAGCCTCGTTAGATACTATTGTTTTATACAACTATCTAAAAGAGAAGAATCTCTTAGATAAATGTGGTGGTATTGGTTATATCAGTTCTTTAACCGATGATATTAGTGCAGCCGCTCAAGTCGGCTTATATGCTAATATTGTCCATAAGAATGCAGTAAGACGCAACGTTATTACCCTTTGTTCTCAATGTGAAGGTTCTGCAATAGACCTTAGTAACGATGTTTATCAAGTTATTGATGATTTTGAACAAAAAATGAACATACTTGGGGAACAAAATGGAAGCCAAGCAGATGTTACGCTAAAGGGTTTTGTAAACTCAGCCTTCAAACAGATAAGAGATAAAATGACTGGTAAGTTTGTAAACGATGTTTACGCTTCTGGCTTTGACAAACTCGATTCCATGATGGATGGAGGTTTTCACCCCACCGATTACATTATTATTGCAGCGCGTCCTTCTATTGGTAAAACTGCCTTTGCACTCTCCATTATTCGCAATATGATCTCGCCTCCTAATAGATACAAAGTTGCCTTCTTTTCTTTGGAAATGAGTGGTTTGCAAGTATCTCAGCGTTTGTTAAGTTCTGTTTCAAATGTTTCTCTAAAGAAAATTAGAGGTGCTAAATTTTTGCCTTCTGATGATAGAGATTTTGAAAATATTATTTCTGCAAGTTCTAAACTAAGTGATTGTGATTTATCCATTTATGATACCCCTAATATGAAATTAACAGAGATTCGTTCAGCGGCTAGAAAACAAAAGCGAGAGAATGGTGTTAATGCAATTATTATCGACTATATTGGTTTAATTGACTCTGGCTTAGACTCTACCGTACCTCGCTATGAACAAGTTGCCTATGTTTCTCGTAACTTAAAAGCGTTAGCTCGTGAATTGCAAATTCCTGTTATTGTACTCTGTCAGGTTAACCGTGAAGCTGAAGATAACGTAAAAGAACCTCAGTTAAATAACTTAAGGGACTCTGGTGCTATTGAGCAAGATGCTGACCTTGTTATGTTCCTACATAGAAGTAGAAAGACTGACAAGACTAAACTTCAGAAAGATAATTCTGGTAACTATACCATCCAACCAACTAAGGTTATTGTTGCAAAACAAAGAAATGGTGAGACTGGCGTCTTCACCGTTGGCTTCAAAACCGATTCCGCTAGCTTTGAAAATACTGAAGTTGAATATCAAGAAGAAGCTGATAATTCAAGTAAATTTAAACAAAATAAGTAATTAAAAGTTCTCTGTATATTTATACACTCAGCTTGCAAAAATTTGAATACTCTTGTACAATTCAAACAAGGAGTATTATTGTGATTTGTCTTACTTTGTCTGGAAATAGCTTAAAAGAAAATGTCCTTGAAGTTGAGCAAAACTTGGAGTATATCGACCTTTGTGAGTTACGACTAGATACTCTTACAACTGAAGATCAGAAAAAAGCTTCTCAATTCCCATCAATGGTTAATATCCCGGTTGTTGCAACCTTTAGACGCCCTGAAGATGGTGGTAGGTCTAGCGTTAGTGAAAAAACTCGCAGAAGCATCTTGTTTGATGCGCTTGATGGTGATTTTGCTTATATCGACATCGAAGATGATGTGAAAAAATGTGAGCTTGAAGATAAAGCTCGTGAAAGAAAAATAAAGATTATTCGTTCTTTTCATGATTACAAAGGAATTCCAACAGATATCTTTGGTAAGATTGCAAATTTATCAAAGAGGGGCGATGTAGTTAAAATCGCTGTTATGACTAAAGGAATTCAGGATATATTAACACTGTTGAATATCAAGAAAGAGCTAGGTAATGTACCAAAGATTATTATAGGTATGGGACCTTTTGGAGTGCCTACTCGTATTCTTTATAAAAAGTTTGGCTCTATTTTAACCTTTGCTGGTAATACTGAAGTTGCTCCAGGACAATTAACGCCTAAGGAGCTTAAGACTGTTTATGGTGCGGATAAGGTAAATGAGGCTACTGCTATTTATGGTATTATTGGTAACCCGGTGTTACACACCATGTCACCTCGAATCCATAATCCTGGGTTTAGAGGAATACGCTACAACGCAATTTATACACCGTTCTTAGTAGATGATATTCGAACCTTCTTTGTGCTTGCTGAAGAACTACAACTTAGAGGCTTTTCTGTCACGATTCCTCATAAGATGTCAGTTTTAAGTTATCTTGGGAACATCTCTAGAGAAGTTAAACAAATCGGTTCATGCAATACTGTGGTGAGAATGCCGCAGCTTTGGAAAGGTATTAATACTGATTATTATGGCTTTTTAGCAACCATTACTACTGAACTTGAAAAGGGTGAGATTAAAAACGCACTTGTAGTAGGAGCGGGTGGTGCGAGTAAAGCAATAGTTTGGGCATTAAGAAATCAAGGGATAAATGTAACTATTTTAAACCGTACGCTTTCTCATGCGCAGTCCTTAGCTACTAATGTACTTTGTGCTTATGACGCGTTAGATAATGCTAAAGAATATGAAGGTAAAGTTGATTTAATCGTACAGACTACTTCTGTAGGCTTAGCTCCAACTACTGGGTTTTCACCTATTGAAGGCTTTAAATTCACAGGTAAAGAAATTTGTTATGAATTGATATATGAGCCAAAAGTTACTAAGTTCCTTTCTGATGCCTTAAAAGCTGGTTGCAGAGTTCACTATGGTAGCGAAATGCTAATAGCTCAAGGAATGTTACAGTTTGAGACCTTTACAGGTTACCATTACCCAAAAAATGTAACTCCTAATTTAGAAGCCTAATAACGAGAGCGAATAGATTTTAGAAACTGGTACGGTAAGCTCTGTATCAGTTTCTAAATTGTATAAGGTGGTGTAATAGACTTTTTGAACTTTGTGAAGGTCTAACACTAACGCTTCAAACTCATCTTCATCTAAAATTACTTTTATAGAGCGACCAATTTCTTTGCTCATTTTATCTAATAAGTTTTGTTTAGCTTTGACATCAAAACCCGAAACCGTTATTTGTGATAATTCTTTTAAAAATGTAAGTTGTGTTTCATTAACTAATAAATTATGTTTTAACTCTTGTAAGGCACAAAGCTTTAAGTTAGTCGGTAGGGTTTCTATAGTGGTTTTAACTTTTTCAAGATTTAAAGTTGAAGGTACTCTTTTTAATTCTTTTTCAGTTGTAAACTCTAGATTCTTTATTTCTTTAGTTTCAACTGTCTCCTCTTTGTTAACTTGTCCAAGCAGTTCAAAGCCCGCGTAGTATAAAATACGACGCCATTGAGCTTCGCTTGTTTTGTTCATTAAAAAGACAGTATCTGAGAGTCTTTTAATAATATGAATTTGTATTAAAGGAAGACTATCTATTATCTTAGCCTCTAAAGCAGAGGTTACCATCACAAGGCCTTCATAAAAACTAATCTTATTATACATGTTTTCCCAGTTTTCAATACGATTGATAACAAGGGGTGGAATATTCTCACACGAGAGGGAAAGGCGTGAAATTATTTCTTTGCTAGAGTGAAAGTAATCGAAAGCTTTCGCAATATTTTCTTTGTTGATAACATAAGTTGAAAGTGTGTCAATCTTTTCAGCGGTGCTGATTAAAGGGATGATACTGTTTTGTGGTAAAGTTCCAGTAAAGAAGATACTAAGGTCACTGTTTATTGATAGGGTGGAATTAGTAGGATTATCACCATCGATTTTACTTGCAGCTTCTAATGTTTCATTGTTAACCTTTACTAAGTTTAAGTGCTCTAGCGCTTCTATT
>Ga0172378_10002536_pt1 | contig 17144 bp, 16 predicted proteins | sample GrowelOW332metaG_FD_119755 | JGI IMG/M metagenome (GOLD analysis project Ga0172378, IMG submission 119755) | Groundwater microbial communities from an aquifer near a municipal landfill in Southern Ontario, Canada - Pumphouse #3_1 metaG | ecosystem: Environmental > Aquatic > Deep subsurface >... | reverse complement strand
TGAAGGCCTTTCAAATCTCCCTCTTTTTTCAAAGCGGGCGTTCTTTAAGAGTACTCGATTCTTTCGCATTCCGTCAAGTGCCTTGCGGTACCCGCCGTATTTGAGTGATTTAGTTCTCGTTACCGAACGAGATGGGATACTACACCCTAACTCACATTTTGTCCAGCACTTTTTTGCGAAATTTATCAAACGTTTACTAATGTTTTTCTGCACAATAAAATAAATACTTAAAAAGAGTATTGAGAAAATACAGATTCAGCGATATTGTGTAAAAAAGAGAGGAAGCATGAACTATGCAGAATATCCGACAAGCCCTACCACAGGACCTACCCTATATGTATTCCATTGCCCTGCAAACCGCCTTTGCCGGGTTGGACGGCACCCCGTATTTTTACGATCAATGGTGTGTCGGACATTACTATGCAGCGCCCTATTTCTTTTATGAACCAGATGTATGCTTTATTGCACTTGACGAAAACAGCAGAGTCTCCGGCTATATCGTTGGTACCAGCGATACCAGGGCTTTCAACACATGGATGCAGCAACGTTGGCTCCCTGTCCTTCAAGACCACTATAGTCAGATAAAGGACTTTAAGAGTGAAGCCGAACAATCGGTAATCAAAACGTTACTCAAAGGGCCCGGCGAAGGGTTGTGGCAGAACCTCGGTTATCCAGCACACTTGCATATTGATATTTTGGAGCATCTGCAAGGGAAGGGAATAGGAAAAAGTCTTATGCTCACCTTCTTTGAAGCAGTAAAGAAAAAGGGTGCTTCTGGTGTCCACTTGGGAGTGGACGGCAGAAACACCCGTGCCTATGGATTCTACGAGAGAATGGGCTTTGAGATACTCGAACAGCAGAACTGGGGTTCCTTGTTTGGAAGGAAACTCACTTAATCCGCATCGGCAGCCCATTTCATTTTCAGATACTCCAAGTCGCTGGCAAGACGATGAATGGCATTGGTCAGGCGAACAGCACGCTTTTCGTCCATATGAAGCTCACTCCCTGAAGTTTGCATGCGCTGGACAACCGACAGCATTGAAGCTTCCTGCTTCTTCAATTCCTCCAAGGCCTCACGCAGTTCCCTAATGTATGGTACAACCTTGTCATCGACCTCCAGGCCGACCGGCAGCAAAGCCTCGTCCAACAAGTCAAAACGCTCCAGGGCCACCGGGGCATATGCCTGAATGTTCAGTGTCCGTGTTACAAAGGAAGCAAACCACGGAGCCACTTCTTTGTCTCCATGGACGATGAAGGCCCTTCTCGGTTCTTTCTTGAAGGAAGTCAGCCATTTGATCAACCCCTCTTGGTCGGCGTGCCCGCTTATGCCGTGCAATTCGCACACCTCGCAACGCACATCTATCTGCTCACCAAAAATGGTTACATGTCGTGCCCCGTCAAGAATCGACCGTCCCAGCGTACCTCCTGCCTGATATCCGCTGAAAAGTACGGTGCACTCACTTCTATAGAGATTATGTTTGAGGTGGTGCTTGATTCGTCCCGCTTCACACATACCGCTGGAGCTGATGATGACACAACTCTCCTTTCGTTTATTCAAGGCAATGGAATCGGCAACGTCGGTGATGGTCACCAGGGAGGGAAACAGGATCGGATTGATTCCCTTGTTCACCAACTCCATAGTCTCATCATCCATATACCCGAATAAATTACCGGCAAATACATGGGTTGCCTTCACGGATAGCGGACTGTCTACAAACACGGGAATATCTCGTACTGTGGGACAGAGTTTTTTTTCGATTACCACCCTGAGCAGATAAAGAATCTCTTGGGTCCTCCCTACTGCGAAGGAAGGGATAATAACATTTCCTCCGCGCTTGAACGTCCGTTCAATGATTTCTGCCAACTCCTGGGCACGGATATGGGTGGGAACACTGCTGCCTACAGCATTCTCAGGCTTCTTGTGAACCCTGTTCCCATAGGTTGACTCCATAATTACAAAGTCTGCTTCATCGATATAGTCGGGATCCTTGATCAGCGGTTGGTCAAAATTGCCGATATCACCGGAAAAAACCAATTTGCGTCGCTCTTTGCCTTCCTTCAACCAGAATTCAATGGAGGAGGACCCAAGCAAGTGGCCGGCATCATTGAACCTTACCTTGATGCCTTCATCGATTTCGCAAATCTCTTCATAAACGCAACTTTCAAAAAATTGCATTGCGTTCTGGGCATCTTGTACTGTATAGAGCGGCTCCACTCCTTTTTTGCCTGCCCTGATAGCCTTGCGGCTCTTCCACTCCGCTTCCATCTCCTGAATATGACCGCTGTCAGCCAACATGATATCGCAAAGCTGCGCCGTCGCCGACGTGGCGAAAATCTTACCTTTGAACCCTTCCTTGACCAACAGAGGAATCCTTCCCGTATGATCGATATGTGCATGTGTGAGAAAAACATAATCGATGGCATCGGCTCTGAAGGGCAAATCCATACCCACCTCGCGTTCGTCGTTTCCCTGTGGAAGGCCGCAATCGACTAAAAGGTACTTGCCATTCACCTCGACCAGGGTACAACTACCGGTCACCTGCTGTGCTGCTCCAAAGAAAGTTATATGCATGTGTTGACTCCTAATCCAAAGATACGATTGATAGGCGTTTGATGCAACTTATATTGCAAATCCGTGTGACCTTGCTTAGACCGAAGGTATTGGGTATTCTTAGCAAAAGGGAGACTGGCAATGGACGCAAACAAGAAAGCAATAAAACTGCTGCAGGTTGAACGGACGATAAAATCACTGGCAAAGAACAATATTGAAGCCCAATTCGTTGTGTCGGTATCAGAAGTTGTCCCTACGCTGTCAACCTTGATGAAAGAGGGCGAGAGCGTAGCTGTAGGCGGTTCGGTGACCCTCGATGAAACTGGGGTGCTCAGCCATCTGAGAAACGGTTCGTATGTTTTTTACGACCGCTATAAGAAAGGAATCACCAAAGCGGAGCTTGATGAGGTGTTTTTGAAAAGTTTCTCCGTCGATACCTATCTCAGCAGCGCCAATGCACTTACCGAACACGGTGAAATCTATTGCGTCGACGGTAGGTCCAACCGGGTTTCGGCAATGCTTTACGGCCCGAAGCAAGTGATTTTGGTCGTCTCCTGGGATAAAATTGTTCCCGACCTCATCAGTGCCATCCTTCGGGTGAAGCAAATTGCCGCCCCGGCAAACGCAACGCGCCTATCCACCGGTGCCTATTGCACCCAGAACGGAAAGTGCATCAATGCCGGTTGCGATGACAGGCATCTAATGGCGTTGAGTGGCGGAGCCTGCGAACATACCATCTGCTCAAATTACGTTGTCTTTTCCCATCAGCAAATACAGGGAAGAATGAAAGTTCTCATCGTCGGTGAGAGCCTAGGATACTAACGGAGGATTGCATGATCTCAGATTTTACTTACTATACCCCAACCAAAGTCATGTTCGGCAAGAATACCGAATCGGAAGTCGGTTCGCTTATCGCAAAAGAAGGATGCAAAAAAGTCTTGGTCCATTATGGATCGGAAAGCGCCAAGAAATCCGGCTTGCTTGATCGTGTCACCTCTTCGCTTGCGAAAGCGGGAATTCAGTATGTCACCTTGGGTGGCGTAGTTCCCAATCCAAGGCTGAGCAAGGTGCATGAGGGTATTGAGCTGTGCAAAAAGGAAGGAGTGGACTTCCTCTTGGCCGTGGGCGGAGGATCGGTAATCGATTCAGCCAAGGCCATCGGATACGGTCTTTACCACGACGGCGAGGTTTGGGATTTCTATGACCAGAGCCGTCCGATCCAGGGTTGTTATCCCATCGGTGCAGTGCTGACCATTGCCGCTGCCGGCAGTGAGATGAGCAACTCCTCGGTCATCACCAACGAGGACGGGAATCTCAAGCGCGGGGCCAACCACGACTCTTCACGCTGCAGATTTGCCATTATGAATCCTGAGCTGACCTACACCCTGCCCGCCTATCAAACCATGAGCGGAGCTGTTGATATTATGATGCATACCATCGAGCGGTATTTCATCAACGGTCCAAGCATGGACCTGACGGACCAGATGGCTGAAGCTCTCCTGCGTTCAGTCATCCAAGCTGCAATAAAGCTGAAAGTGGACAGTAAGGATTACGATGCAAGAGCCACCCTGATGTGGGCAAGCAGCCTTTCTCACAATGGCCTGATGGGCTGTGGCAACAGCCAAAGAGGAGACTGGGCTCCCCATCAGCTGGAGCATGAGATGGGGGGGATGTTCGACGTAGCGCATGGTGCCGGACTTTCAGCTGTTTGGATTGCTTGGGCCACCTATGTCTATCAGCACAATGCGGCACGCTTTGCACGGTTTGGAGAGAAAGTCTTATTGCTGCAGAGAAGCGGCGATGACACTAAGGATGCCTTAAAAACCATCGATGCAATGCAGAACTTCTTCAGAAGCATCGATATGCCTACCAACTTTGCCGAGCTTGGCATTGAGCCTACTGAAGCCCAAATCGAAGAGATGGCTGAAAAAGCCACCTTCTTCGGAAAACGGACACTCGGGAATGTACTGGTGTTGGGCAAAGAGGAAATCAGGGCCATCTATCAATTGGCCGCATCCATGGACCAGAGATAGAGCAGCAGAAGCTGCTCGAGGGTGCGGCGGGGACCGGGACGGTCAGAGTCCCGTCGCAACCTTGCTAGTGCATTGCGCCTCAAGAAAGACCGATAGAGCCGAATGGCTGGAAGATCATCCTCATTGGATCCTTCCAGCAAGTGGTTCGACCTCAGGCTAAGCAACTGATGCGCTTCTTCCCTGCTTACGGCCATCACCTGTTTTTCCTCCATAATCCCTTGCAGATTTTTCAACTGCTCGAAACTAAGGGAAAACAGAAATTCGTTCAATGCATAGGCCACTTCTTCGTCTCTGCCCCGTGCTTGAAGAAACTCGTGCCACAATCGGGGAAGTCGGAACGAGAGCTGCAGCAATTCCACTGTACCCAGCAGGGTTCCAAGGACCGGTACCAAGGTATGCCTGACATCCCACAGCTGTTGTACCAAGGGCGCGAAGGAAGGGGCCTGGGCATTGCTGCGTTGTTCCCACATCACCACCAAGTCCCTGGTTGCACGGCGGGTCCAGCTCTCATTTCCCAAGCTGTCCGATATAATGGATATGTACAGGTCTTCAGCCATTAAGGAAAACAGAATCCCGTAATAACAGACAAGTATCTCCTCTTTTTGTGAGGCAAGACACTCGTTTTTCTGGCCGACTTTTAGCAGGAATCCATACAGATGCAATTTGGAGACCATATAGGACCGTCCCAAGGAAGCTTTTGCAGGAAGGTTCACCACTTCCTCTATCCCTTGATTGGCAAGCTTTGCAGCGAGGGTTTCCACACTCCGTGCCGTATCTGAAAAACCTAGGTCTGTCGTCAGGGACGCAGAGCGACCGACAATTCCTGCAAGCATCCCCAAATCCTTCACTCTTCCTTCCAGAAGGGAGGCAAGGTCCGCATCAAATGCAAAAAGCAGCTCACGGCAATTCGCCAGCAAGCTGAGTTCTTGTTCGGTAAAGGCAATGATATTGCTCACGGAGCAGTAACCTCAATGAATCTGTAATACCAAAACCATAGGATGGAAACAACAAAATGTCCAGAGCAAAACAAAAGCACCACCTCCGGGGAAGCAGTGCCTGTATGAAAAGAATGAAATGATTGCATTATTCCATAAAAAGTCGCACAACCTCTTCACTATCCCTTGCTTGCTCAAGCATTCTCCTGAACACCTGGCTGGTGCAGGTGCGGGCAATGGAAGCGAGCAACTCAACGTGAGCGGATGCTCGCTTGGATGGAGCCAACACCAAAAAGAAAATTCTGCTCTTCTGTCCATCGGGGGAGTCAAAATCAACAGGGAATCGGCTTATGCCTACAACCATGGCAACTTGTTCGACTACATCGGTCTTGGCATGGGGAATGGCAATTCCATTGCCGATACCGGTCGATCCCAAGCTCTCTCGATTGAGAACAGCATCCAGAATCTGTTCGAACTGCTGTGTTGAATACCCCTTGGCTTTTGCTACCACTTCAACAAGCTCATTGATAATCCCACGCTTGTCGGTGTGCATGAGCGGCACTTTGACCAGGTTCTTGTCCAATACATCCAGTACATTCATGCAGAGCTCCTTACGCTTCAAACTCGAGCCAGATATCGTCATCATCCCGCACCACCAATACCGGACAGGGGGATGTGCGCATCATCCTATCAGTCTCACTGGCAAGCTCTTCACGACGGGAACGGATATCGGTAATCCCTCCAAGCACCAGCAAATCAGCTTTCTGTGTTTTCAACAGTTCCTTCATCACAATGTGCACTGCGCCTTCGAGCTTGACCGTTTCAATGTCTACCTCTTTCTGGGAAGCAAGTCGAGCAGCATGCCTAAGGTAGCGGTCGGCATCCTGTTGGAGGTCTTTCTGGTACTCATCGCGTTCAATTGCTACGAATATTCCGGCTTTGACCAACTCACTGAGTGCACGCGTATTGATTACATACACAGCCATCAGCTTCGCATCATGTTCCTTTGCCAGCTTGATCCCATACATGATGGCGGTCATAGAACTTTCCGAGCCATCTAAATACACGACAATCTGCCTAAATGGAACTCCCATGCAAGCCTCCCTTATCTATCGTATCATTATCGGATGAAGAGGTCAAAGCCTGCACCTGCGTCTTAGCCTGTTCCATACGGTCTTTGACAACTTTAAGCAGAATGAAATTCTCCCGCTCCTGTTCCTCGATGCGGCCTCGCATCCAAGTGATGGTTTCCTTATTCTGGGGAATAACAATTTTTTCCAGTGCATTGACCTTGCGGATGGTCTTCTTCACTTCCCTCGCAAGACGCATGATGGAAACCTTCAACTCAGCAAGCCTGCCCATCAACTGCAAGGTTGTACGGTAGCGGTCTATGGAGAGCTCGCTGAGTATGCTGGTATCCTCACTGCTGAAGTAGGGACTCTTGTCCACAAAGGTAGTTTCCACCTTGGGAACCGATACACCCATAACCCGTCTGCTTCCAAGGGTGATGGTATAATCGATGTTTACAGCTCCTCCAAGGTTTCCCACTCTCAGCCGCCCCATCTGCATGATGGCATCCGACAAGGAAAGCTGAGCCTCTGAAAGAGCCTTGACAACCCTTTGCTCATAATCGACAGCCTGGTCGACCAAGGTGAGCAGTTCCACCACGAGAATCGACCGCTTTTGGTCGAGCAGTTCGTGACCCAGCTGGGCAAACTTGAGGTCTTCCAATAATTTGAGCAGGTTGCTCCTTGTAGGAGCAAGCGTGGTATTCACCCTTCCTCCTTACTTGCCATAGTACTGTGCTATCTCCTCGTCGGTCAGGCGCTGCAGTTCCTCACTGGGCAACTTGCCAAGTGCCTCCCATCCGAGATCGAGTGTCTGCTCAATGCTGCGATCTTCATCGAAGCCTTGATTCACAAATTTCTTCTCAAAGAAGTTGCCAAACTCCAAATACTGCTGATCAAGACTGGTCAGCTCTTCCTCACCGATGACCGATGCAAGGTTCTGTACATCCTTTACGTGGCTGTACGAAGCAAACAATTGGTTGGCCAAGTGAGGGTGATCGCCACGGGTCATGCCCTCCCCGATTCCATCCTTCATCAGACGGGAAAGCGAAGGCAGGCAATTGATTGGAGGATATATGCCTCGAGCCTGCATACCCCGTTCAAAAACAATCTGTCCTTCTGTAATATACCCGGTCAAGTCAGGTACCGGGTGACTGATATCATCGTTGGGCATGGAAAGAATGGGCAGCTGAGTAATGGAACCGCTGCGGCCGCTGATTTTTCCCGACCGTTCATACAGCTCGGCAAGGTTGGAGTACAAATACCCCGGGTACCCCTTGCGGGAGGGAATCTCGCCGCGCATGGTACCGATCTCCCGCAAAGACTCGCAGTAGTTGGTCATATCGGTCATGATCACCAATACCTGCTTGCCCTTGTCGAAAGCCAGATACTCTGCAAGGGTGAGGGCTGTCTTGGGCGTAATGGTTCGCTCAATGGAGGGGTCATCGGCGAGGGAGAGGAACAGCGCTACATTGTCGGTAACCCCGGTCTCCTCAAAGCTGTCGATGAAGAATCGAGCTACGTCATATTTTACACCCATGGCTGCAAATACAATACAGAAATCCCCCGAGCTGCCCCTTACTTTCGCCTGTCTGGCAATCTGAGCCGCAAGCTGGTTGTGATCCATGCCGTTTCCACTGAAAATGGGAAGCTTCTGGCCTTGAATGAGGGTTGTCATTCCATCGATGACGGAAATACCTGTCTGGATGAAATCCCTCGGATATTCGCGGGCTGTCGGGTTGATCGGTTCCCCGTTCACATCCCGTTCAGCAAACCCGTGGACAGTGCCCGAACCATCACGGCTTTTGCCCAAGCCGTTCATGACCCGGCCGAGCATCTGCTCTGAAACACTGAGGGTCAAAGGTTCACCCATGAACCGCATGCCCGTTCCCGGCAGTGTCAAACCGTCGGTTCCTTCAAAGACTTGTACGACTACCGCATCATCACTGGTGTCCAGAACCTGCCCCGACCGACGAGATCCATCGGGAGCAAGTATCTCAACAAGTTCGCCAAACCCCACGGCGTGGGTATTGCGCATATATACCAGAGGACCATCAATGCGGCTTACGCCGCGATACTCTCTTCCACTGAGAAGCCGTCGGTCAGTTTGGGCCAGCAAGGTTTCAGCCTTAGTTCTCATAGATGCCTCCAATCTGATCAATCGAGCGTTCAAGGCGCAGTTGCAAACGGTCTATGTTTTCCAGCTCGTCGCCCTTGACGGTCAACCTCATGCGTACCATTTCCTGCACTGCCTTCAGACGCCTGATCTTAACCATGGGAACACCCTTGGTAATGGCCTCAAGCCCTTTCTCATAATAGGCAAGTATGACTGAGAGCATTTTCACCTGCTTCTCCACCGAACAGAACCGATCAACATCGTCAAAAGCGTTCTGTTGCAGGAATGCAGTCTTGAACAATGAACACACTTCAAGTATGAAATTTTGGGTATCAGGCAAGGCATCGGGGCCGACCAGCTTCACAATTTGTTGCAGTCGTACTTCTTTCTGCAGTAAATCCATGATTTTCTGTCGACTGAGGTACCATGTGCCGTCGCTATGGTCATTCCACCACTGCTTCACATCCCCAAGATACTCACTGTAGGACTCCAACCAGCTGATCGCAGGATAGTGTCGGCTACTGGCAAGCTGTCGATCCAGACCCCAGAAACAGCGCACGAAACGTTTGGTGTGCTGGGTTACCGGTTCGGAGAAATCACCACCGGGAGGACTTACCGCACCAATGATCGAGACCGATCCCTTGCTTCCCGAAAGGGTTTGCATGAACCCCGCCCGTTCATAGAACTGGGCGATACGGGTGGGCAGATAGGCCGGGAACCCTTCTTCGGCGGGCATCTCTTCCATACGACCGCTGAGTTCGCGCAATGCTTCAGCCCATCGGCTGGTCGAATCGGCCATGATGGCTACATGGTAGCCCTGGTCTCGGTAATACTCTGCCATCGTAATTCCCGTATAGATGGAGGCTTCACGGGCACTGACCGGCATGTTTGAAGTATTGGCAATAAGGATGGTTCGCTCCATCAAAGAATGGCCGGTACGGGGATCGATAAGAAGCGGAAATTCCTTAAGTACATCGGTCATCTCATTGCCACGTTCGCCGCAGCCGATATAGACGATGAGATCCGCATCACACCACTGGGCGATTGAGTGCTGGGTCATGGTCTTGCCGGTTCCAAATCCACCAGGAATGGCTACCGTCCCTCCCTTTGCCAAAGGAAAGAGTGTATCGATGACCCTCAAGCCTGTGATCAGCGGCTGCTTGAGTGCAAGTCGCTTGTCCACCGGTCGGGGAATTCTGATCGGCCAGCGCTGCAGCATACAAATCTGCTGTTGGTGCCCGTTGGGCAGCACAACCGTGGCTATTACATCTTCAACGGTATACTCACCCTGCACTGCTATTTCCACAATCACAGCACTTGCTATCGTGACAGGGACCAAGACTCGATGCTCAATTCTGCTGGTCTCCTGCACAGTGCCAAGAATCTGGCCGGCAGTTACAGCAGCACCTACCTCAAGTGAGGGTGTAAAAGTCCACCGCTTTTGGTGGTCGACTGCATCAAAGGTCAAGCCACGGGAAATAAAGGCCCCGCTGGCAGCCATCAATTGCTCAAGCGGTCGTTGGATTCCATCATAGATGGTTCCTATAAGACCGGGAGCGAGCTCGACGGACAAGCTCATGCCACTTCCATAGACATTGTCGCCCGGGCAAATACCGGTGGCATCCTCATAGACCTGAACGGTAGCCAACCCATCATAGAGTTTCACTACTTCTCCGACCAATTGCTGCTCACCGATACGCACCATTTCCATCATCATGGCATCCTTGATGTCCTTGACAATGAGAATTGGTCCGTTTACTCGTTTGACGCGTCCGATAATTCTCTCTTTCATGTATGTTCCTGAATCATAGCCCTAAGTACGCGGTCCAGCCGTCTGAGACGGATCTCGACCTGATTGTTGAACGAAACCATGCCGTCCAACGAGGAAACAACCACTCCTAGACTACGGATGGGTTTGGTATCAAGGTGTAAGACAATAGTACTGCCGGTAGCTTTCTTCACCAGTGCAGCTGCCATCGAAAGATGTGCCTCGGTAACAGGACACTGGGTGCTACAGGAAACTTTTGCTTCCTTCAGATCCAGACCTAGAGCGGCTTCCGCAATCCATTGGGGTAAATATGGCTCAATGGTCTTTGCATCGAGCAAAGAGGTTACCCGCCCAAGCACTTCTTGATACCGATCATCCCCATGGCGCAGAATAGCCTTGCGCTTTGCGCTGGTCATATTTGCTTGGAGCCGAAGCTGAACCTGTTTCATCTTCTGCTCAAGAGTTCGCCGCTCTGCTTCCATCTCAGACTGCGCTCGCTTGTTGGCTTCCTCCACAATAGCTTTCGCTTGTCGATTGGCCTCCTGCAAAGTCTTGTTGGCAGCTTGGTCGGCTTGCTCCAGTATTCCGGTGAGCAGGCGACTGTCAGTTGTTTCCATACTATCTTCCTATAACGAAACCCCGATCGCTTGATTGACCAGGGATCGTAAATCTGGTGGCCCCTGCTTGGAGTTCGGAGAGGGTATCTCCACCACAAGCGGGAAGGTTTCACTGAAAAGATACCGGTTGACCACCGAACGAATCAAATTTGCAACTTCATCCGTTATGATGATAATGCCATGTTCCGGATTCTCCAATGCCTTTTCCCAAGCCTGCATCGCCTGCTGGGTAGTTGTCGCCTGCATGCCGAAAACACCGACAAGGGAGAACCCCAATACGGTATCTTCGTCACCGATGACAAAATACTTCATGCATTATACCTTTCCGAGAATCATCAGACTGGTGATGAAACCGAACACTACCAAACCTTCTGCAAGAGCGATGAAAATCAAAGCCTGGCTGGCAATTTCCGGCCTTTCGCTGATTGCACCCATGGCAGCGCTTCCTACCTTGCCGATAGCCATTCCTGCTGCAAGGGCTCCGACTGCGAAGGCAATCGCTGCACTGAAGCAAACAAGAGCAAGGTTGTAATCGTTACCGACTTGTGCGGCTTCAGTAGTTGCAGCATAAGCACTCGGGGCGAAAACAAAGGCGGATGCAAGCAACACAAGAGCCGTTGCAACAAAGGTCATCGATACTTTTCTTCTGAATTCGATGTTGGTCATACTGTGACCCTCCTAAAAAAATCTCTATCTCTTCTCGGAAGAGGTTGTATTGAGCCCCACCGGCTCATACGCTACACCCTTTCCGGTAAAATACCTTGAGAAGAATTCATAATAGTTCAAACGAAGCGACTGAATGCCGGCACTCAGACCCTCCAATACGATTACCAGGACATTGCCGAGAATGAAAATGCCAATACCGCCGAATCCATCCACCATGGATGAAAGCATTTTGAAGGATTCCATCAGAGATGCGTGTGCGATACCGAGTCCGGCTACTCGCATGAAGGAAAGCGTATTGGACATATACCCGGTAAAGATCTCCAACACATCAACCAGCCATTCCATCACGCAATCGAGCAAGAGCTTACCCACCTCATGCTTCGGCCCTCCCCTGCGAACTGACAGGAAGTACGAAAGGAAGCCGCGCACGAAAAGCAGGATTAGGCAGAGTGTTATCACAGGACCAATCCAGGTTGCTTGGGGGAACTGACGATAGCCGCTTCCTACGAAGCCAAAACCCATGTACAACCCGATGCCGAAGAGCAATCCACCAATCAAGCCATTCTTATCCAAGAACAAGGTGAGAAAGGCCCGCTTGCGAATCAGGTTGACCCAGTTGAGGAATAACCCTGTGTAGATGATGATTATACCGAATTTGATGGTAATGCCAAGAATTCCATATACATCATGAACCAACGCTCCCTCGGCATGACCGGCAACCGCCGCCTCATAGTTGAACCAGAGGGCGGGAAACAGGCCCAATCCAAAGTAGGAACCAAACAAGGCACCGAAAACCATGGAAGAGAGTCCCAAGTACACCAGCAACGAAGTAACGTTGCGGCTGAGCATCCCATCAGGCTTGAGAGGATTCTTCTTATACGAACGGGAACCGAGCAATCCTACGAGCAAAAGCACCAGACCTTGGCCGACATCGGCAAACATCAAGCCGAACATCGAGAGGTAGGCAACCATGACAAAAATTGTTGGGTTGACTGTTCCATACTCGGGTGTGCTGTAATTGTTGACAATATTCTGGAAGGGTCTGAGAGCTTTGGGAGAAGCGATCGCTACAGGGACTTCCTGCCGGGGAACTTCAGTGGCATTGGTCCACTCTATGACACTCTGTCCTTCACTGGCTTCAAGAATTGCATCCCTGACCCTGTCAGCCTGGTCGGAAGGAACCCAACCGGAGAACAAGGTCGTATTGCGGGTATAGGCAAAATAGGAACGAATCTGATCACATAGTTCATTCAACCGAAGATTCGACCATATGGTAAACAATTGGCTTTGCTGCTGCTTGACCACCGCATCGACCGCTTTTTCAACCTCGGTTCTGCTTTGTAAGGCCTTCTGATGCTCTGCATCCAGACGCCCCTTGATCAGGAAAATTGCCTTCTTTTGTAATTCGACATCACTGGATTCAACCCAGCCGAATTTCTCCAGCAAGGGATCGACTTGGGACACATCACGGCGAAGCGTGAGGCAGATATACTTCACAGTGGATGGAATCTGATCAAGCAGTCCACCGTACACAGCAAGTTTACTCCCAAGGTCTTCCATTTTGCCATGGGTAATTTCACCCACTCTCAAATCAAGGTATTCACCCTTGTTCTCATTGATGTACCGTCTCATCTCTTCGAGGCCCATCAATTGCTGATTGCTCTCTTTTTGCTTTTCCTTCAACGTGAGCAGATTCGAGGTAAGCTCGTCCAAAATTCGCTTATACTCTTCAAGCTCGGGTTTTTCCAGTTTCTTTACATCAAGTACTTCACTGGAGGGAATATCGAGATGGCCTTGGCGGAGCAACGCCTCCACACGCTTTCGCATTTCCTCCAAGTTGGCCCGGTTGACCGAACTGGGTCTGCTGGAAAGCTTTTCCATCTGCTGGGGATCAAGCTTATTGATATGGACAAAATCGAGCACACCCAACTCGAGCAGTGCCTTAACCACCGCCTCACTGGTTTGTTCCAGTACGACAGCTGTAAGCAATTTCATCGGCCTTGTGAACAAGTTCATCCCAATACCCCCCTGATGTATTCCTCATCGTATCCGTAATATTTACCGTTCAGAATAGCCTTGATCATGGCTGTCTCTTCCTTGAACAAGAAGAAGTATGCCAAACAGAGACCGATGGTAAAGGGATCGGTTGCAAGCATTTTCCTGTACAGGGCTTGCCTGCGAGTCGCCAAAAACCCTTCAATCTTAAGGTTCTCCAACACGCTTGCTTCATCCTGATGTACGTGCAAGCGATTCTCTTCAACCTGTATCTGCTCCAGACCAGGGAAGTATCGGTTGATGATATCAATCGGATTACGTTCCTCACTCTTTTGTGCAAGATATTTTTCAGTGTAGGAACTAGCAAAAACATTACCCCACGGCAAGAGTAGCTTCCTTAGCTTTTCTGCTTCCATTTGGTGGTACACACCATGGCGAACAAGGATGGTAAGGTTATGCAAATCTATTTCAAGCAGAAAGATTGAAGTTGCCACTTCCCTATCCTGCTTGGACAATGCGCTGGTACTCTGCATGAGTGAAACATACCACAATCGGTCCAGAGCACATTCGAGATCAAAAAGGCCGTCCGTTTCCAAATTTTGGACCGTAACGTCTTTAAGAATCTCCCAGTATGGAGTTTGTTTGACTGCCTTGAGAACAGAATCCCACGTAGTTGCATTGATCAAGGCTGTCCAGTCTATCGGATGCAGTATGATATCCTTGAAAAGGTACTCACTTCGATGTCTGATCGGTCGGTGTCTGATGATGCTGCTGTACCAGAGTCTGATACAGTTCTTCAGATTATCCACTTCAATTTTGCCCAAAAGGTGTTGGACAAAAGTTGCAGGACTACCTTCCAGATACTTTTGGACTTCCCGATACATTTCAATCTCTTTCTGCAGGAGGACCAACTCCATCTGCTGCAGATCTCCAGTCAGGTCATAGGCTTGGGCCACCTGCTGGTAGCGACTATCGCGCAAAACACCCACAGCCTCCACAAGAGAGGCTGACTTAAGCAGAGATTCTGCTAAACAGTCTTGACGCATCAAGCCAATTTTTGCTCGAAGCTTGGCGTTGATGAATCCATATACGGATACAGGGTCTCTGCTCATTGCATTCCCAGATAGCTTTCAAGGTCGGTTTTGCACACCTTTTCTACAATGACTTTAGCAATCCGATCAAGTTCTTCTTCTTGCAAAGTCTCGACACGTTGCAAACCTGCTTCAAACTCAGATAGTTGGAGAGCGGCATCGGCCTCAGCTTCTTGCAGCAAGGCATGACAACGTTCACGCTCCTGCCTGAGGGAGGATCGAACAAGTTCATTGGCTTCGGTCTGGGCGTCGGTAATAGTATCTCTTGCTGTTCGTTCGGCGTCTCTTATGATCTTCTGCGCTCTATCCTCAACTGATAATACCTCGTTGATTATATCGCTCCGCACGTTGTTACTTCCTTGATTGAATTCGTACAATAACGTCCCTATACTCTACCTTTTGGAAGTAAGTGTCAAGCAAGGTTTAGGGAGCTGCAGTGAACACCTGTTGGGCTGTTTCATCCTGCTCGGGAATTCCGACCATTTCCTCGAATGTACTCTCATCGAACTGGAAATCAGCATCAGTAACATAGTTTTCATCGAACTGCTCGAAACTGAAGTCACTCTCTTCAAACGGTGGGAAAATGATATTCCAGAAAGTCTCCTCACTAATTCGGTCAATGCTGGAGAGTGTCACTTCAGCATCGTAACCGACGGCTAGTTCAGATCCGAATACATCCTCTTCTTCTGCTACTTGGGCTCCTGTGAATACATCCTTGACAATAATCCGTTCAACAAAGGCCGGGTCGGCTACCCAGAAATCCTCCAGCAGGAGAACACGGTCCAAACCCAGTTCCTCAGAATCCAAGTCCGGAACGGTAAACCGTACCGCATACCACAGATCCTGAACCTGTAAATCAAACAAATAGGTACCACTCTTTACTTCGCTGAGGATGAACCGCCCTTCCTGATCGGTGAACAAGTACAACGAATCGTCACGTACGAGTTCCTCATTGCCGTTTTCATCAATTGCAATCTTGTAGACTGGGGACGAATATTGGACGTACGGGCTGCCATCACTCATCTGCAATCTTGCACTTACGGTAAAGGAAGGCAGTACATCAAGCTTGGCAACAAAGGACTGCCTGCTCCTGGGAGTGATCTCGAAGACAAAGGAAGAACCAGTAGAAAATTCGGTAGCACCGCTGGAAAACACTGCCACACTATTCTTTACGTTGGTGGAGATACTATTGTACAGTGCACTGCCCAAAGGCCTTGGCAGGTAAGACGGAGCACTATCTAGGCTGCGGGCAACCGAAATTTCGCTCTTCCTGAGTTCCCCGACAGGCTTAACCAGCAAGAAAGAGTCGTTCACCGACTTGCCAATGGCGAAGGCCCCACCTGCATAGGCGAACGAGGTACTGGCCGTGAAGGTGGTTGACATGTTCTGATACGAGTTGGAAACCTGCTGTCTCAACGAGAAGGAACTGAGATTACCGCTGTGCGACCAGGAACCGACGACTGAATGGTTCTTGGGATCATCAAACTTGAAGGAACTTAGCGAAAGATTAAGGTTGTCATTACTCGATGGCCGCCAGCTCAGACCGGCAGAGCTCGTGGCGGAAACATCAAAGAAAGGAGTACCACTTTGGACGCTGGTCGAAGAGTTGGCGCTGAGCTTGGGATTGAGGGAGTAACTGCCGCTGACCTGTGCCGTGACAGTGGGTTTGAACGGATTGGTATCCGATCCGTTTGCTGTAATTGAACCGCTGAGGGAGAAACCCTTGAAGGGAGAGAAGCCTGAGGCGAAGGAGAGACTCCAACTGGGCCCTGCAGCAGCAGTATTATAGATGATATTGCTCGATAACGTATAGCGGATCTTCTCGGTGAAGCTTCCGGAATAGGAAAGAGAGAGAGTTGATACGGAATTGTAGGCCACCCCTGATGCACGAGCAGGTATGCTGTGATTCAACGTAGCACTGAGGGTTCCAAACTTGCTATCCTGCTTACCGCTGAATCTATGGCTCAAACTTCCCGTAAACGAAGGAGTCTGCTTGCTCGCATCCAGACCCAAGGTGATCTGAACCTGTGAGGTTCCTAGCAAGGTTGCAAGCACGCCGTTGATCGTACCACTGAAGATACCCGGGGTGAATGCAAGTTCGGTGGTGAAGGTAAAGGTGTCGGTCAGACCGGTCTGTTGATAGTATGTTGCGGTGAACTTGTCAAGATAATAGGAAAGATACTGACTATTAAGCCAAGGAAGATTGATAGTTCCCCCTGCTGTTGTACTCTTGACTTTGGGAACGCTGAAACCAAAACCATACAGGCTGTCACCCTTGCCAAGGAGGCGGTAGTCGTAGCCCATG
>Ga0172378_10002535_pt1 | contig 17147 bp, 11 predicted proteins | sample GrowelOW332metaG_FD_119755 | JGI IMG/M metagenome (GOLD analysis project Ga0172378, IMG submission 119755) | Groundwater microbial communities from an aquifer near a municipal landfill in Southern Ontario, Canada - Pumphouse #3_1 metaG | ecosystem: Environmental > Aquatic > Deep subsurface >... | reverse complement strand
GAGTCTCATTTGATGAACTATGCAATTTGGATTTTCATAACATTCAGCAGAACTTCATGGCTATCCTTAATGATATCCGAAGCAAGTCCTGCCATGAATGTACGATTTCGGTCGATGAAAAATGCTGCTTCCTTTCCACCTTCTCTTTTGCCCATTACATCATGTGGGATGATATCAATAACCGAAAAGATGAACTGATGAAGAATGGAATTATTTCCTCTTTTGTCAATTCCACCATGTTCGTCAATCCACAGGATGACTGCCAGGATCTTTTTACTTTGGATAAAGAAATTGAACCGGATTCGGTGGCTATTCCTCTGGGAGCCGATTCTTCTCAGGTCAAAGCCATTAGGGATTGTGCCCAGGGCCTTTCTTTTGTGCTTGACGGTCCTCCAGGAACCGGAAAGTCGCAGACTATTGTCAACATGATTGCCAATGCCATGTATAAAGGCAAGACTGTCCTATTTGTTGCTGAGAAGATGGCCGCTCTTAACGTTGTCAAAAAGCGCTTGGAAAAACTTAGTCTTGGAAATTTCATTCTTGAAATGCATTCAAATAAGGCTAATAAGAAAGAAGTCCTTCGCCAAATCGGCGATTCTTTGAATTGTGGAAAAATCAAAGATCCTGACCAGTTTTCTTTGCTTACCGCTGAACTGACAGCAAAAAAGAAGGAACTCAATCTACTTATTGCTAAGCTCAGTAAGAAGAAATATGCTTATTCACTAAGTGATTGTATCACCCGCTATGAAAGCCTGAAGGATTTTGAGTATCCTAAATGCAATGAAGATAATAAGGCCCTCACCCAGACTCAGGAACAGAGAAGAGTCATTGAGGATGATATTGAAACTCTGAAGACTCTTTCTTCTTCACGCGGCGAGTATTCCGATAATCCGTTCCACTATTTTGATATTAAGGATTATTATCCCTCATTAGAAGAATTCATTGTACGGGATTCAAATGACTTTCTCAGCAGTTTTTCAAGTCTCTATCTTTCTTATCAGGAACTGATGAAAGTCATGTCGATTAAGATAATTCCGGATTTTGCTTCTTTGGAGGGATTATATAAGCTGTGTATCCTTTTAACAAAGGAAAAGCTGTTTTTCAAAGGCATTCTTTCTTCCGAATACGGAGAAAATCGTGAGGGTAACCGAAAGCTTGTTTTAGTCGGAAAAGACTACAATGACTCGATGAAAAAGATTCGAGTCTATTTCCGTGATGATGTTCTTAACTGCAACAGCCGGGCTGATATCGTTTTGCTTGATCCTGACCAGTCTTTCCTGAAGAAAATTCTCAATCACCACAAAGTAGTTAAGGAACTTAAGCCTTATCTTTGCTCTAAGGAAGTCAGACTGCCGAAGAAGAATGAACTTCTTGCTTTGGTTAAGGAAATCAAGAAGGCTACCTTCAGCAAGCAGTATCTTAAAGATAACGACAGTTTTTTAAGGACTCTCCTTGGTGAAGAATATGAAAAGAATACTGGCGATTTTTCTCTTATCAGCCATTATCTTGACACAATTGACTTCCTGCTGGATAATTTTGATAAATTATTTGACCATACAGACTCTAAGGGATTTACTGACAATGTTAATGTTGTTCTTAATTTCTATATGAATATTGATACTTTCAGCAATCGCAGCTATGCTGAAAACTTTATTATGGATTATGAAAGAAGCCAAAAAGCCTACCAGATTCTTAAGGATAAATATTCTTTCAACGAAAATAAGTTGGTAATTACAGATGGCTTTTTTGATACTATTATTTATAAGTTCTCGGATATGAAAGCTTCTCCGTTAAGTTTTAAAGATATTCTCACTTTCAATTCCTTAATTGACAAGTTAAGTACTGAAGGGGTCTATCAGCCGGTAATCAGTATGTTTGTCAAAGGAGACTTTCCCAGCACTGATTTTATGGAGTATCTGAATGTCACTTATTATTCTTCTTTGATTAAAGCGTATTTTGCGGATTCTTATTATCATGAATTCAATGGCCTTATTTTTACTGCTGCAATTAATAAATACAAATCGATTATCGAAGACTACAATGCACTGATGATTAAGGAAATTGCCGCCTCTGTCACTTCCAAATACCCACTTGCTAACTTCAATTATGCTGAATCAACCAATATCTTCAAGCTTCAGAAGCTTGTTAAGAATGGCGGACTGAGGACTTCTATCAGAAATATTCTGACAGAATTTGAGGATTTGATCCGGACCTTATGCCCATGCTTTTTGATGTCACCGCTCAGTGCCGCTCAGTATCTGAGTGTTAGCAGCAAGAAATTTGATATTGTCATTTTTGATGAAGCTAGTCAAATTCCGACAAGTGAGGCTATCGGAGCTATTTCTCGAGGAAATTCCTTGATTGTAGCCGGTGATCCTCAGCAAATGCCCCCGACTAATTTCTTTAAATCAACTCTGTCAAATGATGACGATTATATTGATATTAAGGATAATTTTGATGATTTGGAATCTTTGCTTGACGACTGCCTGGCTTTAGGACTAAAAAGGAACCGACTGCTTTGGCATTACCGCAGTCAGCATGAATCCCTGATAGCTTTCTCCAATAATTACTTCTATGACCATGAGCTGTATACTTTCCCGACACCGGATTATTCTTCTTCACGCCTTTCTTTCAATTACATTCCTGATGGTATCTTCAGTAACGGAGTCAATATGAAAGAAGCAGATGCGATTGTCGAAGAGGTTAAGCGTCGATTTGATGATCCCAAACTTTGCCACAAGACGATTGGTATTGTCACCTTCAATATCAAGCAGCAGGACCTCATTCAGGAAAAGCTTTTCTATTTCTTTGATAACAATCCGGATATGATGACTATCAATAATGAAAATTCAGAGCCTCTTTTTATCAAAAATCTTGAGAATGTTCAGGGCGATGAAAGAGACATTATTATTTTCTCTGTCGGTTTTGGATTCACAAAAAATCATAACTTCTCTTTGAATTTCGGTCCTCTTTCTTTAAACAAAGGTGAAAGAAGACTGAATGTCGCTATTACCAGAGCCAGAGAGAGAATGCTGGTCTATTCTTCAATTCATGGCTCCGACATCAGTTCAGAAAGAGCAAAGAATAAGGGAGCAGAAGTTCTTAAGAAATTCCTTCTCTATGCTCAGTACGGAACAAAAAACCTTATCATTGAAAACAATCAGCAGACCAATATTGAGCCAGGTATCGAAAAATACATTGCTAAAGATCTCAAGAAGCTAGGCTATGACTGTGACATCGATATTGGTGACTCCAAGTTCAAGATTGATCTTGCCATCAAAGATAAGGAAGGCAAATATATCTTAGGAATCATTCTTGACAGTACAACTTATCTTTCCTCACCTATGTGCCGTGATCGAAATTATGTTCAGATTTCCATGCTCGGACGTCTTGAATGGAAAATAATCCGTGTCTATACTCTTGATTACTTTAATGACCGGCAGCGGACAATTGCCGATATCACCTCCGCTATCAGCAATATCAGCAATATCAGGAGTGAGGAATATGTTCCTCTTAAGACCAACGAAATTGAATTTGAAAAGGTGGAAATCAATGCTTTTAAACGAGCTAAGGAATACCAAGTCTGCAATCCTTCCCTGAAGCTTGAATACGATTCCCTGTCGGAAATGGTCTATCCCCAGTTAGTTGATGAGTTGACCAGAATCATTGATCAGGAAGGACCGATTTCTGAGATTATGCTTCTGGAAAAGTTCAAGGAAATTCTTTCTGTCACAAAGGCTGGAGTCAAAGTGAGGAGAATCCTTGATCTGAATCTGAAATCAGTGCCTAGAAGGGTTGTCATTGAACCTTTTGGTCGAATGTTCTATCCTAACGACATTACTGGAGATAATATCAATTATTACCGTAAGAGCACTCTTGAACAACGTGATGTCTCGTTAGTATCCTTAGGCGAAATCAAGAGCATGCTGCTTGATATTCTTGATACGCAAGGAAAAATCTTTTATTCCGATACTGTAAAATTCATTGCTACCATCTTAGGTTATAAGAATGTGACTGCTGCCTGTCAGCTGAAAGTTTCACGCCTTGTAGATGCCGCTATCACCCGTTTTCCCCAGTTTGTCAAAGATGGACAATGGCTTAAAAAGCTTGGAATGAAATAATAAAAAACACTTAGGTTTCTATGGCCTAAGTGTTTTTGTTTTTATTGGTTAATCGGAAGCGATAGCATTTCCGGTATAGAGCTGATAGTATTTGCCCTTCTGAGATAAGAGCTGTTCGTGAGTTCCTCTCTCAATGATTTTTCCTTGTTCAAGAACCATGATGACATCAGCGTTCTTAATAGTGGAAAGACGGTGGGCAATGACAAAGACGGTTCTTCCATTCATAATAGAATCCATTCCCTTTTCGACCAGAGCCTCAGTACGGCTATCGATGGAAGACGTGGCTTCATCCATGATCATGACTGGCGGGTCAGCGACGGCAGCTCTGGCAATAGCGATAAGCTGCCTTTGGCCTTGGCTCAGTCCGGCTCCGGAATTGGTTAGGACAGTGTCATAACCATTTGGAAGCAGCTGAATGAATGTGTCAGCATTGGCAAGCTTGGCGGCTTTGATGATTTCTTCATCGGTAGCATCAAGTTTTCCATAACGGATATTTTCTTTGACGGTTCCGGTAAAGAGCTTGGTGTCCTGAAGGACCATGCCTAAGGATCTTCTTAAATCGGATTCACGGATTTTGTTGATGTTGATATCATCATAGCTTATTTTGCCGTCAGCAATATCATAGAAACGGTTGATCAGGTTGGTAATTGTAGTCTTTCCGGCTCCGGTCGGACCGACAAAGGCAACTTTCTGACCTGGTTTAGCCCAGAGGGAGACATTATGAAGAACGATCTTTTCTTTGGTGTATCCGAAGTCGACATCGTAGAAGTTGACTTGCCCCTTAAGCCAGGTGTAGGTAGTGACTCCATCAGAATGAGGATGTTTCCAAGCCCATTTTCCGGTTCTGGAGGTGGATTCAATCGGGTTACCGTTTTCATCAGCGGTAGCGTAGCATAACTGAACATAGCCTTCATCGGATTCAGAAGGAGTATCCATCATTTGGAAGATTCTGGTACTGCCGGCTAAGGCTAAGACGATGGAGTTGAAGTTCATGGAAACCTGACCGATAGGCTGAACGAATGATTTAGAGTACATCAGAAAGGAAACAATGGTTCCGACCTGCATAACATAGAAACCTAAAGCTGATACACCAGTAATATTATTTACAATGGCAATTCCACCGACTAAAGCCAGGATGACATATTGGAGATTGCCAAGCTGATTGACAATCGGCATCAGAATGCTTGAGAATCTATTGGCTTTAACACAGTTTTCAAACAGTTGATCATTGTGCTTATCGAAGCCATCAATGTTTCTTTCTTCATAGTTAAAGACTTTAATGACTTTTTGACCATTGACCATCTCTTCAATATAGCCATTGGTTTTTCCTAATTCTGTCTGCATGGCAATGAAGTTTTTAGAAGACATCTTAGTGATATAACGGGTAAGAAGCAAAATCAGAACTGAGAAGATAAGAACAATGCCGGTGAGGAGTAAGTCAGTGAAAATCATGAAGAAGAAACAGACAATCATGGTGATGATGGCTGAGACAACCATTGGTAAGGCACGGGCCAACATTTCTCTTAAGGCATCAACATCATTGGTATAGACCGACATGATGTCACCGTGTCCTCTCCAGTCAAAGAAGCTGACACTTAACGATTGCATGTGGGAATATAATTCATCTCGAATACGTTTCTGAACACCTTGGGCAATGTAAGCCATCAGGAAGTTATAGAAATAACTTCCGATGATACCAACAATATAGATAGAGCCTAAAATGGCTAAGGTTATTCCATAGGAACCCCAGTCAAAAGGAATTCCTTGTTCAATAGTCGGAGTCAGGTACTGATTGACTAGAATATTTCCAGCAAAGTAGCTTCCGGAAACATTGGCGATAGTTGAAGCCAGTAAAGAGACAATAACTAAGACAAACTGCCAAGGATAGTATTTAATGACGTATCCGATAAGCCTCTTTGTTGATTGGCTTCTGTCGGCTTTGGAAATGTTATGAACATTCACAGGTTTAGTTGTTGGCATCGAAATCACCTCCTCCTAACTGAGACTGATAAAGTTCCTGATAGACCTGACTGGTTTTCATCAGTTCATCATTGCTTCCCATATTGGTGATGACACCATTATCTAAGACAATGATTACTGAACAGTCCTTGATTGATAGAACGCGCTGGGCAATGATGAATTTTGTGATATCCGGTCTGGTTGAAGCAAGGCCGGTTCTGATTAGGGCATCAGTATGGGTATCACAGGCACTGGTTGAATCATCAAGAATAAGAATTTTCGGATTCTTCAGTAAGGCTCTGGCAATGCAGAGACGCTGTTTCTGTCCGCCCGAGACATTGGTTCCTCCCTGGGAAATCGGAGTATCCAGTCCCTGAGGGAAGGAATTGATGAAGTCAGTTGCCTGAGCTAAATCACAGGCTTTTCTGATTTCTTCGTCTGAGGCATGCTCATTTCCCCAGAGCAGGTTAGAACGGATAGTTCCTGTGAATAAGGTATTTTTCTGAAGAACAACACTGACTGTATCTCTGAGACTTTTTACATCATAGTTTTTGACATCAATACCGCCGACTTTTACTTCTCCTTCCGTGGCATCATAAAGGCGGGCAAGAAGGGAAATAAGTGTGGTTTTACCGCTTCCGGTTGAACCGATGATTCCGACTGTTGTTCCGGATGGAATATGAATATCGATATCTTTAAGCACGTTCTTGTTGCTGTTATAGGCAAAATAGACGTGATTGAGATCGACAGAACCATCCTTTATTTCTGTAATTGCATTTTCTTTTGAAGCAATATCAGGAACTTCCTTAATTATTTCGACAATACGTTCGGCACTGTTTCGGGAAATAATAATTTGGACATAGACCATTGAAATCATCATAAGTGACATCATGATCATCATGATGTAGGTGATGAGAGTTAATAATCCGCCAATAGTGAATTCGGTTTCGTTGGTGTTGACAATAATCAAGGAACCGAAGTAGGAGATAGCAATCATTGAAGCATAGATTGCGATATTCATAATCGGATTATTGAATGACAGAAGCTTTTCGGCTTTGATGAAATGATCGTAAATGAATTTGGAAGTTTTGGAGAAGTGTTCGTTCTGATAATCGGCACGGTCAAAAGCTTTGACTACACGGATACCATCGACATCTTCTTCGACATCTTCGTTAAGCCGGTCATAGGTGTTGAAAATCTTGACAAAGATCGGATGAGCCTTACTGGCAATAAGTAAAAGAGAAATGAGAAGGATAGGAATAATGATAAGAAAAATCCAGGCTAATTTCCATTGAGTGACAAAGCACATAATCAAAGCAAATATCATCATGAAAGGAGCTCGTAAGACAGCACGGATAGCCATCATGAAGGCATTCTGGACATTAGTGACATCAGTAGTGGTTCTGGTAACAATGCTGGAAGCCTGGAATTTGTCTATATTCTTGAAGGAATAATCCTGAACATGGTCAAACATGGCCTTTCTCAGATTTCTTCCGAATCCAGCGGCAGCGGAACTGGCCCAGTAGCCGGAAAGAATTCCTGTGACAGTAGCAATTATTGCAATTCCGGCAATCAATCCTGAGTATAAATAGATAGAATTGAGATTCGGTCCAGAATTATCCTGTCCTTTAATGGCATTAATAAGATACTGCATGAAAAAAGCCACTAAGACTTCGCAGATCGCCTCAGTCAAAACAAATAGCCAGGTCAAAATGGTGTCTTTCCAGTAACCATGAATATAGCTGAAGAGTTTCTTGTAGGTACCGGGTGTTTTCTTTTCTTGTATTTTTTCTTTCATTGTCTTTGCCTTTCTTATTTTGAATCCCTAATATTTTTCTGTATCTTATCCAGTAGGACAATTAGGTTTTCTTTTTCTTCTTCAGTGAAATCTTTTTCAATAGTTTTTAGAACTTCTTTTGCGACCTGAGCAAATTCATCGTGACCAGCCAAACCTTTTTTGGTGATGGCAATGTTTTTCTTCCGATGATCATTTTCGGAAGGAACCAATTCTATCAGCCCTTTTTTTTCTAAGCGATGAAGAGTGGAGCTAGTGGTAGCATTGGTAATGTGGAAACGGGTAGCCACATCAATCGGAGAGAGAGTCTTTTCCTTGTTGTCAATCAGAAATTTAATGGTCATACATTCGATTCCATGTAATCTGACCGGAAGAGTCTTGGAAAACACGGAATCACAGTAACAGGAAATGGATTTACTGGTTTCCCGGATTATTTTGATTGTATCTTTGTTTTCTTTTTCCATTTAAAAATAATATCTTTCATTAGTTAGTATACTAACTAAATAATATCTTTCAACAAAAGAATAAATATTGTTTAATGAAAACGTTTCCAATATTTAAGTAATTCAATCTGATAACGGATAAGTTTTCCAATTAGTCGGAATAACGAAATCATTTGATGCCGTCATTATAGTGATGATACTCATTGACAATGCTCTCATCACTGCGCTTTTTAGTTGCTCTTATTATGATAATGATTCCAATCGGAGATAAAACCATGCCAACGCCTAAGACGAGGTATATAACCCAATCATTTTCAGCATAGGGAATCTGACCTGTCTTCATGAGAGCAAATATCAAAATACCAATGGTAAGATAAATCAATTCTGAGATAATGAGAACGGAGATGAAAAGACGGTATTTTTTCTTACGGATTCTTTTAGCCTCATTCTTAATATCGGGATTTTCTTTAACTGATTCTGTTTGCTGGATATTTTCAGCAAAGGTTTCCTCACTTCCAGAGGCTAAGTTAAGTTTTAGACTTAGATTATCAGTAAAATGAATGTATAATCCATCGTTTTTTAAAGGAACAAACCATTTTCTATAGGTTTCTGATAATGAACGGTTATCATCCTTATCGTAATTAAAGTCATAAGAAAGGACTACTTTATTATTGAGGTCAGTAATATAGAAATGAAGGAAGGTACCTAAGGATGTTGCTTTTTCTTCGACAAATCCTTTCATATAATGGGTAAGCTTTAGTTCTTTGACTAGGAAAAAAACTGTGTATTTAAAGGTTTTATTTTCGTAGACTAAGGACTGAAGAAATATTGAACAGGAGAAAAAACTAAGAGCTAGAAAAATAATGAGAGATATAACACCAAGAACAATGTTGGGTGTTCCAGCCTGCATAATAATCAGCATTATTCCTAAAGCTCCGATTATTATCGACATGAGTAAGGAAACTATAGCATAGACACATTTTATTTTGCTGCTTTTGATGGCTTGGTCGGTTATTTTCATAAGCTGTTTTTTCTCTTTCTGTTTTTTATACGGATACTTTAAATATACCATATCAACTACATCCCATAAAGCAAAATCAAGGAATACCGCCATGTGAGAATGTTGTTGGAATAAGTTCTGATAAGTTAAATAGCTTATGTTTTTTGAAAACAAGGATAGGAATATTTAAAGATTTGATTATCCAGATATAAGCTACCTTTCCTGTTTCTAATTCTCTTAGTGTTATAATTAGGATAGAAGGTTAAAAGATGAATATTAGAAAAAATGTTTCTTTCAAGGGCCTGACTGCTACTGTCATTGCTGATGGTGTTACGGATTCTCATCCGTTTTTTGTCTATTGCAATGATGAGGATGAAAAGACTTTTGAAAAATATTCCAATATCGTTTTTGTCAATGTCATTTCTCTGGACTGGGAACGTGATCTTTCGCCTTTTCCGCATGCCAAGGTTTTTAAAGGCGGAACAGATTTCTCTGGGGAAGCCGACCAATATCTAGAAAGATTTCTTCCGTTAACAGAAAAAATTGAGAAAGAATTAGGATTTGTTCCTAAAGAAAGAGTAATTTCCGGATATTCATTGGCCGGTCTTTTCGCTCTATATGCCTCACTGTTTACTGATAGATTTACTTGTGTCAATTGTGTTTCTGGATCACTCTGGTATCCGGGATTTCTTTCTCTGCTGAAAGAAAAAGGGTCAATGGCAGAAAAAATCTATTTCTCGATTGGCCGGAAAGAAAGTCAGACGAAGAATCAATTTCTTTCAAAAGGCCTAGTTAGCATGCAGGAAGCTTATGATTTTCTTTCTTCAGCTTCTAAGGAAACAAAATTTGAGATAAATGAGGGCGGACATTTTGAAAATGTCTCTTCCCGAATGCAAAAAGGTTTGGATTGGCTGCTATTTCAACATTGAAATTTTAAGAATAAACCATTATCCTAATATAGCTGCCTCCGTAGCTCAGCTGGATCAGAGCATCTGACTTCGAATCAGAGGGCCAGGAGTTCGAATCTCCTCGGGGGCACCATTATGAAACAGTCGACATTTTGTAGAAATACAAGATGTCTTTTTTATTTTACATAGTAGCTCCATTTTAACGAGTCGATTTATTAGATAATTATGTCGACATTAAAAAAGGAAATGTAAAATTTTGATCTATACTAAAATTATTAGAGAGTATATTGAACAAAATGACGGGATGATTTTTGAAATTGCTAAAGAACACAAAGAGCACTTTCCTATGGTTCCATATAAAACATTTTGTAAAATTTTAAATAGAATTGAAGAAGAAGGATTGATTTATAAATTATCTTTTGGTACTTATGGAGTAGGTGATTGTTCTAAAAAGAAATCAAATGCAACTATTAGGGATTTTTATACTCACGATGATCACGGATTTACTTTAGGTAATTATTTTTTAAAGAGCCTTGGAATTACACCTATTCTTGGTGAAAAAGATTTGATTTTAACTAACCTGTTGGAAGCTAAACAGGTTGATTATAAGAAATACAAAGTATGTAGGATGAACATAATTCCTTTTACTGAATATCACAAGTCTTTATTAGGAATTCTATATTTGATAGAAATTGGTCCTAAATTATCTCTTGATGATAGTGTAATCAAATCAAGATATATTCTTACTCATTTAAATGAATATCTTGATGTTGCGGAATTAAATGCTTTAAGCCAAATACCAATGAAAATGACTGATTGGGTTAATGAAATAGATGGATTCCTAAAAATGACTAGAAAAGAAATACTAAACACTAAGGGAACAATATCTTATAAAGAAGCTTAAAAAAAAGCACATGAGGAATATGGCAAGTATATGGCAAAGACATTAACTACTGCTGAAAAAGATTATTTGTCAGTTCTCGAAAGTATAGAAAAAAAGAAATAGTATTAAGTATGAAAAGAAGGTAAATAAGATGATAATTCAGATACATTCATTAGATGAAAATATAAATATATTTATCAAAAAAATAAGGGGCTGTGAAAAAACCTAGGTTTAAAAAAATAAGGTTCACAGCCTTTTTTGATGCGTAAAAACGAAAAAAGTGCTCGGGGAATCGAACCCGGAGACACTTAAATGTAAAATATCTTTGTTCAGGAGATATTTACATGAGTTATTATAGCATGCATTGCCTTTTTTTGTTTTTTGCTCAACTATGAACATTGAGCAAATGGCAAAAATTAACAAATTCTTGAGTTTATTAAGTGATTCAGGAGTTTGTGATTTATTAAAATCACAAACAAATAAGAATGAAAAGAATGGTGGAAGACCAACAGTTGATCCGTATAATCTTTTAGCGGGAATTATATTTTGTTTTTGCATTTGGCAAAGCTTCACTAAAGTCAATTTAATTATGATTTGCGTTTAATTTATATAATGCAAAATGAATTTCCAACGTATAAAACAATTGGCAATTTCATCAATAATTATATTCTTCCAAATGAAGCTGAAATCTTTAAGCTAATCGTGAATCAAATATTTAAAGAATGTGAATTAGATAAAACAAACGCATATATTGACGGATCAAAGTTTTAAGCTAATGCTAACAAATATAAATTTGTATGGAAACCAACTACTTTTCATTTAAAGTTGTCGGATAAAATTAGAAACCTATTAAAAAAACGGAATATAGACAGAGGAATTCCTACTGATGGAATTATAGAATCTAAACAAATTGCAGCCACTCCATTAAGAATGGCTTCCATGCCTATAGGAATGTTACACGATTTAGCAACTGGTGGACTTATTAGAGTTGGCAAAAACTTTATGCCAAGACTTAGAAATGCATTTACAGGTTCAACGATATTTAATCGAGCAGAAGTCAAACCAAAGCCTAGAAAAACAGCAACTAATACAGATAACACAAATCCCGAAAATACAACAAATCCAAATAACGGTGATGGAAATAAAGATGCTTCTAAAGTGTGTAAAAACATTTGGTTTGGGTTTATATTATTTGATGAAAAGTTCGCAATCTAAAACAAGATACTAAAAGTTATTCCTTTCTAGATATTCGAACAATAAAACAGAATTTATATTAATGTCGTGCTTTAGAAATATTTGTAATTTCTGAGTTAATATTCTTTCGCGTTTATTTGGTAAAAAAGATTAAGAGATGGAATTACTCTTCTTATTGTGTCATACTATTAAAAGGTAGGTATATTATGAAATCTAAAAAATTATCGATACTTTTTCTTTCTCTGTTCTTAGTCTCCTGTAACTCTTTCCCTTCTGCCAGTACTTCTTCTGAAAGCAGCACATCAATCGGTGATTCTACACTGATTTCTGATAGCACATCAAATGTTGACTCTTCAGATACTGAAGAATCTGATGAGCCAAGTGTTAATCCATCAGTATCTGATGAGACTTCTCAATCTCCTTCGATTGACCAATCCACTGAACCATCAGTCGGCCCTTCCAGTGACATCAGTGATAGTACCTCTGATGAGCCAAGTGATAAACATAAGGTTGATTTTGTGAATTATGATGATTCACTTCTTTTTTCAGTATATGTGAATGACGGAGAGAATGCTGTTTATTCCGGTGATGAACCGGTTAAACCCAGTGATTCTGATTACTGGACTTTTGCTTTTGATGGCTGGGATAAGTCAGTGAGTGAAATTCATGAGGATACAACTTTTAAAGCCCAGTTTACTGCTGATTATGATGGCTATACACCTGTTCATGAGATTGTCAGCCGTATTTCTGATGGAACTACCGGTGAAACCATTAAAACCTGGGGAACTATTACTGGGTTCTATACCAATAATGGCACCAATACTCTTTATATGCAAAGCATTGATGCTGATCACTTCACTTCAGGTATCATGATTTATGGTTATTCATCATCTCTTAGTCTTAGTATCGGCAATGTCATATCTTTGACCGGAAAATCCGCAAATTATGGCGGATGCCCGGAATTGATCAATTCTTCTAATATAAAAATCGATAAATATAGTAGCGACACACCAGTCCAGGCTTATGAGCCACCAGTGGATTTTTGGAAGAACCTTGATGATAGTACTTCGGAAAACTATCGTAATGCTAAGGCTTTAGGAACTCTTCAGGTCGTTATTACGGGTCAGTTAGAATATTCATCAGGTCAGGATGGCTATATTTACTTTAATGATGGTGAGGAGACAGCTGCAAAGCTATTCCTCAGACAAAATTCCAATCTTTCTACTATTCAGAAGCTTTTAGTAAATCATGCTGATGAAAGTATCACTATCACTGGCTATCTTTCCGCTTCTGAAAAATCCGGAACCAATCATATAATTTTTAACATTATTAGTCCTAATGATATTTTGGTTGAAGGTGAGACACCGGTGGATCCTAAAGCCTATACTTTGAATTCCTCTTCTTTCAAATCTCTTTCAATTACAAAATATCCTACTGGCTGCTATACTTCCGCAAAAATCTCAAATTATTATTGGCAGACTTACCGAGCCTATCTTGATAATCAGAAACTGACTCTTTTTGGCTTGGCTGATTATTCTCCGGATTTCATCAGCGGATCGATTCAGAACTCAACACCTTTCAATAAAATCACAAATATTTCATTGACTTATACTTGCGCCAAAGATGAAGTCCTTTCAGTAGGAACTTCCGGATATTATGAAAAGACCGACTCTATTCCAGCCTCGGCTGTTTCCACCACTGCCTCTTTTGATTTTGATCAGTCTGAGAATATTTCCTTCCTTTCAATTTCTGCTTTCAATTCAACTCTTTCGATTGATGAGATAAAGATTACATATGATACCTCCGCAATTTCTACTAACCATATTGTTAAAGCCTCAAGTGGTGAGGGCAGAAACCGAATTGAACCAGTCATCTATAGCGGAACCTTAGAAGCCGGAGTCAGTTATGTTGAAGTTCCTGATGATATTCAGGTTAACGGAACTACTTATTCTATTCTGACAACCAAGAAATATACCTACTATACCTATTCTTATGTTTCATCCCATCAGGAAGTCTTAGAAGACTCTATTCAAATTGACCCTAATGATGTAGCTGCCTATTATATTGCCTTCAATACCTATCCAGCCAACTATGCTACTAGCGGAAATTTCTATACTGTTAGTACTTTATATGGTGACAATACCCGTCAGGTTTCCCAGGTCTATACCAGAACTGATGGTTATGTAAATTATGTTCCTTACAGAAATGCTTCCGATAATAAACCACATTATATTGAATTGGATATTGCCTTATGTGACTTCTTCCCTTACTCTTCCAATCATCGTTCAGTCGGACGTGTTGTTGTCTGGTTTAATGGTTTCACAACTTATGGAAATTATCCGACCGCTGTTTATACTGATGACCATTATGATACTTTCCAGGAATTCTATAATTATGGTGATTCCTTCTCACATCGTTTTGATGCCCAGTGTGGATATACCTCTTCCATCAAGACTTGCTATCAATACAGTGAGCCGACTACTGTCAGTTTAGCTCAGTAAAACTTTAAAAACAGTCTTTCACCACTATTTTTTCTCTTATGTTAAAATACTGATATGAGGTGATTATGACTGATATTATTAGAAAAAGAAGAAGCATCCGTGAATTTTCATCCCAAGACATTCCTCAGGATCGGATTAACATTCTTTTGGATGCCGCCATGCGTGGTCCAAGCTGTGTAAATTCTCAGGACTGGGTTTTTATAGTTGTAAAAAACAAAGAAACAATCAATCAGATGGCTGAATCCAATGGTAAGTCCGCTCAACCATTAAAAAAAGCAAACACAGCTGTTTTAGTTTGTGCCGACTTTAGCAAATCATATAAGGGTGCTAAAGATTATTGGATAATTGACTGTTCAATTGCCTGTCAGAATCTCATCCTTGCTGCTACGGAGTTAGGAATTGGTTCCCTCTGGTTAGGGACTTATCCTCAAAAGGAGAAAGTGAACGGTATACAGAAAATCTTCTCACTTCCGGATGATATTATTCCTCATTCAATCATTGCTTTAGGTTATCCTTTGGATGAAAAGGAAATGGAACTAGGTTCCAGGAGTCAGTTTGATTCGACAAAAGTCCATTATGAGAAATGGTAAGAAAATAAAGGAGATTTCTATGGCTCTTACTCTTGATGAAAAGTATAAGATTATCCGAAGTGAGGCTCTTAAGCAGACAGGAACTGATCCTCTGAAAATTGCACTGAATCTTATGAAGCTGGAGGCTATCTCTATGCATGGCCCCGAACATCATTTTCTCGATGGGGCTGCTTTTTTGGTAGCCATTAGGAATGCCGGCGGATTAGATGACATTGATACTTCGCTTGATGAATTAGCAGCTAGGACTATCAGAATGCCTGGTGCTATGTGTGGCTATTGGGGAGTATGCGGATCGGTAACATCTTTAGGTTCTTGTTTTTCTATTCTTCATGGAGTCGGACCGCTTAGCGATTGCGAGTACTATGCTGAAGATATGGAATACACTTCCCGGGTTATTCAGAAAATGAGTAAAATCGGTGGTCCTAGGTGCTGTAAAAGGAATGCCTACATTTCTTTGTCGACGGCTATTGAATTCCTTTCGGAAAAGTACCATCTTCAGCTTGATTCTTCATCGGTTGTATGCCATTATTCAGTAATCAATAAACAATGTATTCAGTCACGATGTCCGTTTTTCAAAAATTAAGCTAAATTATCGAATTGACAACCTCGGTGGGTATATAAAGTGTGTTTATATATCCATTTTTTATGCCTCTTTTTTGTTTGAAAACATTCGTAAATTAATTGAAATTTTTTTATTGTGATAAAATATTAGTAATTTAATTGGGAGGTTATTTATGGAAAATAACTTAACAGCTGACTTGAGAAGACAAGCTCTTATTAGTCAACAGGACGAAATTAACGGATATGCTCTTTATGCTTTTATGGCTAAGAGGCAGGAAAAGAAGTATCCTGAGAATGCTAAAGTTCTTTCACAGATGTCAAGGGATGAACTGAAGCATTATTCGATGTGGGCTAAAATCACTGGCGTCAGCAAAAAGCCTCATATCTTTTTTGCTAAGATCCTGACTGTCATTCTCGGAATCACTTTTATGATTAAGAGTATGCAGAAAGGTGAGAGACTATCAACTAAGTCCTATGAGGAGCTGAAAGAGGAAATCCCTTCGGCAGCTTTGATGGTTGAAGATGAAAGACGTCATGAAAAGGAACTTTATTCATTGGTTGATGAAGAAAGGCTTCATTATGTCGGTGATATGGTATTAGGACTTAATGACGCCCTGGTTGAACTGACAGGTGCCATAACCGGTGTCACTTTCTCCTTAGCTGACTGCCGACTGATTGCTCTTACCGGAATAGTTACCGGGGTTGCTGCCACTCTTTCAATGATGGCATCCAATTATCTGGCTCAGAAAGAAGAAGGAAAAAAGAACCCAATTAAGAGTTCTTTATATACTGGAACAGCTTATCTTATTACTGTTATTCTTTTAGTTCTTCCTTACCTTCTCTTTATGATGTCAAGTGATCCCTATGCTTATATTTATGCCTTTGCTGTCATGATTGGAATCGTGATACTTGAGATCGGAGCCTTCAATTATTATCTTTCCGTAGCTCAGGAGAAGAAGTTCTGGAAACACTATCTGCTGATGGCCGGAATCTCCCTAAGTGTTGCGGCCATATCTTTCGGAATTGGTTATTTGGCAAAGTTTGCCTTAGGTATACAAATCTAAATTGATTTATCAGCTTTGCCTGATTGTTATTTTTGTTTGCCGGAAAAAGAATCCATGATGAAACAAGCCATTTCTTCGGGACTCTCTATTCTTCCTAAGCTATCCCAACGACGGTAAACTCCCATAAG
>Ga0172378_10002534_pt1 | contig 17152 bp, 25 predicted proteins | sample GrowelOW332metaG_FD_119755 | JGI IMG/M metagenome (GOLD analysis project Ga0172378, IMG submission 119755) | Groundwater microbial communities from an aquifer near a municipal landfill in Southern Ontario, Canada - Pumphouse #3_1 metaG | ecosystem: Environmental > Aquatic > Deep subsurface >... | reverse complement strand
GAGTTTTGGGTTGAACGCACATTATGGAGTGATGGATATTTCTGTTGCTCAATAGGAGAAGCAAGTCCAGAAACAATTAGGAAATATATTGAACAACAAGGTTAGTGCCTTACATCCCATAGGTCTTTAGCCTATGGGTTTTCGGCACTTAAATAAATTATAATTATGAACGAAAAAGAATTGTGTAAATTGAATAATATATATGAGAATTATAAAGATTTATATTCTCAAACAACAAAAGAAATTATAAATCTTTATTCTCAACTTATATTTGAAGGTTTCAATTCAAAAGACGATTTACCTGTATTTGTTCTATTTGATAATAAACTCAGACTTACTTATTACGGAATAGAAATTACAGGAGAAAATGTAATAGAATTAATGAGAAAAAATGGAAAAATAACTCCAATAGATTTTGGATTTAATAAAAAATTAAATAATGAAAGCAATACTTAAAGCAGATTGAAACATCTTTGGCTATAGAAAAGCTGTTATTCTTAAGAAGGGTAAAGAAGTAATAATAGATTACTTGAAAAAGTATTCTAATTATTAATAATTTAAATTATATTTTGTTTAATAATATTTATAAAGATGTCACAGTCTTTATAAATATTTTTTTTAATATTAAAAGTAATATGGAAATAAACTTAAGTTTAATAAAAAAAGTAGAACATAAGTATGAGGATTATGAATATGCTGCAACAGAAATCGAGGTAGAGGCACAAAAACATATTAAGTGGAATACCAATGTACGTTGCAAATATATTAATAAAGAATCTGCATTATGTATATGTATTTGTAGTTATGTATGTTTAGCTACTCATTTCTTTTGGCTATCTTCTTTACAAAAAGATGGTTTATTAAGTAAAGAAGAATTTATTAAAAATTCAATTAAATATAATTAAATAATAAAATTAAAAATAAAATAATATGACAGATAATGATGTTAATACTATACTAAGAAGTATGCCGTCACTTAGTAATAATGAAAGAGAGACTGTGGAAAGTATTCTAACTAATGCAAATATGATAGATAATCCAAATAATACACGGGCAGCAGAAAATGTTTCTACAATAGATGATACGCAAAATACAGATACTGTGGCTTCAGATATAGATGCTCTTGCTAATACATCAGATATAAATACCATTACAACTAGTACTTCAGAAAATACAGAATCTAATAATACTCATATACAGGAAAATTCAAAGAGTATATTAATGGATATGACCACATCCAGATTTAGTTCGGCTATATGGTTTAATAAAGTTAAAGAAAATTCTATATTATTAGCAGGTATAGGAGGTATAGGTAGTTATGTTGGATTTTTACTATCACGATTAAAAGTAGAAAGATTATCCATATATGACCCAGATGTTGTTGATGAGGTAAACTTATCAGGACAACTTTATAGTGTCGAGGATATTGGCTCTTACAAAGTAGATGCTCTAACTAAAACAGTACGCGATTACTCTAATTTTAATAATGTAATGTGTTATGCAAGACCTTATACTTCAGAAGAACAAACAAAGAATATTATGATTTGTGGTTTTGATAATATGACCGCTAGAGAAGTATTCTTTTATAAATGGCTAGGTAGAGTTATGGAAAAACCTGCTAGTGTAAGAAATACTTGTTTATTTATAGATGGAAGACTTGCAGCGGAAGAATTACAAATATTCTGTTTTACTGGAGATAACACTTTTGCAATAGATAAATATAAAAAAGAGTATTTATTCTCAGATTCTGAAGCAGAAAAAACTGTTTGTTCTTATAAACAGACATCTTTTATGTCTAATATGATTGGTTCATTAATAGTTAATTTATATGTTAACTTCTGTGCTAATCAGTGTAATCCTTTAGTAGAAAGAGATTTACCTTTCTTTACTTCTTATAGTGCGGATACAATGTATTTTAAAGTAATTGAATAATGAATTATAATAGAATTCTAGAAACAACTTTGGATAGGAGTTACTGTAATGAATATGATGTAAAAGAATATAAGATTCCAGATATTGAACACTCATTCAGTAGAACATTAGATATAGATATATCAAAATCAAAAGTAGAGATTCCATTATTTGTATATTATGAAGTAGAATCACAATTATCATCCTCAAGATACCATATAGAAGACTGCACAAACATTGTTTATCATATAGGAATTTGTGATAAAGCTGTTAGTAAAAACTCTATTATATCGGCTTTAAAAACCTGTTTTTATGCAACTCCTTATAGTGGATTAATAAAAATTAAATGTAAAACAGGTGAGATACTTTATATGAATAGAGGAATTATATTGGATAGTAACTTTAATGTTCTTTTTTTAATAAGTATAAACAGTTCTAAGACAGTATCGTGTGGATTATATGATATTAATTGTAAAGGTATAAATATTTATATTAATCCTATTGTATTTCTTACTAAAACTTCTATAACTAAGGCGATCATTAAAAATATGTTACCTTTCTATTTGGAAAATAAAATTTATAATATAGGAAATCCTAGAAATTCTAATTATTATCATAGAGATGGAATATTAGCAAAAGTATTTATAGAAGATAAGTCAGATATATTTATATGTCCTAAAATAACTAATACTGATAACGATATAGACAGACGTTTAAATAATATGATTAAAGATTCATTAAATAATAGTATTTAATAATTTCAAAAATGATAAACACTGAATTAGCAACATCTTATTTTGGAGATTGGTTAAAACTAATTAATATAAATATACTATCGAATACATTAAATATGTTATGTATTAGATACAAATATAATAATGTAGTTCCTACTAAAAAATTAGTATTTAGAGCTTTTAAAGAATGTAGTTATGATACATTAAGTGTTGTAATTATAGGTCAAGACCCATATCCTCAATACAATACAGCAACAGGTATAGCTTTTGGAAATGACATTACTACAGAAGATTGTAATCTCTCCCCATCATTAAAGATAATTAAAGATTCAGTATTAAATTTGGAAAATATAAACAATAATACTAAATTTGACTCATCATTATTAAGTTGGTGCAAACAAGGAATTTTACTATTAAATTCCTCACTTACTACTGAAATTAATAAGACTGGGGCACATACTTTATTATGGAGAAAGTTTATAACTGATTTTTTAAATAAATTATCAAATAAAAAAGAAAATATTATATATATACTGTTTGGAGAACAGGCTAAAACAATGAAACCGTATATAAATAATAAAAATAATATTATACTAACAGAAAAACATCCAGCTTATTATGCAAGAATTAATAGTAAAATGCCATTTACTGTATTTAAAAGAGTAAACGAGATTTTAAAAGAAAAAAATAAAAAAGAAATATATTGGTAAAATAATAAAAACAGATAAAAAATAAATAAAAAGATGAAAGATAATAAAAAATATTTCTGTATATATACAGAAGATGAAATCTATAAAAGACTAATTAAGTTAATGACTAGATTTATATTAGAAAAAGAAAAAGAAAATGAAAATGAAATAACTAAAAAAATAGAAAAACCTAAGTCTATAAAAAAGAATTTCAGTTTTTATGTTAATAAACTTGCTAGTAGATTTGATACTCCTACACCTAATATTCTAAATTGGCTAACAACTATATATGAAGTATCAGAAATCTCATTTCTTAACATTATATTAAGAGAAATAGCAATAGATTTAGATGAAAAATATGATGGTCATATAGAAAATAGTAAAGATATATATGTAATATCATCATTTAATGGAAAAGTTTATAAAATAAATAAAAAGGTAGTTAGAAACTATAGAAATTTTTCTGCGTTTAGAACTCTGGAAGATGCAAATTTTGCAATTGGAATAGTTAAACTAGTCTTAAAAGAAATGTTTAAATATGACAATGGAAAACAGAAGAATAAGAAATGCCAGAGTAACTGAGTATAAAGGAATAAAATTTAAGAGTCTTTTAGAGTGCTCTTGTTATAAGAAATTAGAATTGGCTAATCTACAATTTTCGTATGAAAGTGAAAGAGTATTACTTTGGAATGGGGCTAAGATTAAAAATGTTTTAGTATATGCACCATCAAAAAGAAACTTTAAATATAGTCAAACACTAAATAATCAAACTAGAGCACTCTTAAATATTACTTATACTCCAGATTTTGTAATAGTAAAAGATAATTACAAAATATACTTCGATGTTAAAGGAAAAGAAAACGACGTGTATCCAATAAAAAAGAAAATGTTTATTAAAGTCCTTGCTGAAAGAAATGATGGATTTAAATATATATTTTTTGAACCACATAATGTAAGACAAATACTTCAAGCAATTGATATTATAAATAAATTATGAAATCATTAGAAATAATCAATACTCTTATTGATTCTTTACCAAGAAAAGATATTATACTAGGACATAAATTTCTAGATATTAGAGATTTTGACTCTTTAAAAGAGTTGATTGATTCCGCTATAATCAAGATTAAAAGAAATATGAGAAGTAATAATCCAAAAGAAGAATATCTTAGTATAAATCTAGATGATTTAATAAATTTAAAATCTGAAGTTGACTCATATAGAACTAACATCGAACCAATAGAAACAGAATATTACTAATAATAAATAAAAAAATGAATAAATTAAAAACACTTTATGATATATCTTGGAAAGTAAGTGAGGAAGAATATAGAAAAGATAAAGCTTATTCGTATTCAACATTAGCTAGATTTAATAGAGAAGGATTTAATAATCTTTACAAATTATTTGATAAGATTGAATCTCCTTCTTTATTATTTGGTAGTATAGTAGACACACTACTTACTGGAACTCAAGAAGAATTTGATAGTAAATATGTTATAGCGGATTTTCCTGCAATAACAGATAGTCTTATACAAATATCAAAGAAATTATTTGATTCATACCACGAATCTTATAAAACTATAGATGAAATACCAGATAATATTCTAGCAAGCGTTGGAGCCGAGTGTGGTTACTATACTAGTGATAAATATGCTACATATAGAGTAAAGAAAATTAAAGAGGAATGTAGTAATTACTATAATCTATTATATTTAGCATTAAATAAAACATTAATTAGTAATGCTGATTATGTCTTAGCTTTAAGCTGCTCGGATTCTCTCAAAAATGACTCAGCGACGTCTTATTATTTTAAACCCAATGATCCATTTGATAATAAAATAGAAAGATTTTATCAATTAAAATTCAAAGGGACTTATGATAATATATCATTAAGATGTATGGCTGACTTACTTATAGTTGATAGAGAACATAAGATAATTCTTCCTTGTGATTTAAAGACTAGCAGTAAACCTGAATGGGATTTTTATAAATCATTTATTGATTGGAATTATTGGATTCAGGCACAATTATATTGGTATATAATAAGACAGAATCTTGATAATGACGAAGAATTTAAAGACTATACTCTTGCTAACTATAGATTCATAGTAATAAATAAAAATAATCTTAAACCTTTAGTTTGGGAATATAGAGACACTCAAAGTACAGTAGATTTATATTATGGCAATAATGATAAATATAAATGCAAGAATTGGAGAGAAATAGTAAGAGAATTAAATTTCTATTTAACAAGTAACCCAAAATATCCTTTAAATATAAAAGAAATAAATGATATAAGTGATTGGTTAAACTCTAATATATCAACACAAATAATAGAATAACTATGATAGTAATTAAAAGAGATGGAAGAGAAGAAGATTTTAATATAGATAAAATACAGAAAGCTGTATTCAACGCTTTTAAATCAAACAATAAAGAAGTTCCTATAGTACTAGTCAGACATATAGACTATTTTTTTAGCTGTATTCAAAATAAAAAAATATCCGTTGAGGAAATCCAAGACAATGTTGAGGACATCTTAATGACTAATAAATTTTTTGGAGTTGCTAAATCATATATTCTATATAGAGAAAAGCATAAACAGGCTAGATTCATAAAAGAAAGACTAGACTATATGAATAATTATTCAAAATCCACTAATAATGCTTCGACAGCATCAGAAACAGATGCTAATGCCAATGTGACTGTTAAAAATGTAGCCAATCTTGAAGGTGAGGTATATAAGACAACAAACAGAATCATACAAAGGAACAGAATGAAAGATAAGCTTCAAGAGTTATTTCCTGAAGTGGCGGATGAATATAAGAAAGACCTAGAACATCATATAATATATCAGCACGATGAGGCTTCAACTCCAGTATTAAAAAATTATTGCGAGGCTGTTTCTTTATATCCTTTATTGACAGAAGGCACTAAAAGTATGGATGGATTAAATACTACTACGCCTAAGAATCTGAACAGTTTTTGCGGACAGTTAGTTAATCTTACATTCTTATTAGCATCTCAATGTAAGGGAGCAGTAGCTTATGGTGAGTTTTTCAATTTCTTCAATTATTTTTGTGTTAAAGATTTTGGTGAGGATTATATTAATCATATAGATGATATAGCATCATTGAAACCGTACAGAACAATAAAAGATTCTATACATCAGGCATATCAGCAAATAGTATATGGTTGGAATCAACCTGCTGGCAACAGAGGTTACCAATCACCTTTTGTTAATATCTCGTATTATGATAGTAATTACTGGAAAGCATTATTCAGTGATTTTTATTTTCCTGATGGTACACAACCTAAATGGGAAAATATAAATTGGTTACAAAAAGATTTTATGCAGTGGTTTAATAAAGAAAGAACAAAAACACTGTTAACTTTTCCTGTGGAAACAATGGCATTATTATCTGATAATAAAGATATAATAGATAAAGAATATAAGAATTTTACTGCTAAAATGTGGGCTGAGGGACATAGTTTCTTTGTTTATATAAATGACAGTCCCACATCATTGGCTTCTTGTTGTTTTACTAAAGATACTAAAGTTTTATGGAAAGACTCAATCAATGGTGTGCATAATACTACATTAGAATATTTATACAACCTTAAATGGGAAGATACAAGAAATCTTAGAATATATCATAACGGCACTTGGATAAAAGGTAAAAGCGTAAAAACAAATAACAGACCTGTTTACAAAGTAACAACTCAAAATAATAAGGAATTTTATATGACTGACAATCATATAAATATTACTTATAATGGAGAGGTGAACACTGAAAATCTCACTACAGAAGATTATTTAATGTTTAATACTAAATCATTAGAAAGTATAGAAGAAAATGATGAAAAATTAACTTACGCTCAAGGTTTGCTTATTGGATTATTTATAGGTGACGGAACTTTTGGCAATTATGTATGTTTGGATAACAGTGTTCATAGTTTTCATTTATCTTTAAATAAAGAAAAGTGGGAAAAAGTTTCTGACATATTACGTACTTTAGGTAATTTTAAATTAGGAACAATTTATAACAATTTATATCCTATATATTGTAATAATAAAGACTTAACTACATTTATTTCTAAATGGACAACTAATGAGCCTAATAATACAACCGCTTTAAATAAAAATCTGAATATAAATTGCATCTTGCAATCTAAAGAGTTCAGACAAGGTATTTTAGATGGTTGGTATATAACAGATGGTGGTAATTCTAATAGATGCTATACTATAAGCAAAAATTTAGTGGAATCTATGGAGATACTATGCACCTCATTAGGAAAACAATGTGTTATAAATATTTCAAACAGAACAGATGAGGATGTTATTATCAGAGGAGAATACTTTAATAGAAATTATCCATTATATTGTTTAAGATGGTATGATGATACTAATAGTAGATGTAGACCTGAATCTGGGTTTAAATGGAAAAACAATAATATTTATTGGAAAGTGAAATCCATTGAAAAAATAGATTACACTGATAATGCTTATTGTATAAAATGTAATAATATAGATGAGCCTTATTTCACTCTTCCTAATGGATTAATAACGCATAATTGTAGATTGGCTAATGAAATACAGGAAAACACCTTTAGTTTCACTAATGGTTTAAGTGGTGTTATGACAGGAAGTTGTAATGTTATTACTCTTAATCTTAATAGAATAATACAAGATTGGTCTAAAAGTATTGATGAATCTTTAGCAAAAGAAGTTCCTATATGTACAACATATTTATTTAAAAGTTTACCTAATAATAAGGGTATATTTTTTAAAGATTATTTTATTAAAATACTTGATAGAGTATATAAGTATCATATAGCTTATAAAACAATGTTGTATGAGTTAGAAGACTCTGGAATGCTCACATCAAGTAATGCAGGATATATTAAGATGAATAAACTATATTCAACAATAGGTATCAATGGAATGAATGAGGCTGCTAAGTTTTTAGGAATAAATGTATCTTATAATAAGGATTATGAAAAATTCTGTAATTTAATAACATCAACTATAAAGGAACAGAATAAACTCCATAACATCAAAGATAGTAAGAAACCGTTTTTATTCAATACAGAATTTGTGCCTGCTGAATCACTAGGAACAAAGAACTATAATTGGGATAAAAAAGATGGATACATTGTTCCTTTAGATGAAAATTTATATAATTCTTATTTCTATGATGCTCACGATAATACATCTGTATTAGATAAATTAAAATTACATGGTAAAGAATTCACAGGAACATTAGACGGTGGAGTAGGTTGTCATATAAATTTAGAAAATCATTTAAGTAAGGAACAATATCTAAAACTTATTGAATTAGCTGTTAAATATAAGACTACATACTTTACTTTTAATATTCCTAATTGTCAATGTGACGATTGTGATCATATAGAAAAAAAGCATTTTAATGAATGTCCTGTATGTAATAGTAAAAACGTAACTGATTGGACTAGAATAATTGGATATTTAAGACCAATTAAACTGTTTGATGAGAGTAGAAAAAAAGAAGCTACTAAAAGAGTTTATACTTCAATTAATAGCAGTACTGACATATCAAAATAAAATATAATAATATGTATATAATAATTTTAGATTATAATAGTGGATTCATTAGAATTCATAATTTACCAGATAATATAAAACCTAATTACGAAGAGGATTATATTGAAAATACTCTTAATTATAATCTTAACGAGATAAGTTATATGATTACTGATAAAATTAACATAGATACAAACTATGTTTAATAGATTAAAATATATAGAAACAAGAATTGTTTTTGCTGAGATACCAGATGAAATAACTCTGGCTATTAACATAACAAATTGTCCTATTCATTGTCCTGATTGTCATTCTAAATATTTATGGAAAAACTCTGGTAAATATCTTACTAAGAGATTTTTAAATAATATTATAAATAAACAAAAAGGAATAACCTGTGTTTGTTTTATGGGTGGTGATAAGAATCCCAGATATATAAATAGATTGGGAAAATTTATTCATAATAAATTTAATCATACTATTAAAGTAGGTTGGTACAGTGGGAAAAGCATATTATCAAATAAAATATCATTATGTTATTTTGACTATATTAAATTAGGTCCTTATGTAAAAGAATTAGGACCATTAAATTTTAAAGGCTCAAATCAAAAATTATATGAACACATTAAATTTAATACAGGATTATCTAATGAATATGAGTGGAAAGACATAACAAATAAATTATGGGATGATAAAAGTAAATGAAAAAGAATATATAAAAAATAATATTGCAATAAATGAGATTACTGTAAAATTCTTATTTATAACAATATATAAATTAGTTAGAAGTACTACAAATGCTAATATTATTGATGCATTTGCTACTAAAGAAGATGAAAAATTAATTAAAATAAAAGGATTTGATTATGAAAGCAAAAATAAAAGTGAAAGTATTGGCACTAGGGTGCCTTCCAATAATAAGTAATAATGGTGATTGGATTGATTTAAAATCATCTATTGATTTTGATTGTCACGCTGCTCAATCAGGAACATTAAAAAACACTACAATAGATTCAACAAAAGTAAAGTATAGAGACGTAACTACAGATGTATATAAAATACCACTAGGAATAGCTGTTAAACTTCCTGATGGATACGAAGCTATAGTAGGATCAAGAAGTAGCAGCTCTATTAAATTAAATATGTTTATACCAAATGGTATTGGTATAATAGATAATTCATATTCTGGAAATAATGATGAGTGGAATTATATAATGTCTCCACTAAAAGCAGTATCTTTTAAAGTGGGTGACAGAATATGTCAATTTAGAATACAATTAAGTCAAAAGGCTACTATATGGCAAAAAATTAAATGGCTTTTTACATCTGGTATTGAAATTGTTGAAGTCGAGGACTTAGGTAACAAAAACAGAGGTGGGTTAGGAAGTACGGGAGTTAATTAAAATAAATATTATTATGACATTATTAATAATAACAGCAGCAATAATAATAATATCTATTATATCTTATTTTATAGTTGTTTCTATAGAAAAAAGAACTAATAGAAGAATATCATTCAAAGAATCAATGGATCTTGTAGAACTTCCAGTAATAACTTTCTATAATAAAGATAAAAAATTAAATTTCCTACTTGATACTGGAAGTAATATTTCTTATATAAATAACTCAATTCTTAAAGATATAAGTATTGAAGATACAAGTAAAGAAATAAAAGTAATTGGTATTGAAGGAAATCCAATAAATACTAAAATATGTAAGATAGTAATTACTTATAAGGATATTACTTTTACTGAAGAATTCAGTATAGCAAATTTAAATGACGCTTTTGATTTAGTAAAACAAGAATCTGGAGTACAAATTCATGGAATACTTGGAAGTAAATTTTTTGAAAAATATAAATATATAATAGATTTCAAGACTCTTGCCGCTTATACTAAATAGCATTATAAAATTAAAATATTATGATTTATTTTGTTACTAAACAAACAGAGTTATTTGATAATATTAATTATATGATACTCCCTATGGAAAAATCACTTAAAATGATAGATTCGTGGGGAGAATCTTTTCAATTTGATACAGAAACAAATGGTAGAGACAGTCATATAAATAAATTATTATTAGCACAGTTTGGAGACACACAAAACGATACTCAAGTAGTGGTTGATTGTACTACAATAGATATACTTAATTATAAAAAGTTACTGGAATCAAAATATATAATAGGTCAGAATCTTAAATTTGACTTACAGTTTCTATATAATTATAATATTATACCTAGAAAAGTATATGATACTATGATAGTTGAGCAGTTATTATATCTTGGATATCCAAGTATTATTGAAGATAATATAAATGGTATTAACTACTCTTTAAAAGCAATAGCAAAAAGATATTTAAATATTGATATTGATAAGACAGTAAGAGGAGAAATAATATGGAGAGGGATAGATACTTCTGTTATTATATATGCTGCTGGTGATGTAAAATATTTAGGAAAAATAAAAAATATTCAAATAGATGAATGTAAGAAAAAAAGTTGTATAAAAGCAGCTAAATTAGAATGTGATTTTGTTCCTGTAATAGCTTATCTTGAATGGTGCGGTATAAAATTAGATGTTGACAAGTGGAAAATCAAAATGAAAAAAGACTTAGAAGATTTAAGTATAGCTAAGAAAGAATTAGACAGTTTTGTTATATCAAATCCTCTTTTATCTGAATTTACATTTATAGATCGTCAAGGTGACTTATTTACTGGATTTGATTTAACTCCAAAATGTACTATTAATTGGTCTTCATCAAGTCAAGTTATACAAGTAGCTAAAATATTAGGTTTTGATACAAAAGTTGTAGACAAAAAAACGGGAGAAGAAAAAGATTCTGTTATTGAAAAGCAACTTAAAAAACAAAAAGGTATAAACGATGAATTCTTAAAATTATATTTAGGACACGGAGAAAGTGGGGATGATGACTTCTTTATAGGTTATCAAGGTGCTGCTAAATTAGTAACTTCATTCGGTCAAGGACATTTAAATGCTATCAATCCTATTACTGGAAGAATACATACTTCTTATAAACAATTAGGTGCTGATACAGGAAGAATGTCTTCTGGTTCAAAACAGAATAATAATGATTTGGCAAAATTTAAAAAACTTCCTATAAACCCATCATCTAAGCAGAAAAAAGAAGGATTAGGTTGTCCTTATCCTAATATGCAGCAATTACCCTCAGATGATTATACAAGAAGTTGTTTTATAGCGGAATCTAATAATTTATGGGTATCTTGTGATTACTCAGCTATTGAAAGCAGACTAGGAGCTGATATATACAAAGAACAATCTATGATTGACGAGTATTTACACGGTAGCGGCGATATTCACTCTCTTGTAGCTAAAATGGTATTTGATGAATTAAAAGATATTCCAATAAAAGATATTAAAAAGAAATTTCCGCATTTAAGAAAACTTGCTAAACCTATTGAGTTCAGTCAGCAGTTCAAGAAGTAATTTACTTAATTGCTTGTATAATTCAAATTATATTAGTATCTTTGTATCATAATTCAAAATAAAAGTAAGTATGAATACAGAGATACTAAAAAAGGACTACCTTAATGGTATGTCTATTAAAGAGTTAAAAGAGAAGTATAATTTTAAAGGGGATGGTACTTTATATTACTATCTTAAAAAATTAGGTATATCTAATAGAGGTAAACAAATTCATTATGAAAATCCATTTATAAAACAGTCTCCTGAAAGAGATTATTGGTTAGGATGGATATTTAGTGATGGCTGTATTTTTAAATCTAGAGTAAATGCTCATGTATATTTAGCATGTTTAGATTATGATATACTAATGAAATTTAAAGAGTTTTGTGGTGATAGAGCTAAACTTAATAAATTTCAATATACTACTCCAGTTTCAAAAGAAACAAAAACTATGTATAAAGTAGTTATTAACTCAGTTGAATTAGTAGAGTGGTTTAAGAATAAATTTAATACAGTTGGAAAGAAGGCTAGTACACTTAATCCTAATATAGAAATGAATTGGGATTTACTTAGAGGAACATTAGATGGTGATGGTTGCTTTAAGAAAGGAGTAGTATTAGTTAGTAATAGTAAAGCATGGATAGATAAAGTTGCTACTTTTTATGATTCTTTTAATATTCATTATACTATTGTAAAAGATAGTGCATATAGAATAAGTATTTATAAAAAAGAAGATATTAGAAGAGTTTATCACTATCTATACGATAATACTAACTTATATTTAGCTAGAAAGAAAATTGATTTAATGGGACTGGCTAAGGAGGAATCCTTAGAAAAATAAATTGGGTGAATTGCTGGAAGCCTAAATAGGAATACAAGGTAATCAGCAGCCAAGCTACAGAAGAGCATAAAAGTATGTAGAAGGTTCAGAGACTAACAGGTGAATAGCTTAAATAATAAACCTGACACGAGTGCCCAACACCTAAAACAGGTGAAGATATAGTCCGATACTCCTTAGAAATGAGGAGAGTATAGAATAAAGAGTCTATACATAATAAATGCGGAGGTTCAGCTTTTTCTATTCAGAATTCACTAGGATGTGACTTAGAAAAAGCACAAGCGTTTTCAGATGCTTACAACAATGGTTTTAAGGGAATAGCTAAATTTAAGAAACAGGGTTCAGAATTTGTTAAAAAGAATGGATATATATTATTATGTCCTCTTACAGGACATAAAACTTATTGGTGGGATCACGATAAATGGTTAAAAGAAAAAGAATCCTTTACATCTGACTTTTGGAATAACTATAACTTGAATCATAAAGGAAGTAATGATGAAATATGCCTGCAAGTATCACATCATTTTAAAGTAGTATCAAAATGGGAAAGAAAAGCATTAAATTCAGTAACACAAGGTGTTGGAGCTATTATTCTTAAAGAATCTCAAATTGATGTTTTTAACTGGGTAGTTGATAATAATTATTTTAATAAAATATTATTATGTAATTTAACTCACGATGAGGCTAATTGGGAATATCCTAAAGAAGTAACCATATTTCCTAAGATATTAGAAAATAAGATGGAAAACACGGCGTTTAAATATTGTAAGACATTACCTATACCAGCTGTACCTGAAATAGGAAAATATTGGATTCATTAACAATTAATAATATGGAAAATAATAGAGTAATAGAAGATTTTTTAAATCATAAAAATAGTAAATCAAGTAATTTAATAAGTATAGATGATAAATTAATTTCTTACGATACTTGTATCGCACAATTCTATAATGGTTACTTACTTATAAATACTGATAAATATAGTGTTACAACTTCAAAACAACAGAATTGTTTAAAGAAACTAATATCTGATTTATCGTTTATAACTCCTATACTATATGTTAATAATATAGAAAAAGAAGTTAGCAATCTTGATTAATATGAAAGAAAATGTAGAACACCCAGCACATTACATTTGGTTAAAAGACAAATGTAATATAGAAGCTATAGATATTGTAAGACACTTTGATTTTGATTTAGGTAACGCACTTAAATATATATTAAGAAGTGGACACAAAAAAGATAGCTCATTATCTGATAAAGATAAGACAATAGAAGACTTAGAAAAAGCCATATTTTATATAAAAGACGAAATAAAATTAATTAATAACAATTATGTATAGAGTTGAAGAACGTCATTTAACACCTTATATTAGAAAAGGTGATTTAGAAGATACCTTAGAACTACTTAGTGTTAATATATTTAAGACTAAGAAAGCGGCTAAGGAATTTATAGACACAAAACTTAGAAAATTAAATAATACAAGTAAAAGTCCAAGCGTTTTAGTTAGCTATTATAGTGGTTTGACAGGTAAATCTTGGATTAATGAGAACTCAGGAGAAAAATGTTTTGAGGGTTATTATTATACATTAAAAAAAGAAGCTGTATCTTAAAAATAAATATTTAAAAAAATATTATATTTTATGAATACAAGACACTAAAAATTATTATTTACTAATATCTAATTAATAAATTTTTATGAGACAGTTTACATATAATGAGTTTATTAAATTAGTTAAATATAATGGCTATCATTATGCAAGAAGTAATGGTAGCCATAATATATATATTAACAATCAAGGAAATCATATAAGTATCCCTGTTCATCTTGAATGTGTAATTGCTTTACGTTTAATAAAAGAAAACAGCTTAGTAGAAATTCCTAGATAATATGAAACAATTACAACCTATTGAAATTAAAGTGAATGTATCTGTCACACTTACTAAGTCAGTCAAAATTAAAGTATCTGATTATAAAATAGACAAGCATCTAAATGCTGATAATATAATATATGATACTATAAATTATTCTAAATGTGACTTAATAAAAGCAGTTAAAAAACAAATAACATTGCCACATAAGGCATACTTATATATAACTACATATTTAACTAAATATAAAATAATAAAAGACTTAAAAAATTGGAATTTAAATGAAGTTAAAGTTACTAAAAAATAAATTCTTAAATATAGTATTCTATATATGGGAATTACCACAGAATATAGTAGGATTATTATTACGATTATTTATTAGAAATGAAAAGAAAAGAGTAGTATCAAATATAACAATATATTACTTAGATTCTTTTTATGGTGGTATATCTTTAGGTAATACTATTATACTTGGAAATTTAAAAGAATTATCAGCAAAACACGAACACGGGCATCAGCACCAATCAAAAATGCTTGGACCACTATACTTATTTATAATAGGCATACCATCTTTAATATGGGCATCTATGTATGGTAGAATTATAAAAAAAACCACTAATGGATATTATAAATTTTATACTGAGAAGTGGGCTAATAAATTAGGAGGAGTAAAATTATGAAATTAATCAATTCATCATATCAAATACTAAATCAACCATCTGGATTAGAAGGTATTTATAAACAAATAGAAATAGCAGGAAGAACCTGTTATAAAAGTGAAAACAATATAACAAAAGATTCATCTGAGACATTTGTAAATAATATGATTAAATCAGGTCATGGTGCTATGCTTGAACACGGTACTGTATATTTACATATTACTACTTATGGTGATCCTATTACAAATGAAAATTATGATTTGATACAGAAGTATGCTACTAATAAATTCTCAAAAGTATTACAAATAAATGTATTTGAAGCTTATGTAACTACTAATTATAGAGTTATAATGCAAGGCTATTATAGTACTTATAGAGAAGCATTAGAAAATAATTTTGATAAAAACTGGAAAAAAGATTTAGATTTTATATGTGAGCCAACACATAATATAAAGAGAATATCTGTAAAGTTTATATGTGATAGGGGTATATCACACGAATTTGTAAGACATAGAGTATTTAGTTTTGCTCAAGAAAGTACCCGTCAATGGCGGCATTAACTAGTAATAGTTATTGAAAATTCAGTGAATTGCTGGAAAGCTAAAATTTAATATTTAAAATTTGTATAATTCAAATATTTTTCGTATCTTTGCATTAGTTTAATAAAAACATAAAATATGAGAAAACTAATGTATAATATTGGAGATAAGTATGGTCATTGGACTATAGTAGGAACTGCTGAAGTTAGAAATAAACAAACTTATGTTAAAGTACAATGTGATTGTGGTACCATTTCAGAAGTATCTCTTACTTGTTTATTGAGAGGAAAGACTACTCAATGTAAGAAATGTTCTGCTAGAAGTAGATTAAATAGAATTGAGATAGGAACACATATTAAACATTGGACAGTTCTTGAAGGACCTATATATCAAAATCATACTGCTTATTATAAAGTAAGATGTGATTGTGGTAAAGAACTCCTTAAATTACCAATAGAGATTTTAAATCCTAATGGGGATTTTCAGTGTGCAAGCTGTGCACAAAAAGAAAATAAGATAGAATCTATGATTGCTAATGGTATGGTAGGAGATTTGGCATTAACTCAATATACTAGATTAAAGAAATCTGCTGAAAGAAGAAATTACGAATTTTCTGTGTCTATAGAATATCTATGGAATTTATATATTTCTCAAGGCAAGAGATGTAGTATTACAGGAGATTTAATACCCAACATTAGAGAGGCTTCTTTAGACAGAATAGATTCTAATCTTGGATATATTGAAGGAAATGTGCAATGGGTTACTTATAGAGCTAATATAAGTAAACATACGATGACCATGAATGAATTATATGAATTTTGTAAAAAGGTATTAAATCATGCTAATCAGCAGCCAAGCACACCTTTAACAAAGTGTGAAGGTTCAGAGACTAACAGT
>Ga0172378_10002533_pt1 | contig 17152 bp, 15 predicted proteins | sample GrowelOW332metaG_FD_119755 | JGI IMG/M metagenome (GOLD analysis project Ga0172378, IMG submission 119755) | Groundwater microbial communities from an aquifer near a municipal landfill in Southern Ontario, Canada - Pumphouse #3_1 metaG | ecosystem: Environmental > Aquatic > Deep subsurface >... | reverse complement strand
TTTTTAAATATATTGGAAACAAATAATTTCATTCTACTTACTAAATGTGTCACGATATTGTGATACACACCTTCGCGACTTATTAATACTATAAACAAGAAAGTTGATTTTGTTGTCGATTTTGACGATGGGAAGATCCGCAAACTTAAGCGGAGCAAAACATTGCGAAGAAAGATACAATATAAACTTGATTGCTTGAAATGCAAAGGTACAAAAAATGTTTAGTTTATTTACTATATTACAACACTTTAACTTATCTATCAAGTCTACGAATTAGCAAAATGCTCCGTATATCGTTTATAATTAGCATGTTAAATTAATAAGGCATGTAATACATAGCCTTTATGCCTTCTATCTATATGCAATATTTGTTAAAAATATTAAGATAAACTTAGGATATACTTTATGCCCGACGAATTTGAAGCAAAGATAATACTTTTTGTAACCAAAGAAGTCATATATACCGTTAATCTTTTACAATATTATTATAAGGTAGACTCGTTATACAAAACTATTATAGAAATAACTTATTAATATTCAAAATAAAAAAACTATTTATTACTAATCTGTTCTTTTTTGAATTCAATGTCTTTCCAAAAAGAATTTTAAGATTATGCAAAACGACAAAAATATAAAACAAAATGATAAATCCCAATATTCCCTTTTAGTCTATATTTGCTTTCCTATTAGATCTATTAGAAATAATTCAATTAATTAAATATTAAAATTATGAATGCAATAAATAAAATAGATGTTCACCATCATCCTTTCCCTATTCAATATGTAAATGCTATAAAAAAAGCTGGTATTAAAAAGACTCTTGGTGTTGATTTTCCTATATGGACACCTGATACTTCATTAAAAGTAATGGATGACAATGAAATTAAAACAGCGATTTTATCAATAACAGCGCCTGGAGTATATTCTCCTGATCCAAATGTTTGTTTTCCTGACAGTTTATCCAAAGACCTATCCAGAATGACTAATGAAATAATAGCAGAAACTAAAAAACAATTTCCCGGACGTTTTGGAGGCTTCGCTACTATTCCTATGTTAAACCCTGAACACGCCATTGAGGAATTAAATTATGCCATAGATTATCTCAAATTGGACGGGGTCTGTTTAATGACCAACTACAATGGTATTTATTTAGGCGATGATATATTCGATCCCTTTTTTAATGAATTAAATAGAAAAAAAATCATAGTTTACATTCATCCAGCATCTCCAAGAAAAGGTTTAGATTCTGGTATGAAAGATATTCCAGATGCACTTATCGAAGCTCCTTTTGATACCACTAGAGCTATAACGAACCTTATGTTTCGAGGCGTTCTGGAAAAGTACTCTGACATCAAGTATATTCTGTCTCATGGAGGAGGTACTATACCTTTCTTGGCATGGCGTCTTTCAATGATTGCTTATAAAGGAATAAGTCCTCAACTAGTCAATGTACTGATAAAGAAAGGAGAACCGACTAAAGGTCTGGAACTTTTAAAAAAAATGTATTACGATACAGCTCTGGTATCAGGTACACCTGCTCTAAAAGCACTACTACATTTTGTGGATCCTAAAAAACTAGTCTTCGGTTCTGATTTCTATGTAGCTAAAGAATTGGCTCCAATAATAACACAAAATCTCACAAAAGACGGTGAATTTACAGTTCAGACACTTCAAGACATGCAATACGGAAATTGTTTAGAGTTATTTCCACAATTCAAAAAATATTTTTAACAGTAGAATATAAAGTACTCTCCTAAATTAGCATAAATAGATGCGAACTATTCTCTTACTTAATAGTTTGCATCTATTTATCAAATTATTCTACTCATCAGACTATTTCCTTAGGCTTTTTCCCCGTCCATCTTTTAAAAGCTCTATAAAAATTGCCAATATCATTATAGCCCAACGACCAAGCAACTTCTTTTATATTCATACCTGATTTTAAATAAGTTAATGCTCTTTCTTTTTGAATTTGTTCCCGTAATTGTTTAAAAGTGCAACCTTCCCTTTTTAACTTTTTTTGTAAGTAACTTCGGCTTATATTGAGCTGCAATAAAACATCCTTCTCTGTAGGGATTCGATATTGAGAACTACATGCAATGATTTTTTTTACCTCAAAGAAAAAATCTTTTACAGAATTCACTTCTATTATGACCTTAGATAAATAATCATCTATTATCTCTAATAGTACAGAATTAAATGTAGGAATTTTGTAATTAAAAATTTCCGGAGGGTATTCGATATAATTAACATCCATATTGAAATATATAGGACAGCCAAAAAAGTCTTCATAAGTTGAAACATTATAAGGTCTTTCACGCTTTAGTTTCAATTTTATCGGGACAATCCTTTGACTTGTAAAATTACGAATGGTCTGCAGTCCGCTACCTATAGCAAAATCAATAATTTCTCCTGCACTTTTAGGATATTTAATTTCCCAATAACAATCTAAATTATATTCTATACTTGCTTTATTATTATCATAAATTTGCAGAAAAGAAAACAAACCGCAAATATTTTTTTGTAAATTGTAAATACGAGAAAAAGCGTTTTTCAATGTCGAACAACTCAATGCATATGGGCCAAACAAGCCCGTATTACTGAAATTAAGTTTTTGTGAGACTTTCAATCCACAATTCTCTGTCTTAACACAATTTTCTGTCAATATGGTCAATTTATGAAGATTATCAATAGTCAGTTCTAAGTCCATTAAATTTATCGGAGTGGCGGAAAGCCCAATGAATGAGAAAATATCCTCACTTTTAAGACCCTTCTTCAGTAAAAGATCAAAAAGAGACTGTGCATATACATTATATTTAAATTTCATATTATCATAAATTCATTGACGGAATTAATTAGTGATTCATTAGCAGAAACAGATACAATATTCGTGATAATATTCGATATAAACAAAAGATTTACCGGTTATCCTGTCGATTAGACACAATCATACTCTACTGCTAAAGACACGGATAAGGATATATCCTTTATCAATCAGTAACTTCAAATATATTTTATGAAAGGCTTAAAATAGAATTCAAATCCCTAACCCATTCTTCTGTATTTTATCCGTAATTAATTTTTTATTGAAGATATTGAGTTAACTAATGTATTATTAAACGCGAAATGATTAAATCAGTTCATTTTACCCAAAATAAAAAGACGTTATGAGACATAAACTAAATTAATATTTTTAACTTTGGGAATATGCGAAATAAGACTTTCCTTAGAATATATATATCAATATAATCTAAAATAAATCCCCAAAAAATGATGAAAGACAAAAAGAGAAAAGAAACTAAGAAGAAACCTCAAACAGGCAAAGTTAAAACTAAAAGTGAATATCAAATGGAAAAAGAAAGAAAAACAGGTGGCGATATAGATGCAAGACTTAATCCAAAAACAAAATGATAGATATAAAAAGAGAAGGCATCATTCTTGAAGCAACTAATCTTGAATTTGAGAATGGAGGTGTATTAAATCCGGCAATAATTGTTGAAGGAAATGATATACATATGTTTTACAGAGCAGTCCAAAAGAAGAACTTTTCTACGATAGGTTATTGCAGAATGGAAAATCCCTTGAAAATTGTTTTCCGGAGAAAAACTCCGATATTATCTCCTGAATTTGAATATGAAAGTCAAGGAATGGAAGATCCTCGGATTGTTAAAATAGAAGATACGTATTATATGACATATACGGCTTACGATGGTAATAATCCCATGGGAGCATTGGTTTTGTCTAAGGATTTGAAACATTTTATAAGAGCTGGAGTGATTACTTCTCTAATCACATATCCTAAATTTGTTGAATTGTTGAAAAAAGATAAAAATTTATATACATCAAAATACTTCCGTTCTTACAATAAGAGACCAGCTAAAACTCCCACAGGTAAACCTCTTTATTTACCGGACAAGAATTTAGTATTATTTCCCCGAAAAATAAACGGAAAATATTTTTTTATGCATAGAATAAAACCGGATATTCAGTCTATTTCTGTAAATGAATTAGAGGATCTTACTCCTGAATTTTGGGAAAATTACTATTCCCATTTCACATGTCATATTTTTTTCAAACATCGTTACAGGCATGAGTCAAGTTATATTGGATCCGGTTGTCCCCCTATTGAACTTGATGAAGGATGGTTAATGATTTATCATAGTGTTTGCGATTCTCCAAGCGGATATGTCTATTCGGTAAGTGCCGCATTATTAGATAAAGATAACCCATCTATTGAAATTGCATGTTTACCTTATCCACTTATTACCCCAGAAACAGATTATGAAATACAAGGTATTGTAAACAAAGTATGCTTTCCTACAGGCGCTATTGTATGGAATGACAAATTATATATATATTATGGGGCAGCAGACAAATGCATAGCTTGCGCCTCAGTCTCTCTAAGAGAGCTAATTAAAGAATTATTAAAATACAAAAAATGAAAGAAATATTATGTATTACAACTTATCCACCACGTGTATGTGGAATCGCAACTTTTTCGTATGATTTAATACAGGCTATTCATAAGGAATTTAAACAAAATTATGTCATTAAAGTTTGTGCTATAAAATCAGCAGTAGAGACACATGACTATGACGACACTGTAAAGTATGTTTTAGATTCTTCAAAGCAAGAAGATTTTGCCATAATAGCAAAAAAAATAAATCAAGATTTAGATATTAATTTAGTTTGTATTCAACATGAATTCGGACTTTACAGTGAAAATGAAGAATCATTCCTTCATTTTGTCCAAGAAATAACAAAACCTATTGTTATTGTATTTCATACAGTATTGTCATGTCCCAAAGAAGCATCGCGAACATATTTACAAGAAATTATCGCAGCCTGTCAATCAGTTGTTGTTATGACACATACGTCATCTAATATCCTACAAAAAGAATATCAAATTAAAGCTGATAAAATAAATATTATTCCTCACGGAACTCATCTAGTACCTCAACTTGATAAAAAAATATTAAAAGAAAAATATAATTTTCCCGGAAGAAAAATACTTTCTACCTTTGGTTTATTAAGCCCTGTTAAAAACATTGAGACAACTCTTGAAGCTTTACCAGCCATTATCAAAGCAAATCCTTCTGTTTTGTTCCTTATTATAGGTGAAACACATCCCATGGTTGTAAAGAACTGCGGTGAGACATATCGAAACAGTTTAATAACGAAAGTGAAAGAACTTAATTTAAGTGAAAACGTTCAATTCGTTAACAAGTTTTTAGACCTCCCCATACTGTTGGAATATCTTCAAATGACAGACATTTATCTGTTTACATCCTCCGATCCTAACCAAGCTGTAAGTGGTACATTTGTTTATGCACTTAGTTGTGGATGTCCTATAATAGCAACCCCAATACCCCATGCTTTGGAACTTTTAAATGATAATAAAGGCATTATATTTGATTTTCATAATTCCGAACAACTCGCTATAGCAACAAATCGTTTGTTAAAGGATAAAGAACTACGAATACAAATGAAAATTTCAGGTTTACAAAAAACAGCTTTTACTGCTTGGGAAAATACAGCCATAGCATATGCTTTTCTTTTTAAAAAAACAATGGACTCTGACGAAGTTCTTAAATATTCAATACCCCCAATTAATATAGAACATATTAAATTCATGAGCCGACATTTTGGGATCATCCAGTTTTCAAAAGGAAATCAGCCTGACATTGATTCCGGATATACTCTTGACGATAATGCACGTGCACTTATAGCTTTTTGCAAAATGGAAATGAATAATAAAAAGCATCCTACATGTGGAACTTTCATTAAACGCTATCTGGATTTTATAACGTTTTGTATACAAGATAAAGGAACTCTAAAAAATTATGTTGACAAATTTCATAAGTTCACCTCCCAAAATGATAATGTTTTGTTAGAAGATAGTAATGGACGTGCCGTATGGGCATTAGGATATTTCATCTGTTATGGAGATAATTTCCCAAAATCATGGGTCGTGATTGCAACAAAATCTATTCATCTTATTTTCCCAGCTATTCGCAGAATGCAATCTCCTAGAAGTTTGGCATTTGCAATAAAGGGTTTGTGTTATTTATATAAAAAAGAACCGACACAAGATATATATGATCTGATTAAAATATTAACCGATAAATTAATTGTTTTGTATTTAGCTACTTCCGATGATAATTGGAAATGGTTTGAGGCTTATTTAACATATGAAAACGCAGTATTACCGGAAAGTTTAATTAATGCTTATGAAGTAGTAAAAAATGAACAATATAAAAATATTGCTAAAGAATCATTTGATTTCTTATTAAGAAAAATATTTTTTAATGGACAGATTAAAGTCATTTCAAATCAAGAATGGCTATTTAAGGGAAAAGATAGTGCAAAATATGGTGAGCAGCCTATCGACGTAGCGGGTACGGTAATGGCATTATCTACATTTTATCATTTTTTCCATGAGACAGAATACATTAAAAAGCAAGAAGAGGCATTTAGCTGGTTTTTAGGAAATAATCATCTCAAACAGATTATTTATAATCCGGCAACTGGCGGTTGCTATGATGGTCTCGAGGAAAATAATATCAATCTCAATCAAGGAGCCGAGTCATCCATATGTTATTTAATGGCAAGACTTTCTCTTATTAAGACAGGTCATTAAAGTTCAATCCAAAGATTGTCTTTAAAAACATAAAATTCATAGCCTACCTAAAAATAAATCTTTCTACCGATACAATATCTCATCACCAATAAAATAAGCTAAGCCGTGTAGAAAGATTTGCGAGGTGGGAAGTTTTTCATTCCGTATAAATTCCCTGATAGACTTGAAAATCGGTAGTGTGAAAAATGTATATTTAATAAATTGAATGAATAGTCCTAAATGCTGTTTTTTTGAGAAAATTCTTCTTTATACTCATCCATCAATTCAGAGATAGTATCTTTCACACTCATAATCTTTTTAGAGCGAAAAGCATTTGCACCGGCAAAAGCGAATCCATTTCTAAAATCACCTTTATATGCATTATAAAGGGCTAACATAATACAATATGGACTTTTAGAAATATCACAAGTCTTAATACAATGAAAAGGACAAAATTTAGGTTGTTTTGCGCCATCCTTTATTTGCTTGATAAAAGATCCGCTAATTACCCGACCAGGCATTCCAACCGGACTTTTAATTATTTCAATATCTCCTTCTTTAGCATTTATATATTGCTCTTTGAATGCCATAGACGCATCACATTCATTTGTCGTCACAAACCGAGTACCTAATTGCACTCCTGAAGCTCCCAATTCCATCATCCGGAAAATATCTGCTCCCGTGTAAATACCGCCTGCTGCAATTACAGGAATCGTTTTATGATACTGTTTTTCAAAAACAGCTGTTTCGGTTATTATGTGCGGCAAAATCTCTTCTAATGAGTAATGTTCATCAAATATTTGGTTTTCTTTGTAACCAAGGTGTCCTCCGGCTTTTGGTCCTTCAACAACAATCGCATCCGGAAGATAATTATATAAACTATGCCATCTCTCGCAGATAATTTTTAATGCACGAACTGATGAGACAATGGGTACAAGTTTTGTTTTGCTTTCATGTTCAAGAAATCCAGGTAAATTAAGAGGAAGTCCTGCTCCACTGAAAATAATATCGGCTTTTTCGGCAATAGAAGTTTTTACCATATCAGCAAAATTAGACATCGCAACCATAATATTTACTCCAATAATACCTCTTGCCTTCTTTTGTGTTTCCTTTACTTTTTCATGAGCTTTTTTCAGTTCCTCTTTAAGTCCCAAAATGCATGCTTCACTAAAATTACTTGATAAATTATTATATAGAAGTCCTAAACCAGCACATGAAATAACGCCAATAGCTCCTTCATTTGCTACTGCCGATGCCAAACCGGATAAAGAAATTCCGACGCCCATTCCACCTTGGATGATAGGAACTTGAACTCTTAAATCTCCGATAAATAACTTTTTCATTTTAAATATATTAATTATTAGATAATGTTTAAAGACTCTTAATATTGATTTCGCATAAGATTTCTATCATATTGAATCTTAATAAAAAAATACTTTACAGAAAAACTTTAATATTTCTCCATAAAGTATAATTAAAATTAGTAACGTCTTCTATTATACCCGTTTCCGCCACTGTATCCGTCATTACTCGTTTCCTTCTTTTCACGTGCAATATTAACTACAATAGTTTTACCTTCATAACTTGTATCGTTTAATTTGTTGATAGCGTTTTGACCTTCTTCATCATTCGGCATTTCTACAAAACCAAAACCGCGTGATCTTCCGGTTTCTCTGTCTGTAATAACTTTAGCGGAAGTTACTTCTCCACATTCCGCAAATAATTCTTGTAAGCTTTCATTACTTGTGCTGTAACTTAAACCTGAAACATAAATGTTCATCTTTTTTATTTATTAATTATATACTATTATTCCATTTTGCAAGAGCAATATTTAAGACATTTATGTCTCTTCTACCACAACCAAGCTCAAGAATAACTTTCTTTTTTTATACAAACAGTATTATAACATCCAATTTTTTACTTATCAATTTTTGAATATCTTTTATTATTAGATATTATACACATGTCCGATTCTCTAAATCATCATAATCTATTCGATTACATTTTTAAGCACTCTTTTTTATAATTGTAATAAAAAATACATGGAAGAAGTTTAAAGTTTGTACCCACATCATATTTATTACTTGTTAATAATGTAAATTAAACTCGCAAAATGCTTATATTAATGCAGTCCAATTTCATAGTTCTAACAAAAAAAATTGATTTAATTTCATCTTGGCGATGTAAAAAACCTGATTAAAAAATATGGGGCAAAACATTGCTGAATAAAAAATCAATACAAGTTCAATTGTTTAGGTCACAAAGGTATTAAATTAAATTGGATTATTTCATAACTAGAGTAAAAACAATTGAATATATTTTTAATTTTTCTATTAGAATAAGATTATTTTAATATATACAGATTATAGGAGGTAGACTTGCAAATTTTTTCTGGACAATAAATTAAGCTACATTAAAAAGATTCATTTTACTACTAATATACTCCTTCCAGAACTCTTTAATATTAAGATTGTTCAAGAATGAATGTCTTCTTTTTCGATTATACCAAATTTCTATATACTGGAATAATTCGGTTCTCTTCTTTTCTTTTGACAGCTTTTTAAACCCATAAACCATTTCAGTTTTCAAGCTCTTGAAGATTGAAGAAACTTTCCGCTACAGCATTATCCCAACAGTTTCCTTTGCGGGACATACTTTGTCGTATTTTATACGAAGCAACATAATTGCAAAACTGACAGCTTGCATATTGTACGCCACGATCTGAATGAAAAATCATATTTTGATTCGATTTTCTGCCTTTTACAGCCATTTTAAAGGCTGCTATAACCGTTTCTTCCGTATTCATGCCTCACTTATCCTCCATCCTATCACTTTTCTGTCGAAAAGATCTATGACAGTGGTCAGATATAAAAAGCCTTCCCTTACAGGTAGATAGGTTATATCGCAGACCCAAGTTTGTGAAACTGCATCCGATTTAAAATTACGATCCAGTAAATTTTCAAATATAGGTCCTTTATGATCGGAATCGGTAGTAACCTTATATTATCGACGATGTTTACTTTGAAAGTTCATCTCTTTCATATGACGAGCAACCGTAGTACGCGAGATCGTACAGTTTCTTCGAGTCAATTCCACAACGATCCGGGGACTTACATACAAGCCTTTGGCTTGAAAATAGGAATCCTGGATTCTCTGCCTTATTGCTTGTTTTTTGGCTTGTAATTTGTTCACAGGGCTTTTCTTCCAATAATTAGATCCACTTCGGAAGACTTCCAGGAGCTCGCATATCAAATCTAACGGATAACTCATCTCATTTTCTTTTATGAACGGATAAGTCAGGGGGCGCCTCGTGAGATGATATGTAGCGCTTTTTTAGAGTTTTACTTTACACTTTTTTGCCTTCGATTCGTTTTGCAAACGATCCAAAGCTGTTACAACATATGTAAATTTCGATTTCCCGTTCTCATATGGAAGCTTTAAATATGTATTGCCAGTTATAACTAAAATTTTACTTGCATCATTTAAGTTTACTTTCTCTCCTTTTGCAAAACAATAAACCACATATTTGCGAGCCTCATCCATTTCTTTTTTAAATTTAGGAGGAAACCAAATCATTATCAAACCATCTTCAGTCCAAATGCTTTTCAATTTACGCACTTTGCCCGGTGCTTTATTGTCGATGAAGGGAAATAAAGGCATTAACGCCGGATATTTATGATAATACCGACAAAGGATATCACGATAACCTCCAGTATTATTGACCACTTCAATAGCCGGCCATTGACAACTCCCCTGAATGGTAGGGAATGAACGTTGCAAACTTAATTTAGCTACAATCTGATTCACCCGCGGATTCTGCCTGTCTGGCGTCTTAGCTGTACGAGCCACATCTTGACCAATAAAAAGAGGACGATTATGAGCATGTAATGCCCACCAACGAACTAAAGTATCATAATCTGCTACAGGATTGCCTATCTCCCAATATATCTGTGGTATCAAATAATCTATCCAACCTTTATCTACCCACAACATTACATCTGCATAAAGATCATCATAATTTTGCAGACCGTTTGTATCGCTTCCATGAGGGTCATTCTTTTTATTTCGATAGATTCCAAAAGGAGACACACCGAATTTTACCCATGGTTTTGTATTACGGATTGTATTATGAAGATCAAATATCAATTGATTCACATTATTACGTCTCCAATTGCCACGATCGCGAAAACCTACCCCATAAGCCGCAAAACTCACATCATCTGGAATAGGTACATTATTTTCCGGATAAGGATAAAAATAATCGTCTATATGGATTCCATCCACATCATAATGTGCCAAAATATCCTTTACGATCTTACAAATGTATTGTCGATTCTCCGGCAACCCTGGATCAAACAATATAAGTCCCTGATATTGGAAAAAACGATCGGGATTCTGTTTGTAAGGATGGTTGGCCGCGAGTGCTACCGTTCCTTTTGTTTTAGCTCTATACGGATTAATCCAAGCATGCAATTCCATATTACGCTTATGACATTCATCAATCATGAATTGCAAGGGATCCCAAAAAGGAGAAGGCGGAACACCTTGCACACCTGTCAGAAATCGACTCCAAGGTTCATATGAAGATTTATAAAAAGCATCAGCTTCGGGACGTACTTGAAACATAATAGCATTTATTCCGGCACCTTGCAAACTATTGAGTTGCTTTATCAAAGTTTTTTGCATTTGTTGGGTAGACATTCCTTGAAATTGCCCGTTCACAGTTTGAATCCAAGCCCCTCTAAATTCCCTCTTAGGTATAGTCACTTGAGCGGAAGATATCACAATCGGGGCACATATCAATAGAACATAAAGGAAAAAACTTCTTAATTTCATACTACGATAACATTATTTGCGTACAAAGATAAGGGAAAATCCGTATATTTGCAGGATAATTTCGAATAAAAGGCATGAATGAGAAAAAATTTATTGAAATAAAAGGAGCCAAAGTTAATAATCTAAAGAACATTGATGTTCGTATACCACAGAACAAATTTATTGTAATTACGGGTTTATCTGGCTCCGGGAAATCCTCATTAGCTTTTGATACGCTTTATGCCGAAGGGCAACGTCGTTATGTAGAAAGTCTTTCTTCCTATGCCCGTCAATTTCTTGGCAGAATGAGTAAACCTGAATGTGATTTCATTAAAGGAATACCACCTGCTATTGCCATTGAACAAAAAGTTTCAAGTAGGAATCCTCGTTCCACAGTAGGTACTTCAACTGAAATATACGATTATCTGCGACTGCTTTATGCACGTATTGGAAAAACGTTTTCTCCTATAAGCGATCAATTGGTAAAGAAACATACGCCTGAAGATTTGGTAAACTGCATGTTACAGTATTCTATAGGCACACGTTTCATGATTCTTTCTCCGATTATTCTTAGGGATGGTCGTAATCTGAAAGAACAACTAGATCAATATAAGCAACAGGGATTCAATCGTATAGAAGTGAACGGAGAACCGATACGTATTGAAGACTATATAACCAATGAAAACGATACAGTTTATCTACTTATCGATAGAATGACATGCAACCAGGAAAAAGCGACAGCCAATAGACTCACTGACTCTGCAGAAACAGCTTTTTACGAAGGTAACGGAACTTGTATGCTCCGATTCCTTCCATCACAAATACTCCATACTTTCAGCAAAAAATTTGAAGCTGACGGAATTACTTTTGAGGAACCCAACGATCAAATGTTTTCATTTAATTCACCTTTAGGAGCTTGCCCCAAATGTGAAGGTTTTGGTAAAATCATAGGAATAGATGAAAGCTTGGTAATACCTAATACAACTTTAAGTGTTTATGAAGGTGCAGTTCAATGCTGGAGAGGAGAAAAAATGGGAGAATGGAAAAATGAGTTCATACATCAAGCTGAGAAATCTGACTTCCCTATCTTCAAACCATATTATGAATTAACTCCAAAAGAAAAGGAATATCTGTGGCATGAGCCACGTGAAAAAGCGTGTATAGATTCTTTTTTCAAGATGCTTGAAGAAAATCAATATAAAATACAATATCGAGTAATGCTAGCCCGTTATCGTGGAAAGACTCTCTGTCCCGTTTGCCACGGTACCCGACTAAAGAAAGAAGCAAATTATGTAAAAATAAACGGTAGATCTATTTCCGATTTAGTAGATTTATCCATTACCGATCTAAAAAATTTCTTTGATCATCTTGATCTTGACGAACATGACAGTGCTGTTGCGCAGCGTATATTAACCGAAATTAATAATCGTATTGACTTCCTTATAAATGTGGGTTTGAGTTATCTTACTTTGAATCGTCTTAGCAATACGCTCTCCGGAGGAGAAAGTCAACGCATTAATTTAGCGACATCGTTAGGAAGTAATCTGATAGGATCTCTGTATATTTTAGACGAACCAAGTATAGGATTACACAGCAGGGATACCGATCGCCTTATCAATGTATTGCGACAACTTCAAGCTTTAGGCAACACTGTCGTTGTAGTAGAACACGATGAAGAAATCATTCGTGCTGCAGACTATATTATTGATATTGGTCCTAAAGCGGGACGCTTGGGAGGAGAAATTGTTTATCAGGGCGATATGCATGATCTGCAAAAAAATTCAGAAAGTTATACTGTAAAATATCTTTTAGGTGAAGAGAAGATTCCTCTTCCTCTAAATCATCGCCAGTGGAATAATTACATTGAAGTAAAAGGCGCCCGTCAAAATAATCTAAAAGGCATTAATGTTAAATTTCCTCTTAATGTAATAACAGTTGTAACCGGAGTAAGTGGAAGTGGAAAATCGACATTGGTACGAGATATTTTCTACCGAGCCCTAAAGCGAGAATACAGTGAATGTGATGAACGTCCAGGAGACTTTCTAGAACTAGAGGGTGATTTACAAGCAGTAACGGATATAGAATTTGTGGATCAAAATTCTATTGGTAAATCCTCTCGAAGTAATCCTGTAACGTATTTGAAAGCATATGATGAAATTCGTAAGTTGTATGCTGAACAGCCTCTTGCCAAACAAATGGGTTACAAACCAAGTTATTTTTCTTTCAATACCGAAGGAGGAAGATGTGAAGAATGTAAAGGAGAAGGAACGATTACCGTAGAAATGCAATTTATGGCAGATTTAGTCCTTGTATGTGAGTCTTGCCATGGAAAACGGTTCAAAACAGATACATTGGAAGTCAAATTTCAAGGAATGGACATTTATGATATTTTAGAAATGACTGTTAATCAAGCTATTGAATTCTTTGAAAAATATAATGAAAAGAAAATTGTGAAAAAACTGCAACCTTTACAAGATGTAGGTTTAGGTTACATTAAATTGGGACAATCCTCTTCTACCTTATCAGGGGGTGAAAATCAGAGAGTAAAATTAGCTTACTTTTTAGGTCTTGAAAAGGCACAACCAACTATTTTTGTCTTTGATGAGCCCACAACGGGTCTTCATTTTCATGATATCAAAAAATTACAGGATGTATTCAATGCATTGATCGGCAGAGGACATACAGTCATTATTATTGAACATAACATGGATGTTATAAAATGTGCAGATTACGTAATTGATTTGGGACCGGAAGGCGGAAATAAAGGTGGATACTTAGTAGCCACAGGTACCCCGGAAGAAATTGCGGCCTGCAAAGAATCGTATACCGGTAAATTTCTAAAAGAAAAGCTGAAAGAATAAAAAACATACAAATTATATAGATTGATAAAATGATCTATTTTTCTCTTTACTTATATTATCTATAAGAAAGAGAAATTTAACTTTTTTTCCTTACATATCTGGAAGCTGGTTTTCTAGACTAATTAGCAAGTCCCGATATTATGTATCTCATTTGAGCTTTTACAGGAGAAGTCGTCTCAAAAATCAGTACAAATTTTCTAGTGGAAGATATTTGTGATTCTTCCACATGGAAAGTTCCTTTTGTACAAACAGCACTTACCGAAGAGAGTTTCTCAGTCAACGATATCCAATCATAATAAAGTTCCATATAATTGGAACCAAATCCTGATCCGGATAAATAAAGCGACGATTTTTCTTCTTTATCGATAAAAAAAGAAGAATCTTTGAGAGAAAAACCTTTCCCGTTAATTATAATTTTCTCAATGCCAAACATTGAATTGTCAAGTGTAACTTTTTCATCTTTTTCATCTTCACAGGAAACCATTATTAACAGAGCAGCAATAAATAATAGATATTTTTTCATTCAGATTTTATGTTTTCTTTTGCACTTGCAAAGGTATTTATTTTTCATTAATTTTCAATAGATTCAAATAATTTAATAATAGGCCTTTAAAGAATAATAATTAGATAAGAAAAAAAAGATGTATAAAAAAAGTGTTAATCAAATAATTATTTTGATGAAACGAATTAAAAATAAAGACCTACTCCTATCCGAAAACCAATCTTACTATAATCTTTATGGTTTTGAAAACTTTGATTATAATAAACAGAAGGTTCAAGAGTAAATGTCTTACTCATAAAAAAAGCATATCCTACTTCCGCTGTCGGCATAACATCATTATAGTTGGTATAAGCATGCATAAATTTTATACCCAGACCTAGAAAGAGACCATTCTGTTGAATATAATAACGACCTCCGGCCCCTAAAGTAATAGACTTATTGTCACCACCATGCCGACTATCATAATCAAAAGTTCCCAGAACCGCTATATTGTCTGTCAAAAACTTTCCGCCGATAAGGTCAACTCCAAAATTTAACCTTTCAGAACCATTATATGACAAATTCATACCGGAAAGAGAAGCATTTACATAATAAGTATCCTGTTCAAATTGTGCATAAGACATTGTTGTGCACAACAACATAAAAAAACCTAAAATAAATTTTTTCATATAATTACTAATTATAAATTAATGTATTAATTGTTTTCTGCTTTTTTTATATCATCTATTCTTCTTTGGGCTATTCGCTCCTTTGCACGAAGCACCAGCCACAATAATATAACAATGATATAAGAAACTCCTACAGTAACAAATTTTTCTATTAACCCTATTTCTTGATTCCTAGGCAAGAAATAAAAGGCCATCGCGGTAATATAAATAAATAATACGAATGGGAGCCAAACAGATTTTTTAAAGCGTTTTTGCATAAGTTGAGTATTTATTTTTCCAAATAAAAAACCAGAAAATAGCTACGAAAGTACATATTCCACCTATAATATAAGAAGTTTCAGGAGACAGAGAAAAACCTTCATGCGCTATACAAAGATATGTAGAACAAACACATGTCATAAACAAAGAAGGGATCAATCCAACAAAATAATTTTTCCTTTTAATGACCAAATAAACTGTTACCGCCCAAAGAGTAAAGGTTGCTAAAGATTGATTAGCCCACCCAAAATATCTCCAAATAATATTAAAACCATTCTTATCACTTATGTTATAATAAAGTAAAATAATGGCCACCAAAAATAACGGAACTGCAATATAAAAACGATTAGAAATTTTATGTTGTGACAAATGGATTGAATCAGCGATAATCAAACGTGCAGAACGAAAAGCCGTATCACCTGAAGTAATAGGAGCTGCTACGACTCCCAAAATAGCTAAAATTCCACCCAAAGGACCCAGCCATTGTCTTGAAATTAGATTTACGACTTGAGGAGCTTGTAATTTGAGATTAGCATCATTTGCAATTCCTCCATCAAAAAAAAGATAAGAAGAAACAGCAGCCCAAACCAATGCTACAATTCCCTCCGTAATCATTGAACCGAAAAAGACAGGATACCCATCCTTTTCATTTTTCATGCAACGAGCCATCAAAGGGCTCTGAGTTCCATGAAATCCGGAAATTGCACCACAGGCAATTGTAATAAATAAACATGGAAAAATGGGTTGCGAATGATCAGGATTTCGATTTTGAAGTCCATCCCAAACTTCAGGAATTGCAGGATGATAAATATAAAGCATGATTAATAACCCGGCCGCCATAAACAATAATGCGAAAGCAAATAACGGATATATCTTACCTATAATTTTGTCTATAGGAAGCATTGTTGCAAATATATAATAAACAAAAATTACAATGACCCAAAACATTATATCCATATAATTCGGAGTTAATCCCGCCAACAGAAGAGCAGGACTAAAAACAAAAACAACTCCAACCAAAGAAAGAAGTACAACACAGAAAACCAACATTACTTTTTTTGCATTCTTGCCTAAATACCGTCCGATAATTTCAGGTAAACCTACACCATTATGTCTCATGGAAAGCATTCCACTCAAGTAATCATGAACTGCACCTCCAAAAATACAACCGAAAACAATCCAGAGAAAAGAAGACGGCCCGAACATGGCTCCCATAATTGCACCGAAGATAGGCCCAGTACCTGCAATATTAAGAAACTGAATCATATACACCTTCCACGTTGGCATAGCTACAAAATCTACTCCGTCAGCCTTAGCAATAGCTGGAGTAACTCGATTATCCGGACCGAACATATGTGAAATATAACGACCATAAACAAAATAACCGACAACTAGTAAAATAAGTGATATTGTAAAACTAATCATACTT
>Ga0172378_10002530_pt1 | contig 17156 bp, 17 predicted proteins | sample GrowelOW332metaG_FD_119755 | JGI IMG/M metagenome (GOLD analysis project Ga0172378, IMG submission 119755) | Groundwater microbial communities from an aquifer near a municipal landfill in Southern Ontario, Canada - Pumphouse #3_1 metaG | ecosystem: Environmental > Aquatic > Deep subsurface >... | reverse complement strand
ATTAGAAATTACTGCACGTGAGATCACTGCTATTATTCTCCATGAAATCGGTCATATCATGCGACAGATCGAACATGCTGCAGATGCATATGCCAGACTCAATGCAATGAAAGTAGCTTGTGCTAATTTTGAAGCCAATGCGAGTACTGATGAAAAGATTAAACTTCTTAAACAAGTAACCGAAATGGCTAAGAAGGGAGAGCTTACCCTTACTCCAGAGCAATCCATTGCAATTGAAAAAGTAGTAAAAGATGCCTCAGAAATTCCTGCTGATGAAGCTGGAAGTATTCTGCTTCCTATCATACGCACTGTATTTGCCCCTTTGTCCTGGATAGGTATCATCGGCGTACTCTTTGTTGACACCAATAGTTTTCACTCTAGAGGAAAAGGGAATTCTCAATATTATAAATACAGCGATCTCCCAACCAATCTCACCGATTTTAATCGATCTGAAGTACAAGCGGATCAATATGCCAATCGTCACGGTTATGGTGCTGAATTGGTAACTGCCTTAGATAAACTTGATCGGTGGTCGCTCTATTGTGGTTACGGTGCATCGGCTATCATTGCCACCAAGCATGCCACCTTACTCGATAAGATTGGAAGAATGTTTGCTTGTTTCAGTGAAATCATTTCTGCTCCTATTGTGGCTCTCTATGAGAATAATGTCTATCCGGTTGGACAACTTCGATACATGGAAGTACAGAAAGACTGCATTGAAGCAATGAAACGTGGGGGAGCAGATCCAGCTACTGTTGCTTACTATCTCCGTGAATACGAATCGATTAATAGGATTATCCTAGAAAGATCCGTGGTTAATAAATGGGGAGAGTATGGTCGTAAGTTGGGACAATTCTTGTCTTATCTCGCTTCTATTCCGAGTATCTATCATCTATTAACAGATGCTCGAATTGACAAAGAGCTAAACACATTGATCGTACAATTGAAAGAGTTGTCAAACAACAATCTGTATTACTTCGGAACTAAGCTAAAACAAATAGCGAATACAAAATAAAAGGATCACAAATCATGCTTGATTTAACTCAAGAACTTGCGCAACTTGAATCCGAGAATCGGTTCATTCAGAATATTCACAATCTTGATCGTAAAGCTTGCGAATGCTTTGAAGCTGCTAATGAACTCAAAATGGCAAGAGCTGCTCTGAAGGTTTCTGGTCTTACTGATGCGTGGCAGTCGATGTTCAATGTGGATGGTAAACTTCTGGAAGCGATTGGAGTATCAGAAGTTTTGCTTGTTGGAAAATCCGAGTGGGCAAAAGTAGATCTTTGTGCGGAAGGTATGCTTGCTGTAATTGGAGATTTCCTTGCCAAAGGTTATCAGTGGTTGATTGAAAAACTGAAACAGCTTATTGCTTGGCTGCATAACAATCTCATTACATATGAACGTGGAGAATTGACTTACACCTGGGTACGGTTGGCTACAAATCTTCTGGAGAAATTCTTTCCAGGTGTCGCATCGATTGGCAGTGGAGCTGGAAAGAAAGCGCAAATCGCACCAGCCATGCTTGGAAAATTCATTGCTCCGAATGTGCCATCTGGAAAGGATCTGGCTATCCGATTCTCTTTGATTAGAGAACTCAGTTTTGGTATTAACGAACTTGCAAACACTCAATCGTTTGCAGGTACTACGGATGAGATATTCAACAAATTAAATTCCATCACTACGAAATTTTCAACAATCGATCCAATCAATCTCACAACTAGCAATATTTCGTTTCCAGCATTGCGGCGAACCGATATTGATGTGCTTGATGCTAATTCGGGTTATCTTGATCTGAAATCTCTCGATTATATTGATTGGGGAATTAGAAACATTTCGAGCATAATGACTTCGTCAAAACGCATATTTGAAAAAATGTTAGGGGACGCAAAACAGAAACTGAAAGTTGTCACCAGTGCAATCGATGATGATTCAAAGAATCGTCTTGAAGCAGAATTAACTGGACTGAACTATGCTCAGAATGTCAATAGCCAATTGATTATTCAGCTACTGTCACTTCGTGCTGTAATGACACAAGTTATTCCCGTGCTAGATGCTGCACTGACTGAACGATAAAATACTAAGATACACTAGTGGGATTACCCCACTAGTGTATCTTAGCTTTAATGAGTTATGCTCGATAGATAGAACAATCGTACCCGAGAGTACGAATCGTATTCAGAATCATATCGAGATTTTCAGCAGGGACATCCCGTATGACAACCAACCGATCGATCGAATTGTCTTCAATAGTAAAGGTATCTCCATCTATCCACACAATAGCGAATGGACGAAGTACTTTGTCTTCAGTTTCAACCAGGACAAAAGTCTGACCGCTGAGACTCACTGAAGCAACTTCAGATGGCATTGACTCATGAATCGCAGAAAGATCTTCATAAACCTTAGCGCCAGCAATACTGGTAAAACCTCTAATAGTTCCGCGATATGTCTGGCGATCGATCTGATTGTGAGTCTTGAAACTAACCTTAGTTCCAATATCAACACTGTGACTGTAGATTAGCATTTGTTCACTCCTTGTCGCTTACATAAGCAGCATCTTTAGTTATGATTCTGTCTGTCATAACATATTTCAAAGCTACTTCTCCGAAGCGTTCAAGCACTTCGAGATCCACATTCGTCGGCTGAATGATCAAAGCAGAATTGACCTTCTTATCTTTGAACCGGCTAATAGAATCAGACAAATGTCTGATGTCACAAGTCTGGGACGGATTAAGGAAGTCGAAGCTATTATAAGCATACTCACAGATAATCATACCCGAATATTTCAGGGGCAGGGTACCAATTGCAACCACAAAGATATCTTGCAGTGCCTTTCTGAATACTACAGCAAGTTCATTTGTAATCGTGTTCTCTCGATCGATATCTTCAGGATCACAAGGAGAACAGAGATAATTAGTGATAGCTGCATACAACCACTTATTACCGCCAGGAACAAATCCTTCCATCAGACTAGTTCTCACCGCAAGCAAACAATCGTTCACCACATCCTCAGCAGCAACATTGTCATAAGCCAATCCTCCAATAAAGAGAACAGGTTGTTTACCAATGAGAACTGAGTTGATTGATTTACGCAGTTTAGCGACAGAAGCTTTCACTGCTGCTTGCTGATTACCCGGACAGTTTTCAAAATACTTGATCTTGTTAACTGCCCAGGAGACAAAGGAATATGCGTTGTGTTTTATATCAAATGCGTCAGGATTAACTCCTTTATCATTGATCGTAAACACATTCGCAAGATAGAGCATATTGTTTTGGAATTCGATAGTAGCATTCGGAATTTCAATCGGAGTATCTTTCATCTGATCCAGCTTGTTGAGACATGCCAAGATGGATCTAAATGTTTGGTCGGTTTCATCCGAAACATTATGCAGAAAGACTGCAAGTTGTTCTGGATATTTCAGCATGAGATTATTCAGTTTAGAATGCACAGAACTGTCAATTCTGGCTTCCATGATCACTGCATATTTCTCGCCACTTTCCGACAGATCCTCCAGCTTCTTCCAAAACTCTTTATGACGAGGAGCATCGAATAGAAGAACACCATCAATCAGAAACACATGCATGTTTTCAGTTGACTTGAACCACGACTGGAGATCTTGATTGTAAACACAAGGATTGAGAATCTTTGCATCAAACTCGAACTGTCCGCGACCCTCGATTACTTCGAATCGTTTGTCACTTTCATAATCATCGTGCCGATAGATCAGATACTTCCAAACCTCATCAGGAACACTAGAGAAGAGTTTAGCAACTGCTTGCGATAACTCTTCATCTCCATGAGAAGACGAATACGATTGCCAATAAGCAATATCGTGAACTGCTTTAGTTTTATTCCCCTCGTACAGCTCTACCATCTTTTCCAGTGTAATGCTGGTATCTTTGTAGTAGTTCTTGATATGAGTAACCAACTCAACAAAAGCAGTTCGCAATTGACCATGACTGATATGTTCCGATCCAAGAGAAGCGAGAAGATGCTTCAGTGCTGCACATACCAGCATCATAGATGAAGTTGTGCCATCTCCAGCTGCCTTCTCAATACCAGCACCAATATGTGCAATTGCATTCTTGATTACCTTTTCCATCGGACTGACCATTTCCACATAACGAAGAATGTTGATTCCATCCTTCGTATGCACAGGTTCAATCAGTGGATTGTAGGGATCTACCAACATTGCATATTTTCCATAAGGACCAAAATGCTTAGAAAGCAAATCAAAGATCCTCTGAAAGGTAATAGACAGGTCCCTTGCCATTACATCGTGCTCAATGATATTCGTTACACCAAGGTGATCATTCACCTTAGTCATAATCGGACTATCGCTCATGAAGTTTTTCCTTGTTATTTCTTAGGTTTTGTTGCATTCTCAGCCGACTCAGCTATTTTTGCAGACATTCGATTTACTACCTCTTCGATATCGCAAAAGGTTTGATAATCGAGTTGCATCAATGAACTGAAGGATTCTCCTAAATAAGTGTGGGTGACATCACACTCCAGTAGGCCGAGAACCCGATCTATCACCCAATTAGATGATAGATCGGGTTTCAGTGGTTTATGATAAAGCTGATGTTTCCAAGGGGAAGTATCTTCCTTCCACCAAGGTTCGTGTTGCTTTGTCATAATGCGAAAGCCGAAGTCACGAGTCAATCCAGTCAACTTACATAATTCAGGAAACTTTACCCAGAATCCGATAATCATGTGATCTCTTAGATATTTGTCGTAACCTTCGCCTTCCGTGATACTCCTGCCTCCTAAAATCACCGACAGGATAGGGCGAAAAAAATGGAAGCAACATCAAGCGGATAAAAGTTATCGCTAAGGTTGAGAGGTTTCGCGTGACAATGCGGACATTCCAATGCCATCGTTCCGATGTAAGAAATCTTCGTATTGCCAATGAATTCATTCAGACTGCTAGAGAATGCTTCATTCTCCTGACGTCCAGCTTCCAGCACACTTTCAATAGAATCCGAATCTTCTACCTTGAAGTTAACAGACCCATCATCATTGTAAGTGGTAACACTCTTCACCCAAGGTTTGAACATCTGGTAGATGTGCATAATGAGTCGATCTTCCACCTGTGCCGCACGTTCTTTTTCATCACCGTGCAGGAGACTATTCAGACGATTCACAAAGTCAGTACCGGAAGTGAGGAATTCACTCATCGTGGAAACACGAAGCTCAATTCCAATCTTGCCAATATCGATGTTCTGCATAATCGTCGTAGCTTTGTTGACGATATTCTGCTGATAATTCGTCACATCTTCAATAGACACCTTAGCGCCAGCACCCTTCGTATTCCACCATTCGCGAACTTCGGCAGTATAAACCTTATTATTCGTGAAGATGGATTCGTTGATGTCAATCACAACTTCTTCTTCAATTCGTTTACACTTCGGACAAACCGTACGAACTGAGATTCCCTTACGATACATAAGAGAAAGTACTGCCCAAATCAATACGTCATAATCGTGAATAGAAGTATACTTGGTGATCGTTCCGTACTTCTGCCAGTTCTCAAGATTAGAATCCTGGACCAAGCCGTAACGTTCAATCAGTTCCATAAACTTCTGTTTGATGAACACATCATAACAGAGAGCAAAATGAGAACCGATCGTACGTCCAAATTCAGTTGCTTCCAATTGCACCGAATTGAAGAATTCAGAAAGTTCTGCCATACGGGGAGGACGAAGTACCAATGAGAATCCCGAGTTCGGCAGCTTAACCCGAAGCAATCCTTGAATAAAAGCTTCCATGGCAAGCTTGGCCTGACGACCAACCAGCACTTTGGTTTCACCACCTGAAGCATAATTCTTACCACGAGTAAACGCTGACTTGAACGAAGCATCCGTAACGGAGAGAGAAAGCGTGGGATCTGTGCCTTTAGATGCTTTCAGGATATCGCTGATTGCTTTAGAAGCACCATTGGTAAGACCTTCGGTAGCAGCCGAGAACAGATTGCAGACAAAAGTAGAAGGATCATTCATATCCTTCTGAAACTGTCTCGGTGAAGTATAAGAATCCCGAATATTCTTGATATCTTCAGACGTTCCCATCGGAACTGATAGCAGCCACTTATCAAGAGGAATATCACTCGGGTCCATAGTCTCTGGCTTCTGCTCATCTGTATCATTGAACAAAGAATCAAACGAACTCTGAACTGCCAGAATGCCGCGTTCCTCTTCGGTTGGTTTCGCAGGTACAACTTCTTCTGCATGCGTTTCAGGAACAGCAGTCTCTTGCTGTTTCGTAGCAGCTGTAATAATCTCCGGAACTACAGCGGCGACAACTGGTTCTGATACAATATTTTCAGGTGCGGGTACTGTAAAGTCTGTATTGACAGCATTTACAACAATTTCCTGTTGCGCTTCTTCAGCTCTAGCTTGCGTGATCGCAGTGCTCCATTCTCCTTCATTAACAGGATCCACTGGAGTAATCACGATTTCAGGCGTCGGAATTGTGATAGTTTCGCTGGTTTGCAGCGGAGCACCAAGATTAATCTGTTCATCCATTTCATTTTCTCCTTAGGTTGGTCAGGAATTTATTTAAATTGATTTCAAGTTCTGCTACTTGATGTTTGGTAAGGTGATATTCGGCGATCATCCGATTAACCTGAAGACAATACCTATCTTCAAATTGTTTCACAATAGAAATAGAAGCTGCAACATCTCTACAGACAAATCCGCATCCAAGCGGAATATCATCTAGTTTGGTAAGTATGTCGATAATTCGTTTCAGCCAGATATCCGAAATGACAATTTCCTTCTCTTTAGGAACTGCACTATTATCAGTTATCTTTAAAACTGCACCAGTTGAATTCGAATAGACCAATGCAACTATCGTTGATGCGGAGGCGCCCAACTCAAGATAATTCATACATCACCTCTTATAACTATATAATTGGAGAACTTAAATAATAAAAAACCATAGGAGAAGGGGATATCCCCTTCTCCTATGGCGAGAACATTGAACAGTAATAACAAAACCTTTCCCACGAGGAGCTATGACTGTCCACTGTCAATCCGAAGGATGCAACATTTGTACAACTGAAGATGTGTTCTTAAGAGGGAACCACATAGCACACAGTTGCACAGAAGTCACATTGATATTTTCGTCCTGATATCTAGTAACTGCTTTCAATGCTTTACCGTTATCGTAGCACACAGCAATATCTAATTTACCAGGACACTTCATCTTTTTTACATATTCATTGGCAGAAATGATATTTAATCCATCTCTGATTGGAATATTAACAACATATATGGCAAAGAGAGAATCTGTCGGTTTGTTGGTTATAGTGACCATTGATGCACCAGATCGAATCATGACTGCTGGATCAATTACATACGAAGCCATCTTGCTATCTTCAGTCCATTGTTTTCTATTAAGATAAGATTCCACGTATTCGCGATACTTTGCTAAAAGATCTGGTTCCAATAGAACACCAACATCTTCACATTCATACGCACCTTCCGTATCTGTGGTATCGTACAATTCTAGCATCGCAGTATTTGGTCTAATCCTGATTTGAAGATTATCCTGAGTCTTCGATTTATTCAGCAGTGAATTGATTTTACATGTATCAATTAGACCTGTTCCTTTAAGAATAGGAAATCGCTCTACTATGCTATCTTTCATCTCTGAATTGTTAAAGGTGATCTCATGGATTACATGGGTCATATTCGGAACTAAGACTAACAATTCTTCTGGAGAAATGTTAGTGAAGTACCAAGTTTCAACACCTTCTTCAAACAATAGATAAGGCATGCGCCTTGCAAACAATGATGAGAACATTAACTTGATTGTCGCTTTTAATGCTTTTGCGTCCATCATGATCGATCACTCCCTACGTCCCAACTTCGACAACGTCTGTGGATTTGTTGCATTCAATCTTTAAACCAGCAAGTGTCTTTTCTATTGTAGTAAGCGAAATGTTTACTTGCTGCAGATTGGAATAGAACGCATCCATATGAACCGATTTTTCATTCGTGTCCATTTGTCGTTTGTCTTTCCAAGTCTATAAGACGTCGAGAGAATGTTATTTTTTACTGTATCGTGAGATAAACTCAGGATCCAGAGAACCAGCGTACTCAGTGAGAATCACTTCAACCATGCGATCGATGGCAGTAACCACAACCGAGCGAAGTTCGTCTTTGAGTTTATTGTACGTTTCTGACGCATCACGGAAAGCTTTGATCAGCTGAATTTCATTTTCAGCAAAGCCTTCAGCCTGTGCAGAATATTCGAGTTCACTCATGGTTCCTTCAATGATTTCTCGCATAAAGGACCAGCGAATCTCCCAAGGAGATCTGACTTTGAAATCATCTCTCTCAATGTAGATCTTCACAGCTTCGAGTTCGTTCGAAGTAGCATCACCACGGTCCATACCAGCACTCACAAACTTGCTGACCATGTCGATACAAGTCTGTTTGCTATCAGCTTTTCCAGATTCAAGAAGATATTGTGCGTAGATGGTGGCGACTTCAGCAAAGGCCTTACGACTCACTAACGCCTGCAATGCCGCACTCGGGGCATCTGTAGCACCAGCTCCTACCACATCAGGACTTCCACCTTCTGTGTCTAGTTCCGGAACGGGAGCCGAATTGGTAGGGCATTTCCCCCACTTATTCAACAGCTTAAACATTCTTAGCATCCGCATATGTTCATCTCCAGTGTTATGACTATTCGTTGATTTTATTTATGATGCAAGCTATATCATGGTCGATAATCCATAAGTGTTCAACACATATATTACTAAATTGAATGTGTAATTAATGATATTGGGATATCATCTAATGACTTAGTATTTTTATCAACCGAAGGGATGACAATTATGGCCAATGCCAGAGCATCTTTAACTGGTTCTGTAGTCGATCATATGGTAACTTTTCTCTCTAGACTATATCCTAATATTTCCCATGGCGAATTAGAAGCTAGAGTGAGAAACATCTGTAGAGATCGCTATAAACCAAAAACTTTGATCCATGTGAATCAAGTTCGTTATGGTGAAAATGAGATTGTAGCAGAAGATCTTGTGACTTTCTTTGAACGTCAGCGAGATCGAATCATGACACCGAACGGATGTGTCTATAAATCTACTGATGAACAAGTTGGGATTGTTCCTAAGCTGGTTACCGCAAAACTCAAAGAACGAAGCGTGCATAAAAAAGCTCAGCTAAAAGCAAAAGCTGAAGGCAACACTGCAATTGAGATGCAGCACTATTATTCTCAAACTACAATCAAAATCAATGTCAACTCATTACCTGGCGGTATGGGTTCCAAGTTCAATGTGTTTTATGATAAAGGCAATTATAACTCGATCACTTCTTTAGGTCGATCGATGATTGGTGTTGCTTATACCACTGGAGAACAAGTACTTGGTGGAAACTTTGCTTGGTTCTCTGAAGAAGAACTGATCAATCATATCACGATTCATCTGACTGCTGGAATTGAATGTGATAAGATTAAAGTGATGATGCAGAAATTCAACTTGCACCATGCCAACAGAGCTGAGTTAATGGAGTTCTATAGAACTACAATCACTCAATACAAACCAGGGATCTCTCTTAATCGAGTTGAACAATTAGTTAGCACTTTGTCGCAAGAAGAAACAGATTTCTTCTGGTATTTTCAAAACCTACGGCATTTGATGTGGGGAAATGAGCAAGTCTTTCGTCCTTGGATTAATCGACTGTTTGATCTAACACAAATTGAAATCCTTGAGCATGCCGATCCTAAAGAGTTATTCAAAATCGACAACGATTTGATATCGATCATTGCAATGGCATTTCATGATCTATTTTCTGTAGAACACATCGGGAAAGATGGGGAATCCAAAAAACTTCAATCTTATGATCTTCCTACAGCAAGACCAGATCTTGCGATCAAGTTCGTTTCCATTGCAAAACACATGCAACGCATGATGGATGAGTTGCAAGAATTAGCAGGAATATTCATTCATACAAAACTCAATGTTCCCAAGATTGATAATAAAAAGTTCACGTCGCGCAATACAGTCGTTTTGTCTGATACTGACTCTGTTATCTTTACTACGAAGGATTGGGTTGAGTGGTTCACTGGTGACTATTTCAAACTAACTACTGAAACTTACAAAATTGCTGGTTGCGCTGTCTATTGGTTAACCAAAGCAGTTGCTCACGCATTGAAGAAGTTCAGTATTGCCCACGGTGCAGTTGGAGAGTATATCTCCTATCTCGAAATGAAGAATGAATTCATGTATCCTACCATGATCATCTTCGGTATCAAGAAGACTTATGCGGGACAATATAAAGTGCAAGAAGGTGTCGTACTCGATAAGTTGACAACTGATATCAAGGGTGTACAGTTACGAGGATCTGACGTTTGTAAGACATCAAATCAGTTCATCGAAGATTTCCTTGTTAAGGATATTCTGGAGAAAGCAACTGGACGATTGTCTGCCGCAGATTTGATTTCTTCTGTTGTCACTTTTGAGCATCGAATTCGTGAATCGATTCTCCGTGGAGAAACAGAATTCTTTAAAGTACTTTCCATTCGTATGGAAAAGGATTATGCTGTTCCTCTATCCAGTAACTATTTCTATTTGATGGCTTGGCAAGAGATCTTTGCTCCTAAATATGGAGATGTTCTTCCGCCCACAAAAGCATCTGTAGCTTTTCTACATCCTGCAACAGAGCAATATTACGCTTTGTTGGAATCGATGGATTACAAGATTGCAAAACGAGCAAGAGCATTTCTTGAGAAATATAAGAAACATCCTGCAAGTATTTGTATTAACCCAATGCTGGAGAAAGTTCCAGAAGAACTTATTCCTCTCATTGACGTTAGATCTGTAATTTATCATAACACAAAAGCACTGTACATCATTCTCCATCAGCTTGGTATCTCTCTGAAAGGAGATAATAAAACTGATGATTTGAAATTGTTGTTCAGTGATCTTTATGGTCCTCCATCAACTGTTGTTTAATTCACCGTGACCTACTAGGGAGACTATCCCTAGTAGGTCACTTATGAAAGGAATGTAAAATGAAAAGACAATTTATTCAAGACAACAAATCTGAAAAACAACTTAAGAAATATCCTAAGAAAGTAAAACCTAGTAAAACCCGTGTCGTTGCTTCTGTCAACACATATTGTGCCGAAGATGGAAGATTGTTCAAACGTGGACTTCGTTATCTATTTACATTGGAACCAGATCACCAACTTACAAATGTATCTACGCATTGGGATTCGGTGACTGGTAGAGGTTATCATCGCGTTGATTTTACTTGCCGTAGTGAGAGCCAAGGCATTCGTCCTCAAAAATCCATAGCAAGTATCTCGTTGCGCTGTGAATGCCAGAACAGTTTTGCTTCTGCCATTTACACGCCATTTGATTGGCTTTGCTGTTGTCACACACTTTACTACAATGAAGTCGTTGGGCGTACTGTTGATAAAAACGATGTTCCTCGACTGAAAGAACTTTCTGTACTCTGGAAAGAAACCGTGGCTCCATATATTCCGGTTACTTTTACTGAACTTGGAAAGTTCCTTTATTCTAAATATCCAGAATTCAAACGGGAATTTGAATGCGGGTGTTCCGTCATTAAACAATCAGTTTTTATCGATAGAGCCGAATATGAAGTTGTATTCGATAAATCCTCCGTCTGGAAACACAAATTCGACTTATATAAAACTATTCCTGGATGTGGAAAGGTATTTGCATTCACTGTTCAACAGTGATGATCAGTCCAAATCGTACATATATTACATATGTGACATGTTGGATGCAACAAACACATTAGGAAATTTATATGAGCTCAATTGCCAAAACCAGTCTCGTTCCATTTGCATATGAACACATTTGCAAAATAACTGCGAAATATGCGGAATTCGTTAAATCATATGTTGGAAATGAAACCCGTAATGATTATGAAACTGACTTAGACATTTCTAACATGTGGTTTCTCGCTAACGGCATTGTCAGTGACACTGCAGCGACATGGATGAGTCGGATTGGATATGTCGGGGCTATTGTTGCAGGTGCTACTAACGCCGAGTGTCCGATTGAGAATCCACATGCTAAAATTTGTCTCAATTTTGATGATATACCTGTAGCGGCATATCATCTTGATGAATGCGGTGGTATCAATCGTATAAATCAATTTTGGAATCCACGCGTAGATGATTATTGTGGATTACGAAAAATGATCATCGACTACGATTATATCGTAAAAACGGATACAAAGTTGTATGTTGCATTACTGCAAGGTTTTATGTTATGTAAAATCTTCGAAACCAAAACATTCGAAGAAGCTTACAAGTTATATGCGACTTGTGCGATTGGATTTGGTGACGTTACTGATAACATCGAGCAATGGCCGATTATCAATCTAGGGCATATTCTGACAACTGAAAGGAATTAACTCATGTATATCGGAATTTCATTTTCCAATTATAAGCCGCCTTATCCGTGGATGCTGGATTTTATTACGGAAAAACGTGAGTTAGCGAATAAATTCTACAAAGGAATTTATAACGATAGCGTGACACAACTGCAAGGAGAGGATGCTAAGGAATGCGGTAGAATGTGGGCGTTGGCAAATTCAATGTCTGCAGAGACTGCTTTTAAACAGATTTCAGACGTTACGCGTGCTACGATTCACGCTTGGCAACTTGTGAGCGATCATGCCGATTTCTCAGACGAGACTACGCTTATAATTGCATTTGGGGAAATTCCTTTTGCGTATATTAGCACATCTCGTCTCGGCGGGAAGCTAAAAGCGAAAGAGCTCCTTGAAAAGAAGTTCGGAAACCCGAAAAAGGTTAGTGACTACATGCTTACAAAATGTGGAAATATAGATGTTATATGTTATCCACATGGACATAGCTCGTGGGAGTTTATCTTTCCAGAAGAAAGCCTTTGCAAAATTATGGAAGAAAAAACATTCGAAGAAGCATGGAAAAAGGCGACGACGATAATTATCTCTTTTAAGAAACAATCGGCCGATAAGTGGCCGTTGTTAGATATCTGCGGATCGTTGGGATTATAGCTGTAAATACATACTCTCGAGCTATCACTCGAGAGTATGTTATTTTTCATCTTTTACACTGGCAATTCCCTAGAAATCCTAGGATAATTTAGTCGTTATTTTCATTACAACACAATTTGACAAAAAAGAAAAAACTGTTAGTATGCCAGATAACCTTTGCAATCAAAGAGGTCCAGTTGCCGAGCGAGAACAATTCCCTGCGTTGAAAGAACTTATCAGTTTAGATGAATTTATCAATCTCACATTTAATGCCGTACTAGATGCCACAGCAACTGATAAATCAGTGTGCGCTGCACCGAAAAAAGAAACTCTTCAAGTAACTAAATAAGAACTTAAAAAAAAAGAAAGAAGACGTAATATGGGTAATTGTTATCCGCTCAATAAACAACGTGCAATGTTTGTCACCGATAAGCAGTTTGCAGCTCTGAAAAACTATATTAATGTGGATTTTGGGTACGTATGCGTATACTGGCACAGCTTACCGCTTATTCCCAATCAAGAGCTTCACAACTTCACGACCGAACTCGTCCACTCCAGTCATAGTGTATTGTTCAGAGATATCATGGAAATTCCGAAAGAGATTCTGCAGCAGTTTCCCTTCTGGGCTGTTACGATCGGTGCGCCTCAGCTAGAGCAATTCGATCTCACTCAGTACAACGCGGAAACGGATCAATTTGTTAGTATTGAGATGGAGGAACCTCCGAAGGCTGATATTCACGACTCGCCCCGGAAGTTTCACGTTTCATGCTACCAAGCACCAATTCGTCTTTGTCGTAAGAGGAAGCATGGTGCGCAGGTTAAACTGTCCAAGCATCTCAACAAAGTAAAAAGATTCCGCAAATATTACACGGTCGACTTCGAAACCACGGATTAAAAGGAAACTAAATAAGAGGTGCATTATGAACACTACATTACGCCAGCTGCTGAAAGAGTTCGTTGAAGGTTGCGGCATCGCCGATGAGCCTTCTCGACTCGAAAAACTTGTCCGTGAAAACGGAATGTGCTTTATGGCAAAATTGCAAGTGTGGTGTGACGCGCCAAACTGCAATAACAGTGGAGAAGACGACAACGAATTGACGGATATGCTTGATCGATATCTTGACAATCCACCAGTCAAATATCCTCGTCTTGTGTTCGATTGGAATCGAGTCGTACAGACTGAGAACTTTCCTCGCGCAAGTTCGGCTGAAATTGCAACCATCATCATAGGTATCAAATACCCGTATTCCACGGCAGTATCGAATACCTACAACAAGAGACGAGATGCCTTTACCTTTATGTTCAGGGCATTTCTGATCGATGACAGCATTCATTTTGTTGCTGTCGATATGCTTAAACTGTTCGACAACAAGCAATACGATACTGATGTTGCTCGTGATCAATAAATTCAAGGAGTTATATGCGGCTTTCATCGTTGATTCGTTTGCTACTCCCGATCATTATTACGATGATCGGGAGTATCTCTTTTGCTTCTGATCTCTATAATATCACCGTCATCGATGGTGACACTATCGCTTTCACTGATGGAGATAACCGCATTCGGGTTCGTCTCTATGCAATCGATGCCCCTGAACTTGATCAACCTTTTGGTGAAGCGGCAAAGGAATATCTTTGCAGTCTTATCAAGACCGGCACTGATAACGGAAAATCGGTAAATACCATGAAAGTTACTATCGACGGATATGATCGAGTCGTCGGTATGGTATATATCGGAGAAGAATGTATCAACACCAAAATGGTACTATCCGGTTATGCGTGGTATTATTTGGATACAAAACCTGTATCCAATGATTTCAAAATGCATCAGGAATATGCTCAGATACGAAGAGTCGGAATGTGGAAATCTCCCGATAACATTACACCTTGGGAATGGAGAAAGAACAAACGAGTAAAAGAACTCGGTGGACCTGATCTCTATGTCCCAAAATTTCCACTTACAATGTTCGGCAAATATTAGCTTTTATTGAGGAACCAATTATGCGAGAATATGTGGTTAATATTCCTGACCAGCACGGTATCGAGTGGACCAAAGAATGGATTTCCTCCATTGTGGCTAAGCGAATAAAGTTCGATAAAGAATATCATCGCAATGAGCAGATAACAACACTGGAGGAAGTGGAAGCACATCTTCGTATGTGGTATCTTGCCAATGGTATCGATCCTGATAAAGGATCTAAAATAGCAAATACTGCACTCGCGTTCGGTATGGCGATGGGATGCGTATCCAGCAGAAATGAAGTAATTGGTGATAACGGAATTGTAATTTTTGGACTTGAACAGATTCCGTTGATGTACTTTGATTATACTGAGTTCAATGGTCAGCTCGCTTCGTTCAAACGTATCATTTCATTATATCCCAATGCTGGAGATCTTGCCGATGCTATGGTGGAGCATTTTAAACCATATGGTTACACACGGCTTGAAGCAGGAAGGGGACTTATTCAATTTCCCAATAATTTACTGCAAGAATATTTGTGTCCAGGATATGCTTCGTTTAAAGAAGCGTATAAAGTATTCAGTACAGTAATAATCGGAACGCGCATCCATTCATTTCCTACTGCGTGGCCTCTGCTGATCGTGTCCAGTGCTATTAATACTTAATCAACATTTAAAGGAAACAAATATGAGCAAAACAGAAATTAACGGATTGGATTCGACTTCTAAAGCTGAAGCCGATTGCCCTGAAACCATCTACGATTTCAAATTGCCGGAGGCAGTTTGGTTTGAATTGCGGACCAAACGCTTCGATGTCACTTCGGACAAATTCGTTCCCGGTGGTGAATTTCGCGATTACCGAGATTGCGCGCTTTACATGAGTGTAAATGGCGAAGTGGCCTTCCAATGCGCGCAATTAGACGCGAAACGGCTACAGAAAGGTGACGTCATTGTTATCAGCAGCTTGTTTGTCAAAACATGCTTACGCGAACACTGCATCATTTCTGATATTCTGGATACATATCCGGATGGGCATTATTTCGATGTCTATGCGCCCAATATGCAGCTCGCACTACTAGTAAAGAAGGAGCTGCAGAAAAGATGTTCCGGTGCACATGATGCTTTTCGTCGGCACAAGTGTACCTGGTCGGTAGCTGTCTTTGGAAGATATCAGAAGACAGGATGTACTCGGTGTATTATTCGGGTTTCCTGGGGGCACGCTGAATCCGAAGCACTTCCGCTGGAGTTCGATTCTTCCAAAACAATCAAGTCGTGTCCAACTCCGAAAGTATTGACTATACAGAAGTATTTCGACCTTGGGCTTATCCCATTCCAGAATATCGGCGTGCCGTATAAATCGAAACATTCCATCGACGAAACCGATATCGTTTCTCGCGGAAACATACTTAAAGCATTTGACGTGCAGTTGATTGCCACTCTGTATGGAGAATGCGACACAATTTTCGGATGTCCGACTGAATACTACAAGAATGAGGCTGATTATGAAGCACTGATTCGTTATCGGGTTTTCGAATTCATCGAAGCGCGGAAAAGGAGAAAATTCTATCCGATTATCGTGCCGACGTTTCGTGCCGAGATTCATGTAGAACCTGGCAATATTCCCAGAAGTGAACAAGTGGTCTGCAGTGCCATCTATTATCGGCTCTGGAATCGACTCTTCCATGAATTGGAACTTCCGAAACTGGTTGAAAAAGGTTTTGTCACTTATTCGAATTTTTAAGTAAAACTATTACCTACTAGGAAATCTCATGAACAAAGAAAAATGCACCATTGTCACCGATGAAATTGTCAAGCACGGATTGTTCTTTCAGTCCGTGCTGACTCGTCTCGCACTTTCCCTTTGCTTTCCTTGGAGCTATAGCTCCTCTTATAACGACTGGAGTTATTCCTATTGGAGAAAATATGCCATGTGGCATCCGTGGCACATTCTTCTCAACTGGGAATTGTTCTTTCACGCGGAGCTTTTCAAGAAAAACGAATGCGACGGTTTCTGTGTGAGAACCATTCGTTGGCCTATCACACGAAAACGTACCTTTCGTACACTATTCGCTAAGTTCAGTACCGAGCATATGATCGATACGATCAGCTCTTCCGGCTATGAAGATAGTGATAACGATTGTGGTGGTGCTTGCGTGAAGGAAACCACCACCATT
>Ga0172378_10002528_pt1 | contig 17158 bp, 19 predicted proteins | sample GrowelOW332metaG_FD_119755 | JGI IMG/M metagenome (GOLD analysis project Ga0172378, IMG submission 119755) | Groundwater microbial communities from an aquifer near a municipal landfill in Southern Ontario, Canada - Pumphouse #3_1 metaG | ecosystem: Environmental > Aquatic > Deep subsurface >... | reverse complement strand
GCCCTCCGGAAATGACCGACAAAATGGGAAATTCTTTCCTGATAGTGGAATGGATCTAGCATTACCAAGGTGGGAAAAACTTGTTTTTTTCCTTATTGGCTGGTTAGGTTTTCAGATCTTGGGAGAATTACTTTCGGTAATTATCGCACCAATCTATCGGGCTGGTGTTATTGACTATAATTTAGCAAATACGTTGCTGACTTTCATTTCTTATTTGCTTATTGCCACAGCCTTCGTTATGTTTTTCTTCTTTGATAAAAGAAAAACATATAAAACCTTTGCTAAGGATTTCACTAATCCATCATTCTTAGGTTATGCAGTTCTTGCTTTTGCTGCTATGATTGCAGTCAATGTTTTCTTTTCGATGATCTATTCTTCAACCTGCCCAGATATCTATGGAGCTAATAGCAATCAGAATTCTATCAATGATGTTGTTAAGGCTTTTCCGATTGCCATGTTCTTCCCTTTGGTTCTTTTTGCTCCTTTCAATGAAGAACTAACCTATCGAATCGGCTTAGTTGACGGAATTGGACATCGTGGAAATCATAAATGGTTGGGAATAATCTTTTCTTCTTTGATTTTTGCCTCTATACATTTTGATTTCACTAGTATTTCCGGTTATCTGAATTTGGCAGCTCAGCTGAATTCTGGTGTTGAAGGAATCACTGTTGAAATGGTTTCGGGAGCTTTAATAGCAATGCAGAATGAATTTTTAAATCTTCCTGTCTATATCATGTCCGGTTTTATTCTTTGTTTTTCCTATGCCAAGACCGGAAAGATTTCCACCAGCATGACCGCTCATTCACTGAATAATCTTATTTCTTTTATCTCCATTTTAGTTGCCACCTCTGCCTCTAGTGGAACTAGTAGTGAAATTGCAGCCTTCTTTACGAGAATAATGTAACATGGAAAACGAAAGAAAATTTCTTTGCCTTGATTCTCTGGCGTTGAAAATCATTGCTGCTTTGTTGATGACAGTTGATCATATCGGACTGCTTTTTATCAGTAATGATACTGCAGGAGAGTTCTATTTGATCTATTCGATTCTCCGTTCATTTGGAAAATTAGCCTTTCCTCTTTTTGCCTTTTTAGCCGTTGAAGGAGCCTATAATTCAAAAAATATCGTTAAATATCTCATTAGACTTTTGGTTTTGTCTATCATCCTTGATGTTTTTGGTTTTGTTATCGGAGCGGTGGCAAATCTTTCTATCGCTTCTAACCCAGTTATTGGAAATGCTTTTACAGATCTGTTCCTTGGTGTTCTCACTATTACTTTGCTTAGAAAACGCAACTGGTTTTCTCTATTTGCTTTGCTTCCGATTGCTTACGCGCTTCTCAGCCGCCTTTATATCAATGATTCCTGGGGCTATCTTTTTAAAACTGATTGGGGTGCTTTCTCCATCATCCTTTTCCTCTTCTATTTCTTTGCCCGTGAGCTAGTCAATGCCTATCTCAAGAACAAGGCAATCAGCGATGGATTAGAAAAAGATGTCTATCTGAAGAATGATTCCCGTCTTTATTACAACCTTTTTGAGGGAGTTGGGCTTCTGGCAACGGAAATGGTTTTCTATCTTCTTTACCGTTTTGATAATTTTTCAACATTTCTGCCATCGGAATTTGTTCCAATTGGTACTTATGGTACTCTGGCTTGCGTTATTTTCTTTTTCTATAATGGAAAGAAAGGATTCGCCAGCAAAAAACTTCAATACGCCTTTTATGGTTACTACCCGGCCCACCTTCTGATTCTCGGAATAATTTCTTTATTTTTCGGAGTTTTAGCGGTTTACCGGTAATTAGTTATTGCATTTAAAAAGACTAAATACTACAATTTTTTAAGAGGTAAATTAAAATGACTAAAGAAGAGTTAGAACAGAAAAAAGCTGCTAAGGAATTAGCAAAAAGAAACAAGAAAGGTGCTTTGACCAAAGAATTCAAAGCTTTTATTACTAGAGGAAAAGTTGTTGATCTGGCTGTTGGTGTTATCATGGGTAATGCCTTCTCCGCCATTGTCACCGCCTTTACTAATATTCTTCTCAGCTTATGCACCTGGGGTGTTCCCGGTGGTATTAAAGGCTTAGTTACTGTTCTTCCAGCCGCCAATGCTGCTCAGGAAGGCTTATCCGGCATCGGACAAAGCTTTGCTGCTTCAGACATTAATGCTATGGCTGAAATCTATCAGGCTTCTTATCCAACTGATGCTAACCCTCTTAATGGTCTTAAAGGCTTATATACCCTGCATGGAACTACTTATTTCTATAATAATTCCGCCATCATTGATTGGGGTTCATTCATCAATGCCATCATCACTTTCTTCATCATTGCCATTACTTTGTTTGTTGTCATGAAGGTCTATTCTTCTTTAAATTCTTATCGTTTGGCTTTTGAAGCCAATATCAAGGCTAAGGAAGAATTAGCTTGGGCTAAAGAACATCCGGAAGCTGCTGCCTTAAAACTGAAGAAAGAGGAAGAGGCTAAGGCTGCTAAGGCCGCTGGAGTCGTCGTTAAACCTGATAACATTGTTCTCTTAGAAGAAATCAGAGATGAAATCAAGAGAATCAATGAAACTGAAGTTACTGAAGCAGCTGAAGAAACAGATTAATCAAAAAAAGGCTGGAAATCATTCCGGCCTTTTCTTTTATCAATTAGTTATTTTTCAACCTGATAATTCGGACTTTCCTTGGTGATATCAATATCATGAGGGTGTGATTCTCTTAAAGAGGCAGAAGTGATTTTGATGAAATGACTGTTGTTCTTCAGTTCTTCAATGGTGGAGACACCGACATAACCCATGCCTGAACGTAATCCTCCCAATAGTTCAAAAATGACATCACTGACTAAACCACGGTAGGGAACTCGTCCTTCAACACCTTCAGGAACCAGTTTCTGATGGCCGGTCTGGAAGTAACGGTCAGCGGAACCATGAGCCTGTTCCATTGCGGCAATGGAGCCCATTCCTCGGTAGACTTTGTATTTTCTTCCCATGTAGAATTCAAAACCGCCCGGAGCTTCTTCACAGCCTCCGAAGATGGCACCCATCATAACTGAGTCGGCTCCTGCTGCAATGGCTTTGGAGATATCTCCGGAATACTTGATTCCGCCATCGGCGATGATTGGGCAGGAAAATTCATCTGCTGCTCTTTTGGCTTCCATGATGGCAGTGATCTGGGGGACACCCATGCCTGAGATGATACGGGTAGTGCAGATGCTTCCCGGACCCATGCCGATCTTGACAGCATCAGCTCCGGCTTCCATTAAGTCTTTGGCTCCCTGATAGGTGGCCACATTTCCGGCGATGATATCAACATTGGGATATTCCTGTTTCAGTTTCTTTAAGGCAAGGATGACATTTTTGGAATCACCATGAGCACTATCAAGAACTAAGACATCCACGCCGGCTTTAACCAAAGCTTTGACACGAAGATCCATATCTTTAGTGATTCCGATGCCGGCACCACACAAAAGACGGCCTAACTGATCTTTGGCACTGTTTGGGTATTTTTTTAATTTTTCAATATCTTTTAAGGTAATTAATCCGCAAAGATGATTATCTTCATCAACTAAAGGGAGCTTTTCTTTCTTATATTGAGCCAGAATTCTTTCTGCCTGAACAATGGTTGTTCCTTTTTTGCCGGTAATCAGACCGGTTTTGGTCATGACTTCATCAATGGTCTTGGTCATGTCGGTTTCGAAATTGAGGTCACGGTTGGTGATAATTCCAATCAAATGGTTATCATTATCGACAACCGGGATACCTGAAATATGGTAACGGCTCATTAAGGAAGTAGCTTCTAAAAGCTTCTTTTCCTTAGTTAGGGTGATGGGATCATTGATGACGCCATTCTCACTTCTTTTTACCCGGTCGACTTCCTCGGCCTGACGTTCAATGGTCATGTTTTTATGGATGATGCCGATTCCGCCTTCTCTGGCTAAGGCGATAGCCATATCAGCTTCAGTGACGGTATCCATGGCAGCTGAGAGGAAAGGAATGTTGATGGAAATGTGCTTGGTGAGTCTAGTCTTAAGTGAAACCATATCCGGAGTAGCCTCAGAATAACTGGGAACTAAAAGAACATCATCGAAAGTAATACCTTCACCGATAATCTTGTCTTGATAATTCATATGTTTCTCCTTTGATTTCCGTTATTGTGGGTGAAATTTGTTATATATTTTAGCCTATGGAATGCTGAATTCAAAGAAAAAAGTCCAGTTTTTCACTGGACACTCTTAAGAAAGTCTAAATAACCGGAAAGATAGATGATGAGAATAATGATTCCCGCTAATAAAAGCGGGAGGACAATCCAGGAGAATAATTGTCCGGTGACGGTCAATAATCCTCGGTGGAAGAAAATTGTCCGGTTTTTCATTTTCATCGAATAACGGTCGCGGTAACCATAATAGATATCTCGGGCATTACCATCGCGATCGGTTTTCAGAATCAAAATAGGTGGGTGATCCGGATTAAAGAAAAGATTGATTGTTCTCCGTAAGAGAACATCTCTTCTAAGGTGATAAATTCGGCTAGGACATTTGATTGACTGAAACAAAAGGTCAACCGAGAGCTTTTCCTGTGTAGCCTTGATGCAGATTACGTATTCTTCCATATTTTATGCTAGAATATTCTAAACTTATATCCGACTTCTTTCAATGATTGGAGAACAATCTATGGGTGAAAAAACAATAATTGAAACTGACCGACTGATAATTCGTCCTTTTAGAATCACTGACTATCCTGACTGTTATCAGAATTATTGTTCTGATCCTTTGACTGTCAGGTATCTGACATGGGATGTTCATCCTAATCCTGAATTCACTAAATGCTTTATTCAAGGTAAAATCGAAGGCTATCAGAAAGGTCTTTGCCTGGATTGGGTAGTCCAACTGAAAGCTGATAAAACAATTATTGGATCTATTGGTGCTGTTTCTTTCCTTCCAAAACTTCATACCTGTGAAATCGGATATGCTTATGGTTCCCGCTTTTGGCATCAAGGATATGGAACGGAAGCTTTAAAGGCTTTGATTAGGTTTCTTTTTACGGAATACAAAATTGATTTCATTACCGCAAAATATATTAAAAGCAATGTATTTAGCGGAAAAGTCATGAAAAAGGCCCATATGCTGGTAATCGGACATGAGAAGAATGCTCTTTATAACCCAAATCTGAATAAACGTGAGGATTGCATTATTCGGGCAATCGATTTGAAAAGCCTGAAAAAGTATTATTTATAAGATGAGTGTTTTTAATTTTGATTAAAAATATAGTTTTTGTTTATTATTAGATTTAAAAACTAAAAAAACGCCTAAATAAAGACAATTTTTTTAATTATTTTATTAATTTATTTTGATATTTTATGCTCACTTATTGCGTACTTTGCTATAATATTAAGGCAAATACTCAAAGAGGGCTTATGATAAAGAAAACAACAAAAATTCATGGAAATGTTCATTTGACAGGTTCAAAGCCGACATTGCAGGCTCCTGTTCCTCCTTACATCTATCTTGCCACCGCAAATACACGCTGTCCGAAAATCGACATTTATGTAAAGCCGGGTGACCATGTTAATATGGGTCAGGTGATTGGCATGCGACAGGCAGCTTTTTTCACCCAACCGGTTCATTCGACTGTTTCTGGTACTTATGAAGGCTTAGAAAAGCATTACCACCGAAGTGGAAAATGTGTTGATTTCCTTAAAATCAAAAATGATTTCAAGGACACCATGGATTCTTCTATTGTCGAAAGAACTGATGAACAGGTAAAAGCCTTAAGCCATGATGAAATGACTGAAATAATCAAAAACTGTGCCTGTGTCGGTTTAGGCGGATCTTCTTTTCCAACCTATATTAAATTCCAAACCAAAAATAAAATCAAAACCATCCTGATTGACGGCATCGAATGTGAACCCTATGTTTCCGCTGATAAGAAAATCATGATTGAGAGAACTGATTTGGTCTTGAAAGGAATTGAGTATCTTTTATGGGCCTTTGACTGTCATGATGCTAGAATTTGTTTCAAAAAGAAACATAGTGATTTGATTCATGTTTTCCAGAATGCCTTAGGCAATCCCGAATACAAGGATTTTAATATCACTGTCTGTACTGTCAAAGATTTTTATCCTCAGGGTTGGGAAATAGCCATGATTAAATCGGCCTTGGGCATTGATGTACCTTCTGGACACTTGCCTAGTGAATTCGGTGTCTTTAATGTTAATGTTTCCACAGTCTGGGGTATTTATTTAGCTTTAAAGTTCAATATGCCGGTTTTTGAGAGAATGGTCACTATCAATGGTGAAGGAGTCAATGCACCTGCCAATTTCAATGTTAGAATTGGTTCCCCCCTTAAACCTTTGATTGATAAATGCGGTGGATATAAGAATCCTGAGATTCCGAAGAAAATCATTTTAGGCGGACCAATGATGGGAGCCAGCATTACTACTGATGACTGTATTCTCACTAAGACTGTCACATCAATCATAATTCTTGATTATCATCAGATTGATGCAACTTCCTGCGTTCGCTGTGGATCCTGTATTTTGTCTTGTCCAGTCGGACTTCAGCCGGTTACTATCATGAAGACAATGCAGAGTATGCCAGTTGATAAGGCAAAAATAAAAGCTCTCAATCCGATGAAATGTATTGGCTGCGGTCTTTGTTCTTACAGCTGTACCAGTAATATCAATGTCAAAGAATTTGTTGAACGTGCCAAAATTATCCAGAGGTTACCATAATGCAGATTATTCAAGAAAAAAGTCCACATATCAGAAGAAAAGACAGCGTTGCCTCCATGATGGGCGATGTCTGCATTGCTTTGATTCCAGTCATTATTTATTCCTTAGTTGTTTATAAGCTTTTTGCTTTACGAAACATTCTTTTATCAGTTGCAGTGATGGAACTTTGTGAGTTTATCTTTGTTCTCATTCAGAACCGTATTCCTTACGATGGCGAAAAACATTCGTTAAAGGAAAATCTCCAGAAAGGCGTTCAAGCCTATCATCGGGAGAATTTCTTAGCACCATTGGTTTCAGCTTTGATTTTTGCCTTAATTATGCCAGTTGAAACTTCTCCTGCGGGAATTTACTGGGTATCGATGATTGCCGGAGGAATCTTCGGTATGGTCATCGGAAAACTCGTCTTTGGAGGACTTGGTCAGAATATTTTCAATCCCGCTGCCGTGGGTATGGTTTTCTCCAAACTTTGCTTTTCTTCCTATACTGTAACTACTGATCCTTTTGGCTCTACTGACGCCTTTGCTTCTTCCGGTATTGGTGATTCCATAATTGCCTCTTCCACTTCTTTATCAAATATTTCTATGGCTGATAAAGTTGTTAACTTATCAAATTATTCTTTATTGGAACTTTTCTTAGGCCAGACACCAGGACTTATGGGCGAAGCCTGCAAGCTTGTCCTTCTTCTTTCGCTTGTATATTTGATAGTCAGACATACCATTGACTGGAGAATCACCCTTTCTTACGTTGGTGCCTTTGCTATCTTGATGCTTTTTAGCGGAATTGTCATTTCTGTCACTTCCACCGGCCATGCTAAAGCTATTGTTAATCCTTTCTATTTCATGACTTATCAGCTTTTGTCAGGTGGACTGCTCTTTGGTGCTATCTTTATGGCGACTGATCCAGTTACCAGTCCAATCACTAAACCTGGACGTGTTCTCTATGGAGTGATTTTAGCTATCTGTACAGCTTTGATTCGTTTATTTGGATCTTATCCCGAAGGCGTTGTTTTCTCCATTCTGATAGGTAATCTTCTTACTCCGATGATTGATTATTACAAATGGTCCGGAAATAAATGGAATTGGAAGAAGATTGTTCTTACTGCCTCGGTCTTTATTGTTGGACTTCTGATTATTATCTGGGCTTTAAGTGTTCAGTGGGGGTGTTCAAAATGAATGAAACTTTAAAAAAATATGTGAAAGTTTCACTGACTTTGGGATTAATTGCCTCAATCAGTGCTGTTCTGATTGGTGTAGCAAATGCTATCACTGCTCCTGTTATTAAGCAAAATGAGGTTCAGAGTGAAGCTTCTTCCTTATTAGCTGTTTATGGTGGTTCTTCTTCTGATTATGTCTCTTATGATGTTTCTGACCTTAACCTTGATTATGTGACCAAAGGCTGGACTTTCTCCCCAACCGGAGATTATGTCTTTAAAGCTTATGGCAAGAATGGCTATGGTGATATTTCTTTGGTTGTTGGAATCGAAAAAGACGGCGATTTAGGAAAAATTGTCATAATTACTGATACTGAAACATATAAGAACAAATTAGAGCCTAACTATGTCGATGCTTACAACTCCAGTGATGATAAATCCTCTGCCCTTGATGATGTTAAATGCGGAGCCACCTATGGAGCTAAGCTGATTCAAAGCATGGTCACTGAAGCTCATGAGATTGCCTTAGGACTTAAAAAGACTGAACTGTTGGCTATTGATTTTACGGAGGAAAGTGAAAATGAGTGAATTAAAGAAAAATAATATTCATAAAGAATCCTTTATTTCCGGTATTTGGAAACAGAATCCTCTTTTTGTAGCCATGCTTGGTACTTGTCCGGCCCTGGCTGTTACCACCTCCTTTGAAGCTAGCTTCGGTATGGGATTACTTTTCCTCTTTGTTGTTACCTGTTCCAATACTTTGATTTCCTTACTGAAAAAGATTATTCCTGAAGAAGTTGAAACACCTTGCTACATTGTTATCATTGCCGCTTTTGTTACTCTGACCAAGATGTTCACTAATGCCTTCCTGCCTGAACTCTATTCTTCCTTAGGTGTTTTCCTTTCCTTGCTGGTCGTTAACTGTATTGTTTTAGGCCGTGCTCAGGCTTTTGCCAATAAAAATACGGTTGTTGATTCTATCCTTGATGGTATCGGAAATGGAATTGGCTATACCATTGCTATTTCAATAATCGGCATTGTCCGTGAAATCTTAGGCACTGGCATGCTTACTATAGGCGGCATCTTTACTTTCATTCCCAAATTCTCCATTCCGGTCCTGAAATTTGTTAATTCATCCGGTGTTGTTGTTTATGACTATTCGATGTCACTGTTTACTAATCCTGCCGGCGCCTTCATTGTCTTTGGCTTAATCGTTGCTATTATTCAGGCTAACAAGCTTCATCAGAAGAATGTCGAGTCTGTCAATAAGAAAAAAGAATTGGCTTTAAAGAAGAGCCAGGCTTTAGAGAAGGGAGCAAACTAAAATGGCTAATGCAATTACTGCCTTTCTTTTGGCTATTGTATCCTCTATGCTGATTGATAATGTTGTCCTTAATAGATTCTACGGCATCTGTGCCTTTGTCGGTGTTTCCAATAAGGTAAAGTCAGCTTTCTCTATGGGTGTGGCTGTCGTCTTTGTTATTGTCTTTGCTTCCTTGATTTGTTGGCCGATTTATACTTTCGTCCTTACTCCCCTTAACATTCCCTTTATGGATACCTTGACATATATTCTTGTCATTGCTTCCTTAGTTCAGGTTGTTGGATTATTTATCAAGAAGTATTCTCCAGCTCTTTATAAATCATTCGGTATTTATTTGCCTTTAATTACTACTAACTGTGCTGTTCTAGGTGTTGTTCAGAACAATACTGATACTGGATTGAATTTTGCTTTATCCATGGCAAATGCTATTGGAACCGGAGTTGGGTTCTTAGTTATTATCTGCGTTTTCTCCTTTATCCGAATGAGACTTGAAGAAAGTAATGTTCCTAAGGCTTTCCGCGGTGTTTCGATTGCTTTACTTACTGCTGCCTTGATGGCTATTGCCTTTATGGGTTTCTCAGGAATTATTAGCTAATGTCTCCAGTAGTAAATTGGATTGTCGCCATTTTAGTAATACTTTTCTTCTTGATCGTCTTTATTGTCAGCTTTATTCTTTATAAGAAGACTCCTCCGCCTAAAGGGTGTGAGGGAATGGAACCTAGCGACGAAAAATGTCATGGATGTGAGCAGGAAGGCTGTCATTTCAATCTCTATTACAATAAGACCTCAATGAAATGCACCGAAAAAAAGAATTCCGATAAGACTGAAGAAAATGAAAAGGAGAATAAATGATATGGTATTCCTTAGCGAAACTGTCACAGAAAATTATTGGATGTACGCTTTATATGCTTTTCTGATTCTATTAGGAATCGGAATTGTTTTAGGAGCTGTTCTGGTCTGGGCTACTAAGTTCTTCCATGTTGAAGAAGATCCTCGTATCAAGGATGTCGAAAAGCTTCTTCCTGGGGCTAATTGTGGCAATTGCGGTTATCCTGGATGCCATGAACTGGCTGAAGCCTTAGTCAAAGGCGAAGCTAAAAAGTCTTCCCAGTGCAAAGTCGGAAACGCTGACAAGAATTTCAAGCCGATTGCTGAATATATGAAAAGCCATCCCGATAAGGATGGCAAAACAAACATTCCTGGAATTTAAGCTTAAAAAGAATCCTGCTCGTCAGTGATTCTTTTTTATTCAGTGATTTCGGATTCATCAACAGCTTCAGAAGCCTTTTCAGCGGCTTTTTTTGCTCGCTTTAAAACCTTATTGTAGCCTTTGCCTTTCTTGACGCATTTGCTAACGCGGGCTAAAGTTGCCGAAGAAACGGAAGTTTCTTCCGTGACTTCTAAATAAGTTCTTCCATCAATAAAAAGTTTAGCACAGTGGATTCTTCCGGAAAGTGCAATTTTTTCCTTTTCTGTTAATAAATCATCTAGAAAGTCTTTGCATTCTTTTGGATTCTTTATGGCTAAAATGGCCTGATAAAGTTCATTCATTTCTTCGGCTTTGAGTTTGGAAACTTCTTTTTTCATATTAATTAACCTCCATTGAAAGAAAATTGTTTAATTCGTTAGTCTTCGGATTTTCAAAAATAGAATTATCCCCTTGTTCAACTATCCGCCCATTTTCCATATAGATGACCTGATCAGAAATTCTTTTTGCAAACTCCATCTCATGTGTGACTACAATCATCGTCGTATTCTGTTCTTTGAGCTTAAGAATGGTCTCGGCGACTTCCGACTTAAGCTTGGGATCAAGGGCTGAAGTGGGTTCGTGGAAGCAGAGAATCTTAGGCTTAAGACCCATTGCACGGATAATGCTGGTTCTCTGGGCTTCTCCTCCGCTTAATGACAAAGGATAGGAATTACGTTTTGATGAGAGGTTCATTCTTTGAAGTAAGCCATCAATTCTTTCTTCCTCTTCTTGCAATCTTTGCTTAGAGAAAGCGATTCGGGCTTTGCGGCGTTTAGAAAGGGGGAGATTTAAGAACTTATCATGAGCTTCTTTTTTGATAGCAAGTTTTATCGGAAGCATGATATTTTCTAGGACAGTATATTGAGGAAAGAGATTAAAAGACTGAAAAACTAAACCGAAATTTCTACGATTTTCAGAAACATCACTCTGGTAAAGTGTTTTATCACCATTAATGATTTTTTCTTCTAAAGAGATTATACCATTGTTTTTGTTTTCAAGGTAGCAAAGAATCCTTAAAAGTGTTGTTTTTCCGCTACCTGAGTTCCCGATAATTGTCAGCGTTTTCCCTTTTTCCATGGTAAAGGAAATATCCTTAAGGACTTCGCTTGTTCCAAATGATTTACTAAGATCGTTAACTTGTAAAAATGCCATTTATTTTGCCTCGAAATATTTTAATTTATCTTCCAGTTTATGTAGCAGAAAACTTAATAATCCGTTTAGAACCAGATAAAAAACCGCAGTGTAAAAAAGGACCCATATTATGGCATACGTTGAGACTATTTTCTGGGCTGCCATGATGACTTCGTTTATTGCAATAACTCTTGCTAAGGCCGTATCTTTGACTAAGGAAATGGTCTCGTTTGATAGTGGAGGAATGGTCTTTTTGACAACTTGAAGGAGAATGATTCTAAAGAAAGATTGCCTTCTATTCATTCCCAGCATTTTACAAGCTTCGGACTGTCCCTTGTCGATACTTTCGTAACCAGCTCGGAATATTTCCGAAAAATAGACCCCATAATTGATAACAATGGCAATAATTACGGCTACCATTCTATCAAAAGCTGGTAAGTTGAAGAGTAAACCAGGAACATAAAAGACGACAATTATCTGAAGCATTAGTGGGGTTCCCCGGATTATCCAGATAAACCCATGCATAATCATATTCACATATTTGTTTTTAATCAGCGAAACAGAGCAAAAAACAGCACCAAGTGGAATTGATAATATCCAAGTGACAATAAATAGAAGGCAGGTGATTCCAAAGCCGTTTAAAAGCTCAAGTGTGACGTCAGTAAAATTCATGTATTAACCTTCAAAGGCAATAGGAGCAAAAACTGTGTATCCGATTTTTAAAACACCCTTTTCAGAAATTGTTTCATAAGAAGATTTATCGGTGATTGAGTCATATGAATCATAAGCAGTAGGAGCGACAAGGACGTCTTCCAAGCCATATTCCTGAGCTATTGCTAAAGTGCTTTCATTTGAGTATAAAGCAGATAAAGTTTCGTTAATCTTAGCCATTAAAGCCTTATCCCCTTTCCTTCCGCCAATTCCGTAGAATTCATTTTCAAATGAATATTCAGAAAGTATTTTCAATGAAGAATATGAGCTATTTGTTAAATAATACCCCGCCATGACACTATCAATAATTGCTAAGTCACTTGTTCCTGATAATACTTCGGTTAAAGCATCTATTTGGCTAGAAACCTCGATTTTCTGACAGGATTGGAAAAGAGAGTCACTATCGGCTAAGTCATTTCCTGCACTTCCTTGCTCATAAGCGATTTTGTATTCGGATGTAGCAGACAAAGCCGAATTAAAAGCTGTCTTGGAAATGATTACCTGCCCATTTTCCATATATGGAACAGACATTTCCATATTCTCTTTTCTTTCTTCGGTAATAGTCATTCCATTCCAAATAAGATCAATGGTTTTAGCGTTAAGTTCCAATTCCTTGTTTTCCCAAATGATTTCAACAAATTCAACATCCAGGTTTAGTTTTTCTCCAACCTTTCTTGCTAAATCAATATCAAAGCCTTTAAGCTTTTTGGTTTCAGAGCAACCAGATGATAAGACTGAAAGAAGTAACAGACTGATAATTAATGTTTTAGTTTTCATGTTTTCCTCACTTTAGTGTAATAAAGCACGGAGATAATAATATCTTTTATGAAATCAAAAGTCAATACTTTAGTAAAATAAAGTTTTCTAAAAAAACGATATTCATCAAAATTTACCAAATGTTTGTTGCCTTATTTTTTTGGGGTGATATAATAAAAAAAGTATGGACAATGATATTGAATTTTTAAAATTAAACGGTGTTGATGTTGATGGCTGCATGGAACGTTTTTGCGGAAATAAGGATCTTTATTTTAAATTTGTCCGAAAATTTTCTTCAGATACTAATTTTGAGGATTGTAAAGCCTCAATGGATAAAAAGGATTATGCTGCTGCTTTTCGATTCGCTCATAATCTGAAAGGTGTTTCTGGCAATCTTGGTCTTTCGAAACTATATTCCGATACTTGTGTAGTTGTAGAATTCCTTCGAGCAAATAAAAATGAGGAAGCTGTTAAGGCGTTTCCTCAATTAGAACAAACCTATAAGATTTTCGTAGAGGTTTTGAGCAAAATTTAAAAGGGCAGAGATGCCCTTTTTTACATTAAAGGTGAGAAGAACATAAGGAAATATACGAATATGCCAAAGAACGGGGAATGTTTTTTAATATCAATTTCCTTAAGTTCGTTAGATAAAGAAAAGGATTCTTCGAAGTCATTGTAAACTGAGGTGACTAGCTCTAATCCAGTGAAAAAGACTGCTGACTCAAATTGTTGGTAGAAACTTCTCAAATCCATATTGATTGAACCGACAATTGCTCGGGAATCGCTGATAACAACTTTAGAATGGAGAAATGAACTTTTGAGAAGATAAACCCTAACGCCGGATTTCATTAATTTTTCGGCGTTATATCTTGAAACCATATAGACAAATTTCTTATCAGGATTCATTGGCAAAATAATGCGAACATCAACTCCTGATTTGGCTTTGATGGCTAAAAGATTCAGCATAGTATCATCCAAAACTAGGTAAGGAGTCATGATGTATAGTTTTTCTGTAGCATCAGAAATCATCTTCATATACATTTCTTTTCCGATGTTGTTAACATAATCCAGACCATCAACATAAGGAATGGTGATTTCATCAGCTTCCTCAAAAGTGTTGACTTCATTAGGAATAATATCAAGGTATTTCTGATAGTTAATTGGTGAATTATGGATGAACTCCCATTGTCTTAAAAAAGCTAATGTATAAGTGGAAACTGCTTCACCTTCGATTTTTATTCCGTTGTCTTTCCAAAAACCATAATTTCTTCTTTCATTGACATATTCGTCGGCAATGTTTGAACCACCTGTATACGCAATTGTTCCATCAATAATACAGAACTTTCGGTGATCACGGTAATTCATAACTAAGGCAAACACTGGTATTAGGTTGTTGAAAGAGTAGACGTTAATGCCGGATTTCTTCATCCTAAGTATAGTTTTTGCAGATAAGGTTTTTGCTGATCCCATATCATCATATATGATATTGACTTCAACACCCTCTTTTACTTTCATTTCTAACAAAGCGAGGAGACGTTCTAATAGACGTCCATCCGAAATAATGAAATATTCCAAGAAAATGTATTTTTTTGCATTCATGATTTCCGACATGATATCATCAAACAACTGGTTGCCATAAGAAAAATAATGAATCTTAGTGTTTACGTAGGTTTGAAAGCCACCGACTGACAAAAGATAAGAGGAATACTGATTATTGAAAGTATTATTTATAGGGATAATATCTTTTGTGGAATTAAAGATTTGATCATAACGTTTTCGATGACGGAAAAAGAATACTTTTTCATCAGACAGAAAAGCTAAGAAAAAACCGATTGGGAAGAGTACGAGAATAAGAACACACCAAACTGCTTTTGAGTTGCTGTTTTTGTTGCTGTTAATGATTCCGAAAAGAGAAATAAAGCTTAATACATACGAAATAATCAAGACATACCAAAAGACTTTTACCAACCATACATATAACAAAGCGAAGATAGTCATTTCAGCCAAAATCAATAAGACAACAATCAGGAGTCGGATTTTTCCTGAATGATTATCATCGGTTCTAATTTTAAAAGGCTTGGTTTGTGAAGATTTGCTTTTATGAATCTGGGGTCTCATAAGGTTGTCACTGCCTCTGTTATTTTAGCTTCGAGTTCATTAATTTTCTTATCATATTTGGACATAATATATTTGAAATATTTTTCAGAACTTTTATTCAAAACGTAGGAATTTATCGAGATTGCAATAGAAAGCATTCCAGAAATAACAAAGAAGCTTGTTTCAAATAAAACATAGTTATCGAGGTTAAAAACATTGCAATGAAATAGTGATCCGAAGGTGAGTGAGACAATAAGGAGAAAACCTAAAATAAAAAGTGAAAGTAGGTAAGGCAAATGTTTTCTGATTCTTTTGGTCTCAATTAAGTCAATGACCTCTTCTAATTCACCTTCCAGTCTTTGCAGCTGAACTTTGTTTTCGATGAAGTGTTTTCTTCTAAAAGAAAGGAGCCGGATATCAAAGAAACGAGCATTTTCGTTGTTTGATACCAGCTCCCATTTAAGCATAGCGAAATATTTAAGAATAGTAGAAACGTATTCTTCACGAACTTCTAATTGCAGCACATCATAGTCTAAATTAAGTGCTGATAATTCTTTGTTTAATTCGGAGTATTCTTTTTCCATATGATTATTATATCATTAAAAGAATAAACGCAAATCTTTGAAAGTGAATTAATGAGCTTTTATTGAAGTGACCTCAAATTCATAGCCTGTCAACATGTCATAATCTTCTACTCCGCATTTAGGACATTTACCATGGTTCTCACTTACTGGGTAATCATTTTCGCAATTATGGCAATGACCAATTACTTTGACATAGTTATACTTCAGTTTTGTTGAAGACAAAACTGTATTCTCGACTACCGCCGGCCAACACTCATCCATGAACCGGGTAACAACGCCAGTTGCTTCTCCGATAGTGAGTGTCACCTCATAGATTTCTTTAAGCTCTTCATCTTTCATTACGGAAATAAGCGTATCGTAAAGCTGAGAACAAAGTCCTAATTCGTGCATTAGGGTTAATCCTTGTGGATTGCCTTGGCAGCAATCTTGATTGTTCTCTTTACCATGTGTCCGGCAGCTTGTGGAAGCATAGATTCAAATCCCTTAGCATAAATTGATGTTCTCTTAATAAGATGGGCAGCATCGAATTTGCATTGGATTGCGCATTGTCCACATCCGACACAAAGATTCTGATCGACAATGGCACGGCCGCATTTTAAGCAACGATCCGCTTCTTTTTCTAACTGTTCAGTGGTTAAAATTCCACGATTATCTTTGTAGCTAGTGGTATCGACAGCTCCAACAGCTGGAATCTGTCTGGGAGCTTTATCAAATCCAGAAAAATCAATATTGTCTAAATCAATCAAATGGTCTTTGAAGTTTCTATGTTCTCTTCCGGCATCAAGCGTCTGGCCTGGCTGGACAAAACGATGTAATGAAATAGCGGCTTGTTTTCCGTCTGCAATTGCAACAATCGCAAAGGAAGGACCATTAAGGATATCTCCACCGACAAAAATATCCGGTTCATTAGTCTGATAAGTATAAGGGTCGGCAATAACTGTCTGTCGTCTAGTTAAAGCTACATTGGTTCCTTCAAAGATCTTTCCGTAATCGAATGATTGGCCAATAGCCAATAAAGTGATATTGCAAGGTGCAAGTTCAGTAGTGTTTTCATCATATTCAGGATTGAAACGATGATCTTTATCAAAAACGCGAACGCATTTCTTGAAATTGATTGCTGTAAGTTTTCCATCAGTAACAACAATCTCTTTAGGTCCGAATCCATTATGGATGATAATTCCTTCTTCTTCAGCTTCGATAATTTCATCTTTGCTGGATGGCATTTCTTCGCGGCTTTCCAGACAATAAAGATGAACTTTTTCGGCTCCTTGTCTAAGTGCGGTTCTGGCAACATCGATGGCAACATTTCCGCCACCGACAACTACCGCAGTTCCGGTAAGCTTTCTGCCTTTCCCAAGATTTACATCTCTTAAGAAATCAATTCCGCCTACAACATCAGGATTGTTTTCGTTTGTTATGCCTATTTTTCTCGAATTT
>Ga0172378_10002527_pt1 | contig 17160 bp, 17 predicted proteins | sample GrowelOW332metaG_FD_119755 | JGI IMG/M metagenome (GOLD analysis project Ga0172378, IMG submission 119755) | Groundwater microbial communities from an aquifer near a municipal landfill in Southern Ontario, Canada - Pumphouse #3_1 metaG | ecosystem: Environmental > Aquatic > Deep subsurface >... | reverse complement strand
TTTCTTTTTTACTGCTTACAGCATCTTTATCTTTACTCACTACAGTAGTTTCTTTTTTACTGCTTACAGCATCTTTATCTTTACTCACTACAGTAGTTTCTTTTTTACTGCTTACAGCATCTTTATCTTTACTCACTACAGTAGTTTCTTTTTTACTGACTACAGCATCTTTATCTTTACTGTATGCAGCACTTTTTACAACTTCCTTGTTATTTACAACAATGTTATCGGCATATGTCTCCGTGGCTTTCATAATATCCTTTACTTTTGCCTCTCTATACTGATCTACAGTAGCAACTGGATTGACTGCCTGAAGCTTTTTTATCAGATTTAGCTTCCCGGGCGTTATATTAAATTCTTTTGCTTCATCACGAAATGCCAAGACAATATTATCTTTATAGATAACTGCTATTTTACCTTTTTCCTTTAAAGCTTTGTTAACTCCGTTTTCTGCTTCGGTTTTCAATTTATTTGATATATTTATATTATCTGTCTCAGATGTAAGTGAGACAACTGTTGAACCGTCATTTTCTATAAATCCATTATTAGCAGCTGATGAAATTACTGTGCTTACAGCTTCTTCAATATTTGTTCCAGTCACATCTATTCCATGTAAAACAGTCTTACCATCAGCATTATATCCCTCTGCGGAAACAACTTTGTCAAATGCATTTACACCAAATTCTATGCTTGGATTAATATCTAAACTTAGATATGCTACCGGTGTTTTGTAATATGCATATGTTCCGGTACTTCCTCCAATGAGTATTAATAATATACAAGCAACTTGTGCTAAGTTTTTCATAAAAATTAATTTGTATTTGGAGAATTTAAAAATTTGGGAATCTTTGTCTTCTTTAAGTTTTTCTCTTAGGTACATTTCCGTTTTATTGATCAGCGCTTCATCGGCTTTAATTTGATTCAGCGCGGACTGAAAACGAGTATTCATGTTTCTCTCCTCCAAGTTCATCTTTAATAAGCATTCTTGCCCTATGTAAGTAAGAATATATGGTATTTTCATTTAGATTGAGAATCTTTGCCATTTCAGGTACTGTATACTCCTCATAATAATAAAGATATATAGCATCTTTATACTTTGGGGGAAGTGACATTATAACCTGTAAAAGTTCATTTTCACCTGTATATTCTAATGGTAATTCTATATCCTCAATAAATTCTACCTTTCTCTTCCAAAAGCTTTTTAGCATATCCTTACACTTGTTAATTGTAACTCTTATTAGCCATGCTTTTTCATGTTCAGCACTTTCAAAGGGTTTTTCATTTTGTAAAAGCTTTAGGAATACCTCCTGAAATACATCATCAACATCTGCATTGTTATGCAGATAGATATAGCATAATCGGTAGACCATATCTGAATATATATTAAGTTTTAATGTGATATTGTCGTTGATATCAAACGATGATGGTTCCATCTTTTTTCTTCCTTTCACTTATAATACGACACTAGAATAAGAATCCTTGCAAAATATTTTTAGAAATTAAAAAAAATTAATAATTATTTTAATACAATTATAATTACTATTAAATACAATATACTATAGTTTAATATTTAATAATAGTATATTTATGATAACAGTGCATAAATTTACTTTACAAGGTTCATAAGACCAGTTCCTTGTATCTCTGCAGACTTAATAAGAACCCGCCAGTCAGCGGATTCTTATCTTACTTAATTATTTTATACTTTCCTATTAGTGGTAACTCTTTAGCTTTTCCATTAAAAGCATTAATAATACCTAAAATTCCAATGATAAGAATAGCAAGTGAAAACAGCGGCATCAGTATCCATCCGATGATTGGAATTAATCCCAAAACAATTTCTCCTGCTGCTCCTGTGATTAAAAGCAGAAGACCCTGGTTTGCATGAAATTTCCCAAAGGGTGAATCAGGGCAGACAATTAGGGGCAGGAAGAAAATAATATATGCAAGAGCTGACATCACTTTATTTTTTTCAATATCCTCAGCAGTATACATATTTGTATTTTTCTGTTCAGTCATTATAAATACCTCCCATTATAATATTTAATTAAAGCTTATATTTTCAAGAATTTGCTGGTAATCCTGTGTATGAGAATCAAAGGTTTTTGCAAAATCGCCAAATGTTATTACATAAATATGATCATTTACAGACAAGTATACATACTCATATTTCATATTAAGCTTGCTTACATTACAAGTCATAAGAAACTTCCTTCCATCGAAACCATCAACAGTTATTTTTTCAACTTCTCCTATATATTTGGTATTTTCAAAAGTTTTATTAAATATTCCCTTTACTTCAAGCACAATATCATCTAAAGCTTTGCTGCTGAATTTTTCTTCCTTAACCATAGTGCTGCTGGTATCTTTCATGTAATGTACCGGCAGAACAGAACCAGCCACAGCAGTCCAGCCATCTGGCATAGAAACTTTAATATTTACTTTTTCCTGAGAAGTATCTGCCTTAGGCGTATTTGTTTCCGCCGGCGTTTTTTTATTTTCTGATGAAGTTTTTTTAAAGCTGCAGGCACCTAATGATATTATTAAAATCAAGTTTAAGCAAACAATGATAATTTTTTTCATATAGCCTCCTAATTTCCTGATTTTTCAGTATTATTATCTGATTCAGTACTTGCTTTAGGCTCATAAGAAATTGTACCTTCTTTTGTTGCTGCATTATAAGCAAAACAAGCCTGAGAACCTTTCCCGTCTATTCCTGAAAACAGTATGCTGTTTTCATCGGAAAGCTCCATTCCCCCTGAGTATCCATTACTTTTCAGTTTTGCAACGTATGCTTTTGCATCCTCATTGCTAAGTTCCGCAAATGCCACTGTGCACTGCCCTTTACTATCATCCTTCAGAACAGCCGTTATTTTGATTTTAGGTTCAGGTATATCAATCATAAGATCTCCAGGCCATTTCAAGCTCTCTCCTGCTTTTATTTCACTGCTGCCTTCATTAACAGTTATGGAATCATTATTTATTTTAACTTTATCCGGGGTACTATTTTCATCTGTTTTACCCTTGCAGGCTGAAATCATTATTAAACAGCAGGATAAAACTGCTGCTATAAATATAAACCTGATAATTTTCATTTCAAACTCCTCCAAAATACTAATTATTTTATTAATCCTGTTTCTATTCATCATGGGCCTTTATTGTTTACATCATTAATATTCCTGTAGTTAATAATAAGTTCTGCTCTGGAATTGATGCAGAGTTTCTTATAGATTCCTGTTACATGTGTATTAGCTGTTGAATATCTGATTTTAAGCTGTTTTGCTGTTTCTTTTATTGTAAATCCCTCCAGCAGCAGCAGATAAACCTGATATTCCCGGGGGGTTAAAGCTGATATTCTTTTTCCCATATCATCTCTGCTTAATTTCAGATGTTTATTAAGGTTTGGTATAACTTTACTTCCTGGTGTCAGTATCTTCTTTAATTTGTCTATAAGATTAATACTTTCACCTCCCAAAATATTTCTCTGGTTTCATAATGTTCTGTTTTACTTCTAAAAGCTATTCATTAGTTTATATGAGGACATAAAAAAACACCTCATTAGTTCTAATGAGATGCTTATTTTATAGTGTATTCTTTGAAAATCATAAGAAGTTCAATACGGCTGTTGATTTTAAGCTTTCTGTAAAGAGAAGTACAATATGTGTTCACTGTTGGATAAGCAATACTTAGAACAGCAGAAATTTGCCGGAGAGTATATCCCTGCAGCAGCAGTTTACATACCTGAAGCTCCCTCCTGCTTAAATTGTATCCATGGAAAATGTAAAGATAATCGTTATCTATTTCTATTTTTTCCGAGTCACCTACCCACTCATCTTCATAATACGTTTGCGCCAGTATTGGGGAAATAACTAAAAATAGGAGCATAACTGCAGCTGAAATTATTGAAGCCGTTACAGATATACGGTTAGAATTTATATCATTTATTAAATTGCCTACTGCTATGCCGGATACCCCTCCACATATACCAATAAAAAGAATTGATAACCTTATATATTTCATACTGTTATATTTTTTACCTATTACTCCCAATATATAATACACGTTAATAATCCCAATAGAACTTCCTGCTCCAAGAAAAGCAGAAAATACAAGGGTTAGTTTTAAGTTCACAGCTGAAAAAGCATTACATAAAAGCCCCATTGCCAGACATGCAAAAGTAATATTCCAGGCTAAGTGAATACTCTTTTCTGATATCCTAAAAATTAAAATATAGGTTAAGCATCCTAATAATCCTCCCGTGTAGTACCAGAACAAAACCGGTAACTCTCCGCTTCCAGCAGCAATATTTAAAACTCCCTTTGCTGCCCCTTTACAAAACACTGCAAAAGCACAATTAATAAATATTGTCAGATAAATTCTACTTGGTATTTTATTTATTACTGAAGATTTACTGCTGCTGAAGACATCTTCTTTCTTTAAGAAAATTGCAGTAATAAGAGCTGCTGCCAGAAATGAAAAAGATAAAACTGAAACTCTGTTTTCTTTCAGCAGAGTACCCTCTTTAATAATAGATATAATATTGATTAATATATTACTGCAGACAACTGAATAAAATTTTTCTGTGTTATTAAGGGCAAAAACAAAGGGTATTAAAATACCTGCATTAACACATCCAAGGGATATTCCTATGAAAACAGCAGAAATAATGGAAACCCTGCCGCAGGGAATATTGATAAATATAAGCATTCCTATAATTATAGCTATAGCTCCAAACCTGGCAGCAAAAGCAAACCATTCTTTTTTTAAAATAATAATAAAAACAGCTGAAGATATCAGGGTAATAGTGTGCAGCATATTTCTAAGTTCAAGACTGAATATACTATTTGCATAAGGCGATGCCGTCCACCAGGTAGCAGATACAATTACCCAGGCATAGTAAACTATCCAAATGAAAATATATGGAATACTAGCTTTTCTCAGTCCTTTAAAATTTGTAACCTTATAGTTTTCTGATGACTTTATTCCTGTACCCTCTGAGCTTGGCATTTAATCACCTCAATTATACAAATTATGGCTTAATATTAATATATGATTAAAAAATCTTAACAATAATTAAATATATGCAAGGATTCAATAATTTAAATCGTATTACATATGAAGGGGTAAGCAAAAAACAATCTGTATCAATTGTTAATGACATTAATTTATTATGTAAATAAATATTAGCAAACTTGCTGAAAAGCAAGGACGCAAAGCTAAAGGGCCTAAAGTTTATAAACAAAGGCAGCCAGCTGCAAGTTTAAAGTCTATCTGACTTATTGCAGCTGTGTTTTACAGTTGTTTTTTTATACCAAGAAAGCGAAATTATATGAGGAGCGTGTATTAATGAATAAACATTATATTATTACAATAGCAGCAGCTATTGTATGTAGTTTTTCCATTGGAGGGTATGCTTACTATAAGGCGCCTGTTTCCTATTTAAGCTTGGATATTAATCCCAGTGTTGAATTAGGACTAAATGCATTTAATAAAGTCGTATCTGCATCAGCTTATAATGAAGATGGCAAAACCATACTTGAAGGACAAGATGTTATAAATGAGGATGTAAAGGATGCAGTAAGTACACTGGTAAAGTCCGCAGCTGAGGAAGGTTTCATTGCAGATGACGGTTCTACAGTTATCGCTGTTACCTCTGAAACTGATGATGAAGATGCTGCAAAAGAGATGGAAAATGATGCCGAGGAAGGGGCAAATGGTGCTATAGCGGAAAGCAGCAATGCAGCTGTTGTTGTAAAGGAAAATGTAGCTTTAGCAAGGCGTGATGAAGCTAGAACGCTAGGCATTACACCTGGTAAACTAAATCTTATTCAAAAACTTCAGGCAATAGATCCTGCAATTAAAGTAGAAGATTACAAAGATGCCAAGGTTACTGAAATTATGAAAAAGTTTGTGGAATTAAAAAATGGAAATAAGAAAGCTGATGAACAGTTAGATACTACAGAGCAGGAAGAAGCTGCTGTTACAGAAAATAATGATATTGAAGAAAATAAAATTAATGATGAAACAGTTAAGAATAAAGATAAAAATAGTACTGTAAATCATAAAAAAGTTAAAAATGGTGCTGTCAGCATAAAAGCCAGCGATAATAAATCATCTAAACATGAAAAATAAGAATAATACTTAATTATTTACTTGGTTATAATTGAGCATATAAATACATAAATTTAAATTAATAATAAATTTTTAATTAGCGATTCCTTACTTAAATATATATTTAGGAACTGCCAGTGCATTTGCGCCGGCAGTTCCTTTATTTTTTGTCTAGTGTGTCATCTTCATTGGCATTATTTAATACCACCAGCTGAATTGGATGTGGGTGCAAAAATTGAAGCAACCTGCTCCTTAGTCAGTTCAACTCCAAATACTGTCTTATAATAATCCTTTACCTGCTGATTCAAATCAATATCCGAAAACAAATCAGGATATACTGTCTTTGCAAGCCAGAGGAGTGTCATTGGTGTATCTGCTCCAGGAGTATAGCTGCGGTAGATTCCAAGAGGCATTTTATAAACCTTTTTATTCTCAACAGCTGAAATTTTACTCCAATTGTAAGTGCCTACTACATTTTTATATAAATCTTCCGGCTGAGAGGATGTGAAGTTCGTCATAAAAATAATATCAGGATTCCATTTATATATCTGCTCCATGTTTACATTCACAGAGTTGTCAGTTTTAAGTTCTTCTGCCACATTCACAGCACCCACAGCATCTGCCCAAAACTGGCCGAAGAACAGCTTACCGGATGTTGTGATTTTAGTGCCACTGTATTGAAACAGGAAGAAAACACGGGCACGCTTACTATCTGGGATGCCAGCTACCCTTTTCTGCACCATATCATAGACTTTGCTGCTGTAATTTTTGACTGTTTCTGTTTTGTCATTATTTGGGAAAATCTGGCTTAGAAGAGCAATCCACTTATTTAAAGTTTCAATTGTATTGTAATTCCACTTGTTAACTGAAACAGCAACTGCATTAAAGCCTGAATTTTTCAATTGGGTACCAAGTTCTTTACTGGAAGCACTATAGAAAACAACATCCGGCTTCAGCTTCAGCAGCTCTTCATTATTGACTTCACTTCCGTTAATAAAACTTGTGTCAGCTTTCAGAATTTCAGGATACAGCTGTCCAAGCAATCCATTTTTTGCTGCACTCATGCTTACAGGCGAAATACCCACAATTTTTTCAGCTGAGTCAAAGAATGCGCACAGCACAGAGGGCAATGGTAAAATATCAGCTACAACAATACGTTTCACATCTTTAGGCAGTATTACCTTATCACCATTGTTATCAACTATTGTAATCTTAGCATTGGAGTTATCGCTTGAAGCCTTTGTGCCATTGTTTGCACATCCGGCCATTGAAAATACCATAGAAAACATCAAAATTATACTTAATATTCTTTTCATAATAACATTCATTCCTTTCGCTGTGCTCAAGGCACAAAATTTAATGAAAGTGATTAACTTTCAAAAACACTGTCAATAATATAGACAAGTATACAGGTGTACTACAGAGCACGGTGTGGTGAGTGTGATTTCACTTTATTGCAATCCGCATAATAACATGTGCCGAATGCTTTTTTAAGTACAAATAATTGTGCCAATGAGCACGTAAGTTAATCTTTGTTTAAACAAAGACCGTTTAAGAGTATGAGTATTCAGTCAACACCTGTGTACTCTATTTTTTTATTTGTAGGTGATATATATGTTAAAAATTGTTTATCCAGTTTGTTGTGGTATGGATGTTCACAAAAAATTTGTGGTTGCAACAATTGCATCTACTAATGATATCAACGTCACTACCTATCAAACTAAACAATTCAATACTTACTCAAAAGACCTTTACCAATTAAAAGAGTGGTTGTTTAAATACAACTGTAAAGAAGTCTGTATGGAAAGTACCGGTAAGTATTGGATACCTATTTACAACATTCTAGAAGATTCCTGCACAGTTACCTTGGCTAATCCAAGATACGTTAAAAACATTCCCGGCAAAAAAACTGATAAGCGAGATGCACTTTGGCTGGCAGATCTGCATAAGCATGGTCTCATTTCCGGAAGTTTTATTCCTCCAAAAAATATTAGAGAACTACGTGATCTTATGCGTTATCGGTTTAAACTTACTAATTTCCGTTCAAGTGAGAAAAACAGGTTCCAAAATTCCCTTACTGTATCAAATATAATGATTTCAAGCGTAGTATCAGATACCTTCGGTAAATCTTCATCAGCAATAATTAAATATGCAATGGAGCATCCTGATAATTTAGATATCGATTATTCTCAATTCTTACACAAAAGTATGATATCTAAAGCTGATGAAATTAAAATTGCTATGCAAGGTAAAATTTCTAAAGAACAAAACTCCAAAATGTCTGTATGTTTAAATCATTATGATTATATTAATAATTGTATTTCTCAGCTTGATATGGCTATCTCACTAATTTCAAGTGAATTTAAGCCACAAATTGAAATTGCTTCATCTGCACCAGGAATAACTGCACAATCTGCTTCAGCAATTATCTCTGAGATTGGTGTAAATATGTTAGTTTTTAAAGATGCAAAACATTTATGCTCCTGGGCTGGTGTTGTTCCTCAAAACAATGAAAGTGCTGGCAAAAAGAAAAATGTTCACATAAGCCGTGCCGGGGCTTATTTAAAGCCAACACTTATTCAATGTGCCAATGCTGCAATAAAAGACAAGTCGTGTCCATACTTTAAACATCGTTATGAAAGTATCAAGAAAAGACGCGGGCATAAGCGTGCCATTATTGCCATTGCAAGAATGCTTTTAACTTGTATTTATAACATGCTCTTAAAAAATGAAGCCTTTGATAATTCTATTTATGAAGATTATTTAAAAAAACAAAACTCAAGTAATCACATTAATCCTAATATAGATAGAATTATTTTATTTCTTCAATCTCAAGGATTTGAAGTAACAAAACCAGATAAGGAAATATCACCTAACGCAAGTTAAATATTAAATCCAGATTAAGCAGGTACTAAAACCTCTTTTTTAAAAAATTCGTGAGGTCTTTTTGTTATGCTCAAAAATAGCCATAAACTCATGATTTTCTTTCAAGTTAATAAACCACCCTTTCTTTGAGTAGCAGCGTTACCCTGCTCTAAGAACTTAAATTTTAGAATTTCCAGTATAAGAACCGGCTTCCAATAATATTTGGAATATCATCCCTATATATTCTTCCGGAAAACGCCTCATGAGGTAAAGAGATAAATTGAGCACTTTCAGGGCAAATCGGGTAATACAGAGGATCAGCTATGACTGCCTTAGCTGTTTTGAAATAAGGAATAAGATCATCCTCATCTTGTGCAGCAAAATCTCCAGTCAGCATAAGTGAAGTGTCTGTCTCCAGCGGGCAAAGCACCTTCACATTTTTACTGTATTCATCCGTCAGCGCAAACGCAAGAGATTCTGAGAATATGCTCTCACCTACAATAACCATATCGGTAGAATCTAAAATATCCCTTTTTTCATATGAAATAACAGCTTTCCCGCTTTCTGCTGAGCACTTCAGGTCCTCCATAATCTTTTTTGAAAGTGCCGCACCGATTGGAGTTCCTACAACGTACGGTGTACCAAATATTTCATAGAGAGCCTTTGCCGCCGGAAGTCCGCTATATGATACCACCAGATTTACATTTGCCCGTCCTGAATCTTTGATTTCTTCTAAAGTGCTGCCCATGGCCCAGCTGCTGATAATATTGAACCCGCTTTCTGTAAGCATTTCCTTTATGGCTTCTGCGCTGCCATTTACCGAAAAATCAAGTGGAGTTATGCCAAGTATGTTTACAGAAATGGCCGGACTACTGTCTCTTTTCATATTAGGATTAACCATTCTCCTTGCGAAGGCTTCATACGCCATACCGGCACCGGACAGATAAGAATGCATGCCGTTTGTAGAAAACCCAAAAGAAGGAATACCAGTTCTTCGCTGAACTACTGATGCAACAGCAGCGAAATCCGTGCCTATCATCATAGGAATAGGAGTGCCTGCAATTGCAATAAATTTAGGTGACAGCTCATTTGCTGCAGATACAATATCACCGATAAGCTTTTCATCATCGCCCATAATGGCTTCCATCTCAGTAAGACCTGACAAATAAACCATACTGTCCATATCGTACCAGCGAGGTTCGTCATGTGTATTATATGTGGAATTGCAGCCGGAAGCATCGTGCATGACAGTCAGTCCGCCTAATTCATATAATGATGAACACACTCCGGATACATCGGAGGCATAAGTAGAAATAATGCTTGCCGTCTGTTTCATAATGAGCAACACCCCAATCCTTTTACCTGTATTAAACTCTTTGTGTCTTTTTCCCTTAGAAACGCTTCCTCCATCAGCTGCATCAGACGGTAAATGCCATCAAAACCGTACATGCCTCCGCCTTCAACTATATTGACAAAGTAGCTTGTTCCGGTAAAATAGGCAGCTTTCTGACCTATAGCCAGAAGTTTTTTATGGCTATTTTGAGAAAGAAACCGCATCTTTACATGAACAGTTGAGTATAATTTCATGATTGGTGAGTTCTCTTTCAGCCAGATGAAATCCTGCCTTTCTTCTTCATTAATGGTATCAGCATAAACCGCAGCAACGTTAAATCCATGTTCAATAAGAAGTCTGGCTAGTCCCATCGGCCTCATTGTCGCTGTATAGTCTATGGCAATCGGCGTGTCACCTATAATTTCTTTGGCAGATTTCAAAGCCTTTTCAGCTTTTGCCTTTTCCTCTGTAAAATCAGGCGTTTTTATATGCAGATAAGCAGCTAACTGATTCAGATTGCTTTCAATCTCTGCATAATCATATGAAAGCGGCAGATATAAATGCTTTTGGCTAAGTCTTGTTTGAAGCGTGTCCCCACTGATCCTTGCCACCGGATTGTAAGAAATATTGGCAGCGCTTTCAGCCATAGATAAGTATTGTTCATAGGTTTTGCAGCCTGTAATATCTTTTAGTTCAAATCCATTTTCAATAATCATACGGACAAGCTCACTGCTTTCTTCTGTTGGAAGATTATTACCGATAATATTTATACACTTCTTATGTACACTTACCGGTTTCAGCAGGCTGTACAGCTGCTGGCGCATCTTCTGATCCGGTGTCATACCGCTTTTGCGCATTATAGGATTCATATAGCAGTCTGTAAAATCAATATCCGGGAAACGTTCACGAAGTGTCCTGTAAACCAGCTTTAAATCGCATCCCATAAAGTGATGGATACAGCTGGTAAATATTAGTATTGCTCTTGGTTTTGCTTTAAGCTTACTAAGTATATCTGTTACACCATCAATAATCAGAGATTCCATATCTCCATCCAGAACATTATTTTCCCGGACAGCAATTGTGGAAAAACGGTTTGCTGCATTCATCTCAGCCGCTGTTAAAACGACACCTCTCAGACATCCCTGTGTACATATGAATATTTGATGTGATTTTGGAATCAGCATACCGGTATGTACAATGTTCCATGCACCACGTGCAGGGGGGCTGTATTCAAGACCTGAGACAAACGGAGATGGAAATTTTGCATCTTTGATCAGAATCCCTGCACCGGCTTCATCCTGTTTTCCATTTACAATTTTTAACATTAATCCAGCTCCTTTCCACAGCTTTTCAATAGATTCAACGCAAGAATTTTATACTGCATTGCCATATCACTGTCCGGGAATGCTTCCACTACTGTTTTATTTAACTCTTCAGCTTGTTGGACAATCTCACTGCGGTCCAGAATGCCAATAATTCCCGAGTTAATGTCATCAGCCAGTTCCTGAACCTTTTTCTCTTCATTTTTAACATTTCGCCGGTTGAGAATCAGTCCTCCAAGCTGTGCATAACCTCTGCCCCGGAAATTTTCTATTGCCATGGCAATATTTGCGGCGGCATGAATTGCCATATTTTCGCCGGAGGTAACAATAAAAACCTTATCTGCATATCCGCTGCGCATAGGCATGGAAAAACCGCCGCAGACCACGTCACCTAGGATATCATATAAGACTACATCAGGATTATATATTTTGTAGGCACCTTTTTCTTTTAACTTTTCCAAAGCTGCAATAATGCCACGGCCGGCACATCCAAGCCCGGGCGTAGGTCCGCCGGCTTCTACACATAGGATTCCGGAATATCCGACAGTTATCATATCTTCTAAAAAAAAGCCGTTACTTTTTTTCCGTATTAAATCAAGCACAGTTGGAATCATTATTCCGTTATGAAGAGTAATTGTAGAATCCGCCTTGGGATCACATCCAATCTGCATAACCTTCATGCCTTGCTGAGCTAAAGCTGCAGATATATTTGAAACAGTTGTTGATTTTCCAATACCGCCTTTGCCGTAAACTGCTATTTTAATCATTTATTCCATCTCCTTTATAATCTCCTCTGCTTACCGTCAGTTCATAGCCTATTTCTGCCATATGCCTGCTCAGAATTTGTATGCTTTCAGCTGCATCGTCTCCGGTAATAGCCTTGTTATCATAAAGCATATATTTTTTTCTCACACAAAGAGGAGAAAGATTCGGCATAATGACATTGGCACCTGCCAGAATACCCTGCTTTCTGCCATTTTCGCTTACAGTACCTAATGCAGTAGTTGCAGGCAGCAATACATTTGGCAGCATGATCCTGCATAGGCTTAGAATGATTAGTGTTTTTTCAACACTTCCTGCTGCAAATTCATGAAATGGTGTATCCTTATGGGGAATAAACGGCCCAATTCCAATCATATGAGGCTTAAACTCTCCCATGAACACCATATCTTTTGCAAGATAACCGTTTGTTTGGTAAGGGGATCCGATCATACATCCACAGCCAGTCTGATAACCAATCTCCTTCAGGTCCTGAAGGCACTGCATTCGGTGTTTCCAGGATAATTCAGGCGGATGAAGCATGCCGTAATGTGATTCATCTGCTGTTTCATGGCGTAACAGGTATCGGTCTGCTCCCGCATTAAAATAGCTCTGGTAAGATTGCCTGCTTTTCTCACCTATTGAAAGTGTTATGGCACAATCGGGGAATCTGCCTCTTATTGATGAAACGATATCAATTACCTTATCATCAGTAAAAAATCCATCCTCACCTCCCTGAAGGACAAATGTACGGAATCCATGAAGGTAGCCTTCATCACAGCATGCAATAATATCTTCTTTATCAAGGCGATACCTTACAGCATCACCGTTACTTCTGCGTATTCCGCAATAAATGCAGTCATTTTTGCAGTAATTAGTAAATTCTATGATTCCACGTATATAAATCTTATTTTTAAAATTCCTAATCGCAATATTTCGTGCAATATCAGCAGCGTATTTTCTGTCATCATCTGTAAATGAATCAAGTAAAGATACCCACTCCTGCAGGGAAAGAAATTTCTCAATATTTAATTTTTCTATCAAATCATAATTATTCATTATTAAGCCCCATTTAACTAAATTTACTGAGCAGCATAAGTAGCTTTTATACTGACATTGCTCAGCATTCCAAGTTTTGCAGAAAGGTTCTCCATAATATGATGTGGAGCGTCCATAGTGACATTGATAATATAAATGTTGCCATCAGGATATGGCATACCCATCCTGCCAATAATATAATGGCTGTAATCATTAAGAAGTAAGTTTATCCCATCTACAATCTGCTGGTTTTTAGCAAGAATTGCAATCGTAGCAATTTTTCGTTCCGAGGATTTACCTTCTTTTTCCATAATTTTTCCCAAATGCTCACCTGTAGATATTGATAGCGGTAGAACATCCTGAAGAATATGACTTTGTGTTTCAATTTCTCCTATAATGGCTTTTACGCCAAATGCCGTTTCTATATTCTTTTCTGTGATAACAGATCTTGTATCACCAAAAAGAAAACGTCCGTCATTGCACAAAAGCATAGCCTTATTTGCCCGCTGCAATGCATGGGCCGGATAATGAGTGTTAAAAATACATGTCATGCCTCCATTTACAAGCTCCGACATAGTTTCTAATATAAGCAGCTGGTTTTTAAAATCCAAGTTTGACTCCGGTTCATCCAACACCAAAATCTTTGGTTCTGCAGCTAAAGCCCTTGCAATAAGAACCATTTGAAGCTCACCGCCGCTAATTTCAGAACATTTTTTATAGCATAGTTTACCAATATGCATACGCTCAATTGACTCATGAGCTTTCCTTATGTCTTCTGCAGAGGGTTTGGAAAACATTCCAAAATGGCTGGCCCTGCCAATAAGCACCATTTCTTCAACAGAATACGCAAAGGTTGTATTTTTAGCCTGAGGTATATATCCAATGGTCTTCCAAAGTTCCCGACGGGAAATTTTACAAATATTTTTCCCATCAAGGAGGCTTTCTCCATTTGACCATTTCAGGAATCCCATAATGCAGCGAAGCATCGTTGTCTTTCCGGCTCCATTGGGTCCAAGAATCGCTAACAGATCTCCGCTGCTAACTTCAAAATTAATATGGTCAAGAAGCAGTCCTTTGTCACTTCTGTTGTAAGAGAAGCATCCATTTTGTACTGAAAGTTTCATAGCTGCCAACCTCCTGAATGTTTCAAAAGAGTAATAAAGAATGGTGCCCCTATAATTGCCGTTAAAATAGAAACCGGAATTTCAGAAGCGGATGCACTTCTTGCAATAGTATCCACAATAACCATAAACACAGCACCTATACTGATAGATGCGGGAATTAATGACAGATGATTGCTTCCGAATCTCATACGGCAGATATGCGGAACCAGAAGGCCTACCCAGCCAACCTGCCCGCACATGGATACACAGGAAGCTGTAATGGCTGTGGCACAAATAACCGTCAATGTACGTAAAAGCGTCACATTTGTGCCTGAAGCTTTGGCTTCGTCATCCGGCAGAGGCAAAATATTAAGACGCCAGCGAAGTACAAATAGAATTACAATTCCCAAAATAATCGGAGGTGCACCAAGGAGCAGAGAATTATAGTTTGCAGAGCTGAGGCTGCCCATCAGCCAATAGGTTATAGCCGGCAGCTGTGATTCAGTATCCGCTCCATATTTGACAAGGGAAACCAGAGCTGAAAACAAAGATCCAATCATAATACCTGCCAAAACGATGGTATTTGCAGATTTACCTTCCACATTACCTGAAATATAGGTTAATACAACTGCACCAATGCCGGCAGCCAGTGCCAAAATTTGTACCCCAATTAAATTTAATCCAAGAAGAAGACCAAGGGCAGCTCCAAAGCTGGCTCCGGATGCTACTCCCAAAGTATCAGGCGTAGCCAGCGGATTGGAAAAAAGGCTTTGAAAAGCACACCCTGCCACCGAAAGGCCTGCGCCAACCAGCAGAGCAAGAAGTGTTCTCGGAAAACGTATTGTCCATAGAACAATCTCTGTCTGCATATTTTGCTTGTAACCGGCTCCGAACTTAATAAAAATTGATTGTATAATTGTTGCAGGTGATACATTAAATCGCCCTATAGCAAGTGCTGCCAGAACGGCGATTAAAGGTATAATCAATAATAAAATTTTCGAAATGACAGGCAGTGAACCAGCAGGCTTAGCTTTCATATGCAATAACCTCCATTTTAATCTGTTAATAATATAAACTTACTAATTATTTTGCATTGCCCATTTTATCCATTATTCTTTTGCTGTTACATTAGAATAAGCAGTCTTTGCACTGACACCATTCAGCCTGCCTATTTTTCCGGTTAAAGCACTTATAATATCCTGTGGTGCATCAATAGCGATGCTTATGATATTAACGTCTCTTTTCGGATATGGCATCCCCATACGGCTTATAATATATTTACCATATTCATGCAAAATATTATTCAGCATATTAACAGACTCCTTATTTTCTACAATAATAGCAACCACTGCAACCCTTGTCTCCATTTAATAATCCCCTTTCAAAAATTAATCAAATTAAAAATGCTCTTCGCCTTTTCACAAGACGAAGAGCATACTCAGTTTCCAATAAACAAATTACTTGGAATTACTTATTACTCGGCTTGTGACTCGGAAAATACCTTGTCATTCAGAACGATTATCATTTTATATAAGCTTATGGTCAGAATAATTCTTCCCATTTGCTCTATCAGTTATTTAATTAAATACAGTTCTTGTCAAAATCTTCTTTGCAGAATTTAGAACTACTTGTCCCCTTACTAATACATAATCAAGCAAGCTTTCTTTAAGACTATTACTTAATTTACCTTAATAGTAAATCAAATGATATTGCATGTCAATATGTTTACTTTGAATTATTTACATAGTTTTTTATTGTTGAAATGTGTTTTAGTTGTTATTTTTACCTTTATTTAAATATGTAGTATATCAGCATATTCATATCATATAATTGGGAATACTATTATTAATTACTTTTTAGGAAGGGATTTGTATAATGAAAAAATTTCTGGTTATCTGTTGTCTGCTGGTTTCTTTAATATATATTCCAACTAGTTTAATCGCCGCTGCACCAATTAAAGATGCAAAACAAGGAATACCTTATTCATATACTCCTGCTGAAGGATCAATAGAGGAACTATATAAAGATATTATAGTTACACTTGTTGAACCTTATATTACCAAAGAAGTAGAGAAAAATTATGGTCAGCTGCTGCAATATGACTTATTTAATATAGAGTTTTTAAAGATAGAAAGGCCATATTATCGCTCGTTCTCATTTTTAATAAAAATGCAAATTATGCCATTCGTTGGTGCACATAATACCATAGGGATCGATAACATTATTATTAAAGTAAGTCCAATTGAAACTAAAATTCAAAAATTCGAGCACATAAAGAGTTTCCCTATTCCTCCGCATTTAAAGGACTCCTATGAAAACCTAAAATTATAGTGAGCTCGTTTAGCTAAAGCTAAACATCGAAACTTCAGATAGGAGTCTACCCCACCTTAAGCAAAATTAAAGAATTGCCCACTTATAGAAGTGGGTGTCTTATAAGTTTGATAAATTAATTATTGGTATAATGCAAAAGGTGCCTTCCTGCTTTTCTGTTTTTTTATAATATTCTATTACCATTATCTTTGAATCCTGGTCAGTAATGTAAAAGCCATAAACTCAAAGTTTATGGCCTTCATCATATTCCTTTGGAGCTTCTGGGGGGATTTGAACCCCCGACCTACTGATTACGAAT
>Ga0172378_10002526_pt1 | contig 17164 bp, 14 predicted proteins | sample GrowelOW332metaG_FD_119755 | JGI IMG/M metagenome (GOLD analysis project Ga0172378, IMG submission 119755) | Groundwater microbial communities from an aquifer near a municipal landfill in Southern Ontario, Canada - Pumphouse #3_1 metaG | ecosystem: Environmental > Aquatic > Deep subsurface >... | reverse complement strand
TGCCATCGTGGAAATCCGCGGAGGAACAGGTGGCGACGAAGCTGCTATCTTTGCCGGAGACTTATTCCGCATGTATGTAAAATACTGTGAGAACAAAGGATGGAAAGTAGAGATTACCAATACCAATGAAGGAACATCCGGAGGATTCAAAGAGATTATTTTTAGTGTAAGCGGAGATAATGTATACGGAACCTTGAAATATGAATCGGGCGTACACCGCGTACAACGGGTTCCCGCCACAGAAACCCAGGGACGGGTACATACATCGGCATCTTCGGTGGCTGTACTTCCCGAAGCTGAAGAATTTGATGTGGAGATCAACGAAGGCGAAATCAAGTGGGATACATTCCGTTGTGGTGGAGCTGGAGGTCAGAACGTTAACAAAGTAGAATCTGGCGTTCGTTTACGCTATATGTGGAAAAACCCGAACACAGGTGAAACAGAAGAAATTCGGATAGAATGTACTGAAACCCGCGACCAGCCAAAGAATAAAGAAAGGGCGCTCACAAGGCTCCGTTCTTTCATCTACGACAAAGAACATCAGAAATACCTCGATGATATTGCCTCCAAGCGAAAAACAATGGTTTCTACCGGCGACCGCTCGGCTAAGATCCGTACCTACAATTATCCGCAGGGACGTATGACCGATCACCGCATTAACTATACCATCTATAATCTTTCTGCATTTATGGACGGAGACATTCAGGATTGCATTGATCGCCTGATAGTAGCGGAGAACACAGAACGAATGAAAGAAAGTGAATTATAATATTATCTGCCATGAACAAGCAACAATTATTTGAAAACATAAAACGCAAAAAATCATTTCTTTGCGTAGGTCTTGATACAGATATAAAGAAGATACCGACACATTTATTGAAAGAGGAAGATCCAATCTTTGCTTTTAACAAAGCCATTATTGATGCTACTGCCGATTTATGTATCGCTTACAAACCAAACCTTGCTTTTTATGAAAGTCTTGGCGTGAAAGGTTGGATAGCATTTGAAAAGACAGTTGAATATATTAAAAAGAACTACCCAGATCAGTTCATTATTGCCGATGCAAAACGCGGTGACATTGGAAACACGAGTGAGATGTATGCCCGTTCTTTCTTTGATGAACTGGATCTCGACTCTGTAACTGTTGCTCCTTACATGGGTGAAGATAGTGTTAAACCATTCCTTATTTATCCTGAAAAATGGGTTATTTTGCTTGCATTGACTTCCAATAAAGGATCTCACGATTTTCAGCTAATTGAAGATGCCAACGGTGAACGTTTATTTGAAAAAGTATTGAAGACTTCTCAGCAATGGGCTTCAGACGAACAAATGATGTATGTGGTTGGTGCTACTCAGGGAAAAATGTTTTTAGATATTCGTAAACATGTTCCTCATCACTTTCTTCTTGTTCCTGGAGTAGGTGCGCAAGGTGGTTCTCTGGAAGAAGTTTGCAAGTATGGTATGAATGAGATGTGCGGATTAATTGTTAATTCATCCCGTGGTATTATTTACGCGGACAAAACTGAAAATTTTGCAGAAGCGGCTAAAGCTGCAGCAAAAGCTGTACAGATGCAAATGGAAAAGCAACTGAAAGCAATCTTATAATTCATATAAATGACAAACGAACGAAAGATAGTCAACGACCCTGTTTTCGGATTCATCAATATTCCGGGCGGATTATTATATAATATTGTCTGCCATCCATTATTACAACGGTTAACCCGCATTAAGCAAATGGGACTATCTTCGGTTGTTTATCCAGGCGCACAGCACACACGTTTTCAACATTCATTGGGCGCTTTTTATCTGATGAGTGAGGCAATCACTCAACTCCGAGCCAAAGAAAATGATATTACTCAGGAAGAATCTGATGGAGTGTTGGCAGCCATTTTATTACACGATATTGGTCACGGTCCTTTTTCTCATGTATTGGAAGATACCCTTGTAAAAGGCGTTTCTCACGAAGAAATATCTCTCCTGCTAATGGAGCGGATGAATAAAGAGATGAATGGACAGCTGGATCTTGCCATGTGCATCTTTAAGGACGAATATCATAAAAAGTTCCTTCATCAGCTAGTGAGCGGACAATTGGATATGGACCGTCTCGATTACTTGTGTCGGGATAGTTTCTACACCGGAGTTATAGAAGGAAACATCGGTTCTGCGCGCATTATAAAAATGCTCGATGTGAAAGATGATCATCTGGTTGTTGAATCAAAAGGAATTTATTCAATCGAAAACTTTCTTACCGCCAGAAGACTAATGTATTGGCAGGTTTATTTGCACAAAACATCCGTTGCATATGAACGAATGCTGATTAATTCACTTTTACGCGCAAAAGAATTAGCCAGTAAGGGAATTGAATTATTTGCTTCACCTGCCCTTCGCTTTTTTCTTTATAATAATATAGGTCCAAAAGAGTTTTATAACGACCCAGCTTGTCTGGAGAACTTTATCCAACTCGATGATAATGATATATGGACAGCACTGAAAGTGTGGAGCACTCATTCAGACATTGTTCTTTCTACACTGAGCCGCGGTTTAATCAACCGTAATATTTTTAAAGTCGAAATATCTTCCGATCCAGTTAGCGAAGAAAGAATGGCTAAATTAATAGATAGAATAAGCTATTCACTACAAATTGATAAGAAAGAAGCTGTATATTTAATTTCAACTTCCAGCATTGAAAAGAACATGTACGATCCGGCAGATGATAGTATTGATATCATCTACAAAGACGGTACTACAAAGAATATAGCTGAAGCCTCAGATATGTTGAACATTTCGCTGCTCTCAAAAAAAGTAAAGAAATACTACCTCTGTTATCAAAGGCTAGCTTAAAAAATAACGAAATATTTTAGAAACTGTAAGGGAATCTAAAAAAAAAACACGAACTTTGTTCCCTAGTGGTCAATACATAAAAATGTAATCTCCATATAACATTAATGAAAAAAAGGTTAGAATCATTCAACAATAAAAACATGGAATTTTCGGCTAAACAAATTGCAGAATTTATTCAAGGGGAAATAATTGGAGATGAAAATGCCAGTGTGCACACCTTCGCCAAAATAGAAGAAGGAGTGCCAGGAGCAATTTCTTTTCTATCAAATCCTAAATATACCCATTATATATATAATACTCAATCAAGCATTGTATTAGTTAATAAAGACTTTGTTGCCGAGCAAGAAGTCAAACCTACGCTTATAAAGGTAGACAATGCCTATGAAAGTCTGGCAAAGCTTCTGACCTTATATGAGATGAGTAAACCAAAGAAAACAGGCATTGACCCATTGGCTTTCATAGCTCCAACAGCAAAAATAGGTAAGGATGTGTATATTGCTCCTTTTGCTTGTGTAGAAGATAACGCAGAAGTGGGTGATAATACAATTCTTCATTCTCACGTAACGGTTGGCACAGGCGCTAAAGTAGGTGACAACAGCATACTATATCCGCATGTTACAATCTATCACGACTGCCGCATAGGCAACAATTGCATATTACATGCCGGGAGTGTAATTGGTGCCGATGGTTTCGGATTCGCTCCTACTCCGGAAGGATACTCAAAGATTCCTCAGATTGGCATTGTTATTCTGGAAGATGATGTAGAGATTGGCGCTAATGCTTGTATAGACAGAGCAACAATGGGAGCAACAATTATACATAAGGGAGTAAAACTGGACAACTTGGTTCAGATTGCTCACAATGATGAAATAGGTTCTCACACGGTAATGGCAGCTCAGGCTGGCGTTGCGGGATCAACAAAAGTGGGAGAATGGTGCATGATTGGTGGTCAGGCTGGTTTAGCCGGACATATCAAAATTGGTGATAAAGTAGGAATGGCTGCACAATCGGGTATTGCCAGCAGCGTACCGTCTGACACAAATATAATGGGATCTCCGGCTTTTGAGGCAAAGAAGTTTTTCAAGTCTTCTGTCATATACAAAAGATTACCTGAGATGTATACTACACTCAATAATTTAGAAAAAGAGATAAACGAACTAAAGAAACAATTAAATAAGTAACCAATGTTGAAACAAAAGACTCTAAAAGATAGCTTTTCACTAAGAGGAAAAGGTCTTCACACTGGACTTGATCTTACTGTAACTTTTAATCCTGCCCCCGATAATCACGGATATAAGATCCAAAGAATAGACTTAGAAGGACAACCAATCATTGATGCAGTAGCAGATAATGTTACTGAAACAACTCGTGGTACAGTTCTTTCAAAGAACGGAGTTAAGGTTAGCACAGTGGAACATGGTATGGCTGCACTTTATGCTGCAGGAATAGACAACTGTCTTATTCAGGTTAACGGACCGGAATTCCCTATTCTGGACGGAAGTGCAATATTCTATGTACAGGAGATTGAGAAAGTTGGAATTGTAGAACAAACAGCTGTTAAGGATTTTTATATCATTAAACATAAGATTGAGTTTAAAGACGAAGAAACCGGATCTTCCATTATAGTTCTTCCTGATGAAGATTTCAGTGTAAATGTTCTTATATCTTATGATTCTAAAATCATTCCAAACCAATATGCAACATTGGAAAGTATGAAAAACTTTCCTGAAGAAATTGCCGCAAGCAGAACATTCGTTTTTGTTCGTGAAATAGAACCATTGCTTTCTGCCGGACTTATTAAAGGTGGCGATTTAGATAATGCAATTGTAATTTACGAACGTCAGGTATCACAAGAAAAATTAGATAAACTAGCCGATGTAATGGGAGTTCCTCATAAGGATGCCACCCAAATGGGATATATCAACCATAAACCGCTTGCATGGGACAACGAACCTGCGCGTCACAAATTACTTGACATCATTGGCGATCTTGCACTAATTGGTAAACCTATCAGAGGCCGCATTATTGCTACCCGCCCCGGACATACTATCAATAATAAGTTTGCCCGCCAAATGAGAAAAGAAATCAGGATGCACGAAGTACAGGCTCCTACTTATAATTGCAATGAAGCACCTGTTATGGATGTTAACCGCATCCGCACTCTGCTGCCCCATCGCTATCCTTTCCTCTTAGTAGACAAAATCATCGAAGTAGGCCCAAATCATATTGTAGGAGTGAAGAATGTTACTGTAAACGAACCATTCTTTCAAGGACATTTTCCACAGGAACCAGTTATGCCAGGCGTACTGCTAGTAGAAGCGATGGCTCAGACAGGTGGGTTACTTGTGTTAAACTCTGTTGATGATCCAGAGAGATACTCTACTTACTTTATGAAGATCGACGCGGTTAAATTCCGTCATAAAGTAGTTCCGGGAGATACACTTATTTTTAAGCTTGAGCTACTTGCACCTATCCGCCGAGGAATTTCCACAATGAAGGGATATGTATTCGTAGGAGAAACTGTGGCTTGTGAAGCAGAGTTTATGGCACAAATAGTTAAGAACAAATAAAAAAAATAAATGATTAGTCCATTAGCATATATACATCCCGAAGCAATAATAGGAAATAATGTAGAGATAGCACCTTTTGTTTTTATCGACAAAAATGTAATTATTGGCGATAACAACAAAATTATGGCCAATTCCAGCATATTATATGGTGCCCGTATAGGGAATGGAAATACTATTTTTCCTGGAGCTGTAATCAGTGCTGTTCCTCAAGATTTAAAATTCAAAGGAGAAGAAACAACAGCAGAAATTGGCGATAACAATATTATTCGTGAGAATGTAACTATTAACAGAGGAACTGCAGCCAAAGAAAAAACAGTTGTTGGAAGCAATAATTTATTAATGGAAGGTGTCCATGTAGCACATGATGCGATTGTAGGAAGCAGATGTATCATTGGCAATTCAACAAAAATGGCTGGTGAAATTATCATAGACGATGATGCTATTATTAGTGCATCAGTTCTTATGCATCAATTTTGTCGGGTAGGAAGTTTTGTGATGCTTCAAGGAGGATCTCGTTTCAGTAAAGATATTCCGCCTTATATTATCGCAGGACGCGACCCTATTACTTATTGCGGAATTAATATTGTGGGTCTTCGCAGACATGGATTTTCAAATGAATTAATTGAAAACATTCATAATGCATACCGCATTATTTATCAGAGTGGATTAAATACCAATGAAGCGCTGAAAAAGGTGAAAGAAGAAATAACTTCAAGTCCGGAAATTGAATATATAATTGATTTTATACAGAATTCACAAAGAGGAATTATAAGATAAACGTTGCTATAGTAAGGTTTATATTCAGCAGAGAAGGGGAAGGCTATTTTAAATAATGGTACTTCCCCTTTGTTTTTTTTAAAACGATAATAGTTATTTATTGTACTTCTACAGATTTTTACTACTTTTACGGCATCAATAAATTCAAAAGAGTATGGTATACAGATTTACAATCATATCTGATGAAGTCGATGATTTCGTCAGAGAAATACAGATTGATTCGGAAGCAACTTTTCTAGAACTCCACGAAGCGATAATTAAGTCCGTGGATTATACAAACGATCAGATGACATCTTTCTTCATTTGTGATGAAGATTGGGAAAAAGAAAAAGAAATAACCCTCGAAGAAATGAACAATAGTTCAGAAGACGATAATTGGGTTATGAAAGACACTATATTAAGTGATCTTATCGAAGATGAAAAACAGAAGCTCATATATGTATTTGATTACATCACGGAACGTTCACTTTTCATTGAATTATCAGAAATTATCACAGGTAAAGATTTAGATAAAGCTATTTGTACTAAAAAATACGGATTAGCACCTAAACAAACAGTTGATTTTGAAGAATTGGCAATAACAAACACGTCCATTGATCTGGATGAAAACTTCTATGGAGACGAAACTTTCGACTCTGAAGATTTTGATCCTGAAGGATTTGATATTGACGTTAATGCAATAGCCGATGAATCATTCGACAAAGAAAGTCTTTAATGACTAAAACATTACTTGTTCTCATAGGGCCTACAGGTGTCGGAAAGACGGAGTTAAGTTTGCGCTTGGCCGGAGATTTTGGTTCACCCATTATTTCTTCCGATTCCCGACAGTTGTATGCCGATCTTAAAATAGGAACGGCTGCTCCTACTCCTGAGCAGCTGAATAAAGTTACTCATTACTTTGTAGGCACGCTGAAACTAACTGATTATTACAGTGCCGCACAATATGAAACAGAGGTACTAAAACTCCTCGACAAACTCTTCCAGACAAAAGATATTATTGTAATGACCGGTGGATCAATGATGTATATTGATGCCGCCTGCAAAGGAATTGACGATATTCCCACCATCGATAAAGAAACCCGTGAACTGTTAATTCAGAAATACGAGACGGAAGGTTTAGACCGCCTTTGCGCAGAACTAAAGCTTCTTGATCCTGAGTATTACAAGATTGTAGACTTAAAGAATCCAAAACGGGTTATTCATGCGTTAGAAATTTGCTACATGACGGGAAAGACTTACACGTCCTTCCGTACCCGCTCTGCCAAAGAAAGACCATTCCGCATTATTAAGATAGGACTTACCCGCGATAGGGAAGAGCTTTATGAACGTATTAACCGCCGGGTAGATATAATGATGGAAGTCGGCTTACTTGAAGAGGCTAAATCCGTATACCCATATAAGCATTTGAATTCCCTGAACACGGTAGGTTACAAAGAACTCTTTAATTTCTTTGACGGCACCTGGGAACTTCCTTTCGCTATTGAAAAGATTAAGCAAAATTCCCGCATCTATTCCCGTAAGCAAATGACCTGGTTCAAACGCGATGAAGAGATTGCCTGGTTCCATCCTGACCAAGAAGAAGAAATATTGGATTATATCAGGAAAAAGATGCTTAATGACTAATTAAGTCATCAGTCATTAAGCATTAAAATACTGCATTAATATTTAAATTACAAGCAAGCTTAAATTTCCACTTCCTTGTTATTATGAAATATCAACAGAATAGCAATGAACAAAGTATATTTAACGGTACTCTCTTAATAGGAATGAGAGTAAATTTTGCTTTTTAGCCGTAGCCAATCAATTCATTACTTCGCTTTTTTAGTAGTAATAACAATCACCCCTTTCTTTGCTTTTTTACCATATTCTTTAGTTTGATTACCTTTGAGTACATCAACAGAACTTATATCATCGGGATTCAAGCTATTCAATTCTTTATCTGACGATTCCTTTCTATCAATCAAAATCAGAACGTTCTTAATATTGGAACGGCCTTTCAAATTATCAGTCTGCTCCTGAGACTCTTTGATTTGCAGTCTAACCTGAACTGTGTCAACATTAGAACCCTTTGCTGATTCAAAACCTACAATGCGAATTCCTTTTGCATTCCCAATTGTATTATGGGATTCTGTAGATTTAGTATCTTTCGTAGTAATTAATATCACACCATCTTTTCCCTTTTCTCCATATAATGCAAAAGCAGATTGATCCTTTAAAACACTGATTGATCCAATCCTATCAGGATTTAATTTTTGCATTTCTTCATAAGTAATCTCTATACCATCTAGCATAACAAGTGGAAACTTCTCTAAATCTGATTTAACTTTAATTCCTGTAGAATCACTCACAGTAATTGAAATAGCCTTTTTTTTCACTTGGTGCATATCATTAGAAACGAGAAGTTCATCTGAGCCTTGACTGGCAACATTAGCTACCAGGGAAATATTATTCCCTAATTTCTCTTTCACAACTGAAGATAAATCACTAATTTCGACGGCTGAAATTTCATTCAACTGATCAGAGATTTCAGGACGAGCAAAGGCGGTAACAGCTAAAGCTGCCAGTGGAAGTATGTAGAGATACTTCAACCGCGCCCACGGATTCGATTTTTCTTTTAACATCATAGTAATTCTTTTTTTTAATTTGCTGTGATTAAAGCTGTTGGCCATAGAGTAGAGCCTTGTGCCAACGGCTTTTTTGATTAATAATAATTGATATTGTTTTGCATCGATGCCTTGATTAAGAACCGTTTCATCCGCTTCATACTCATGGATATTCTGTAATTCCTGCTTCATAAGCCATGCGGCCGGATTAAACCAATGAAAAAGAATACAGAACTCTGCCAGCAAAAGATCTATGGAATGACGATTTTGGATATGAGCTATTTCATGAATTAATATTTCCCTGCCGCTTTCCTGCATGTCGGAGTCCGAAATAGCCACATACTTCATCCAACTAAAAGGAGCAAATTCTTTTTGATGTATAATGAGATTAACCCCGTTGTCCAACTTTTTACGCTGGCTACCTTTCAGTAACCGGACAAGTCTTGTCAGGGAATAGAGATTACGGCAAAAGAAGAAAAGAAAACCGGCCAGATATATCAGTAAGATAATCTCACTCCACGATATAGAAGAAGCTTCTACGCCGACAGGAACTGCCTGATAATTTGCCATAAGAATCAGTTGTTGCCAGTTAATTGCAGTTTGAGGTTTTCCCATACTCACCTCACATAAAGGGATGAGCAGAGATAAACTAAAGATTCCCAGCAAGGCAATTCTGTTGAACCGGTGAAACGTTTCCCGGCTAAGAAGTAATCTGTAAAACAGATAAAAAGCGACCAGGCAGATAGATGATTTTAGTATGTAGACAAAAAAGGTTCCCATAGTATTTTCTATTTATGTGATTTCACTTTTTATGCATTTTCTCCACTTCTGCAATTAACTGCTTTAATTCGTCCAATGATATTTCTTCTTCTTTTATTAAAGAAGAAACGGCTCCCAGATAAGAGTTATTGAAATACTTACTAACTACATTTTTCAGTGTTCCATCGCGATAATTCTCTTCACTTATCACTGCAAAATATTGGTAAGTATTTCCAAATGTTTCGTGACTAAGATATTCTTTTTCCTCTAACCCACGAACAATGGTAGATAAGGTGTTGAAGTGAGGCTTAGGTTCTTCATAAAAGTCCAGCAATTGCTTCACAAACATAGGTCCTTTCGTCCAGAAAAAACCCATAATCTCTTCTTCCTTAGTTGTTAATCCTTTCATAGCATATTTACTTTGATGCAAATAACTAAAAGTTTTAGTTACTAAACTAATTTATATAGTTAATTAAAACTAAAGAATATAGTTACAAGAAGAAAAACAACAAAATAAGACTGTTAAACACCTTATTTCAAACGTCTTGCAAGAAGGTAATAGATGAGGATAGACAGTAATAAGAGAAAAGCAATGATACCGGGAAACACAGCAAACAAACCTTGACGTTCAGAAAAAAGGGATTCTGACATGCTGCATAAAATGACAATAAACAGTATTCCAAGAAGGATATTTAATATTCTCAAGTAACGGGAAACAAGAATTGCCTGCTGAACTTTATTCGTTTCTGTAATCTTTATAGGAAGATTGGTCATACGCAGAGGAAAATAAGAACTTAAACCAGTTATTATTATAGCAAACGTACCAACACCAGCAAGTATAAACAGATGAATTTTACTACCCCATCCATCCGCTTCGCCTGCAAAATTAAAATGAACAGGAATAATATCCGGCACCTTATTATAAAAGATTAAGGCAATTCCCCACATTGTTAGCAACAGAAGCAAAGTTATTGCTTCCAATATTTTATCAATAATTGTTCGTGGAACACGAACATCGGGTCTGTTTTGGTTAAACCACGGAAATAGATTCAACATTGATTTGGTATTCTTGCTTTATTATCTGGATTGTTTATTTATCCAGTTGGCAATGTCTTTGGTTACATATTCGGGAATTGATCCAATCTGGTAATATTCAGAAGGAGAAGACTTGCCGCTTCCTTCCATATACAAATGATTTAGCTTGGAATAGGACTTGAAAGTTACATTAGATTTTTCACTTAGTTCTTTGCGCCAAAGAGAGAAATCATCCATTGTTACCTGATAATCACGCTCGCCTTGCAGAATTAGTATTGGGCAGGTAAGCAACCTGGCAACTTTCAGTTGATGATAATCATTAATATCTTTCCAATAAGAAGCAGGCAATCCCAAAGGAAGTGTTATTTTGGGATTGAAACCCTTCGTACCCAGTTTTTTTACATTCGCCACCTGTTCCGTTATCTCGGCTAATTGCTTTTCTTCTTCCTTAGATAAACTATCCAGAGAAAAGATATACTGCATCTGTGCCGGCACCAAATCTTCCAAAGGACGAGCATTGGCCGACATCATTACAATACCTTTTATATCTTTGCATCGCTGAGCAAAACGGGGTGCAAGCATGGCTCCCTGACTGTGCCCCACGATATAAACTCTTTTACTATCTATTCCCGGAGTATTCTTTGCCAGTTGAACAGCAGAAAGTACATCCTGCACATATTCATTTTCCATGGAAGGATTCTCACCTTCTGCCACAATTTTTGCACCGTATGCTTTTGTGCGCTTATCATAACGAATACTTGCAATTCCCTGTGCGGCAAGTCCCCACGCCAAATCGCGGAAAGGTTTGTTAGGTCCTATTGTTTCATCACGATCATTGGGTCCTGAACCTTGCACCAATATCACCGCGGCAACTGCTTCTTTTCCCTGAGGCATGCAAAGTATGCCCGGAAGTTCAAACTTTCCGGTCACCACCTTTATGTCCGTCTCCTTCATTTGCGCATTATCTGCTTTTACCTCCGGAGCCTTTGAAGGTGCCGGTGCAGGTACAAAGTTAATGATAGTAGCTAATCCATCTTTGTCAAAGGCAGTATTGCACCGTAAAGTTATGCGGGCAAACTGAATATCACAATAAGAAACTGTTTTATCGGCAACGCTTTGCTCGTGCCATTCACTTTTACTCTGAAAAGCGCCACACTTTAAAGTAAGCCCCTTCCATATTCCATCCATCTGAGCCACAGTAACCATTGATTTAACCTGGTCACTCAGCATCAAATGTGCCTGTTCCCCTTTACCTTCAATTACGTACTGCAATAACTGCTCAGGTAACCGAAATTTATCATCCTGTTTATTGGCTGAAACTGTCAGACAAAGAAACAGAAATGCCAACAAAGAAACAGTCTTTTTCATGTTTTCACACGAATAAAGTGAAAATAAATCCGACAACAAATGCCACAATACCAGCTAAAATAAACATAAGATTCGTTTTTTAAATTAGTAAATTGTTATTAATTCAAGGTTCCGGTATTTACAACCGGCTGAACAGCCTCATCGGCACAAAGCACAACGAGCAGATTGCTCACCATCGCAGCTTTTTTATCTTCATCAAGTTCTACAATTTTTTCTTCCGAAAGCTTTGTCAAAGCCATTTTTACCATAGAAACCGCACCTTCTACAATCTTTTCGCGAGCGGAAATAATAGCAGATGCTTGTTGGCGGCGAAGCATTACAGCAGCAATTTCAGGAGCATACGCAAGATAGTTGAGTCGTGCTTCAACGACCTCCATTCCTGCCATAGCCAAACGTTCATTTAACTTCTGCTCAAGCTGATTATTAATTTCATCTCCTCCTGAACGTAGTGTCAATCCATCAGTTTCTACTTCATTATCATCATAAGCATACTGTCCGGCCACCTGACGAAGAGCAGCATCGCTCTGAATTTTCACAAAATTCTCAAAAGCCGTCATCCTTCCTGCAACAGAATTGCCTATTGACACAGTATTAGGACTTGCTCCTGCCCCAGCCTCTGCCAAGGTTTGCGAATCAATTTCAAACATAGCCTTATATGTGTCCTTGAGTTTCCACACCAAAACCAAACCAATCATTATGGGATTACCGGTTTTATCATTTACTTTAATAGGTTTAACGTCTAAATTTCTAGCACGTAGTGAAAGCTTTTTCTTGTCCAGAAAAGGATTTACCCAGAAAAAGCCTGTTTGTTTAAACGTTCCTTTATATTTTCCAAAAAAGACCATAGCTCGTGCCTGATTTGGCTCTAGTTGAATGAATCCTCCAAAAATAAAAAAGCTGATAATAATACCTATAACACCGAGAATTATTCCAATACTTCCAATAGTATCGTAAAGAAAAAACAAAGCAATGCAAATTGCAATCAATAGAAAATTAAAGAAAAGCATTAAAAAGCCATTGGCCTTAAAGTCATTAAACTCGATCTCTTTTTCGTTCATAATTCTCCAATATTAGAAGTGCTAATTTATTTCTGCAAATATTGTCTAATTATTTTGATATAAACAAATATATTACGCTAATTCATTTAGACACTTAACATCTTTTATCTAATTAGTTTGTATATTTATCTGGCAGACCTTCTTATGTAGCAGTACACCTTTTATTAAAAATGTGTAGACCTTAATTATATAAAGTCTACACATTATATAATTAAAGTCTACACCTATATAAAAAACAGTCCTTTATAAAGAGTTTAGGTCTCTAAAAGAAAGGACTTAGCTCTCACTAAAAAAATTATAAGGTACGCACCACACAAAAAAAGAGCCTTATTTATCGCCCTCACACCCAAGTAATATAGTTTTAGAAATTACTTGAATAAAAAGACAAAATCAATAAGACTCTTCCCCAAAATATGGAATATTCTTAATTTAAAGTTTAATAGTAAGACCTATTTTACCACCATTAAATTCATTTCCTCCACCTACTTCAAGATTAATGCCTACTTTACTGTTAAAATAGTAACGGCCGCCTACTTGTGCTCCTAGTCCTAATCCCGATGTATGATCTCCCTCATAATCACGAGGTGAATTCCAAACATAAAATCCAACGTTTAAACCCGCATAGAAATCCCAGTTTCTTGGAATGTTCAGAATGCTGTTAAAATGATAATTACCATTTCCGGAAATTCCCCAGGAATTAAGATGGTAATCACCATTATGCCAATTATCATTATAACTGCGGTAAGATAATTCTCCTCCAAGGGTAATATCAGGATGAACAGCATGATCAAACCCAATATAAACGGGCAAACCATAGTCCGACAGTCCAACGCCTACATTTAATTGAGTTTGTCCTACTCTTAGAGGGCTTTGAGCATAAGCTACAGAAAACATGAGTAGCAATCCTAAAGATAAAAATAATTTTTTCATTTTAAATACTAGTTTAGTTTAATAACAGAACAGAAAAGTCAATACATTTGTTTTATTAAGTAACGCTTTTCTGTGAATGTGAAAGTTACGCAATTCTTTTTAATGTTTTGTATTGTTTAATCAACTTTATTATTTAATGCAATCATTTAGTGTATTTTCGCAATATATCTTATCTTTGTAATTTACTAAACATTTAAGAACGTGAAATTTACTATCGATACGGATAACAAAGAGTTTCAGAATGCTCTGAACTTAATTCAATATACCCGGCAATCGGTATTTTTAACTGGAAAAGCGGGTACGGGAAAGTCCACGTTCCTGAAATATATTTGTGAAAATACCCGGAAAAAGCATGTGGTACTTGCTCCAACAGGCATTGCCGCAATTAATGCGGGAGGTAGCACACTTCATAGTTTTTTCAAACTTCCCTTTTATCCTCTCCTACCCGATGACCCGAATTTCAGTCTTCAGGGCGGGCGGATTCACGAATTCCTGAAATATCGCTCAGCACACCGGAAGCTTATCAAGGAGATAGAGCTTGTTATTATAGACGAGATATCAATGGTACGAGCAGAAATCATAGATTTTGTAGATCGCGTGCTGAGAATTTACTCCAACAACATGAGGGAACCATTCGGCGGTAAGCAGATTTTGCTGGTGGGCGATGTTTACCAGCTGGAGCCTGTTATAAAGAATGACGAGCGAGAGATATTGAATCGTTTTTATCCTTCGCCTTTTTTCTTCTCGGCAAGAGTATTCAATGAGATTGATCTGGTATCTATTGAATTAAAGAAGGTGTACCGACAAACGGATAAAGTATTTGTCAGCGTTTTAGACCACATACGAAACAATACCGCCGGGGCTGCTGATTTGCAATTACTCAATACCCGATACAACACCCGCATTGAGGAGTCGGAAGAAGATATGTACATCACTCTTGCCACGCGACGGGATAATGTGGACTTCATCAATGAGAAGAAACTGGCCGAACTGCCCGGTGATCCTGTAATATTTAGAGGAGAGATTACCGGAGACTTTCCTGAAAGCAGTCTGCCCACACAAAAAGATCTGGAGCTTAAAGTAGGCGCGCAGATTATATTTATCAAAAATGATTACGAACGGCGCTGGGTAAACGGCACCATCGGGGTAATCTCCGGCATTGACAAAGATGGCACTATTTACGTGCTCACAGACAACGGAAAGGAATGTGATGTAAACAAAGACTCGTGGCGAAACATTCGTTACGTGTATAACGAAAAAGAAAAAAAGATAGAAGAAGAGGAGCTTGGAGTCTTTATGCAATATCCTATCCGATTGGCCTGGGCCATTACCGTACATAAAAGTCAGGGGCTCACATTCAGCAGAGTAGTTGTTGACTTTAGCGGAGGAGTTTTTGCAGGTGGACAAGCTTATGTGGCGCTAAGCCGATGTACTTCTCTGGAGGGAATTCAGCTAAAGAAACAAATTTCACGCGGAGATATATTCGTGAGACAGGAAATTGTTGACTTTGCCGGGCGGTTCAACAACCAGCAATCCATTGAGAAAGCATTGAAACAGGCTCAGGCCGACATTCAATATGCGGAAGCTGTAAGGCAATTTGACAATGGAAACTTTGAGGAGTTTCTGGAGCAATTCTTTTTAGCCATTCATTCCCGATACGACATTGAAAGACCCATCGTAAAAAGATTTATACGCAAAAAGCTAGGAATTATAAACAAATTGAAGGAAGAAAACGTTGCTATTAAGAGGAAAATGGAAATTCAACGGGAAAGCCTTAGAAAATATGCAAAAGAATATTATGTTATGGGCAACCAGTGCATCACTCAAGCCCATGACCTTCGTGCTGCCCTGGCAAATTATGATAAAGCACTGGAACTTGATCCTAAAATGGTAGACGCCTGGGTAAGAAAAGGATTGACTCTCTTTGAAGATAATAAAATGCCGGAAGCAGTGGGATGTCTCAATGAAGCAGTGAAGCTTAGCCCTAGATCATTCAAGCCCCGATACAATCGTGGAAAGATGCGTCTGGAGATGAATCATACAGAAGAGGGTATTTCTGATTTGGAAAAGGCTTGCGAAATAAAACCCGGGCACGAGAAGTCTCACGAATTGCTGGGCGATGCTTATGCCAAACTGGGAGAAGAAGAAAAAGCAGCAATTCACTGGCGCATAGCTGAAGAACTAAGAAAAGAAAAGAAATAATTCAAGTAACTAAGACACTGACATTATGAATCAAAAAGCAAAGAAAAATTTTAAAATTACAGGCATTGTAATTGTATGTCTTTTGGCACTTATGGCAATACTTCCTTATGCTTTTAGGGGAAAGATTGAGAAGATTGTAGTTATTGAAGGCAATAAAATGCTGAATGCAAAGTTCGGCTTCGAAGACCTGAACATTAGTCTGTTCAAGAACTTCCCTAAAGCATCAATCACGCTCAGCAATTTCTACCTTAAAGGAGTAGATGAATTTGCAAACGATACACTGGTCAAAGCAGGTGAAGCCTCTGTAGCACTTGATCTTTTCTCTTTATTTGGAAGCAGTGGTTATGATATCTCAAAGATCAGCCTGTCTGATGCTTATGTGCATGCCATTGTACTGGAAAACGGAAAAGTAAACTGGGATATCATGAAACCGGATACTACAGCCAAAAAGGCTGAAGCTGAAACAACTACTCCATTTAAAATGAAGCTTAAACAGCTTACTGCGGACAATATAAACATTATCTATGATGATCGTCAAGGAAAAATGTATGCTTCAATAGATCATACTAACGCAGAATGTTCCGGAGATCTTACTTCCGATCTCACCACATTGAAAATAAAAGCCCAGAGCGAAGCATTAACCTTTAAAATGGGGGCAATCCCTTACATTAAAAATGCAGTTGTTTCAGCTGATATGGATCTGGATGCCGATTTGGTTCATAACAAATACACATTCAGGGAGAATGAATTTCAGTTAAACGCTATTAAGACTAACGTAAACGGATGGGTGGCTTTACTGGAAAATGGAATGGATATGGATTTAAAACTCAACACAAACGAGGTTGGTTTTAAAGAAATTCTATCTCTTGTACCGGCCATTTATGCTAAAGATTTTGAAAGTATTAAAACCAGTGGTGCTGTTTCACTTTCAGCCAATGCAAAAGGAATTATGCTTGGCGATACATTGCCTGCCTTCAACGCAAGCATGGTTGTTAAGAATGCAACATTTAAATACCCTTCT
>Ga0172378_10002525_pt1 | contig 17166 bp, 11 predicted proteins | sample GrowelOW332metaG_FD_119755 | JGI IMG/M metagenome (GOLD analysis project Ga0172378, IMG submission 119755) | Groundwater microbial communities from an aquifer near a municipal landfill in Southern Ontario, Canada - Pumphouse #3_1 metaG | ecosystem: Environmental > Aquatic > Deep subsurface >... | reverse complement strand
GGAAAACCCAGCACGTGCTATGGCTGTTGGTGTAATTACAGGTGGCGTTGTCCAGGCTCTTTTTCAACTGCCTTTTGTTCTTAAAAACAATTGGAAGATTACATTCACTTCTTTAAAAAATGCGTTTACAAATCCTGGCACACGTACAGTTTTAAAGCTTATAGGGCCAACAATTATTGGAATGGCCTGCTACCAGCTTAACGACCTTGTTTCTTCGGTTCTTGCAAACAGAGCAGGCGTTGGTGTTTACTCAAGCATACAATATTCGCTTAGGCTTCAAGAGCTAATTCTTGGAATATTCGCAGTAAGCATTGGAACTGTTATTCTTCCAGACTTGACTGGTTTTGCAAAAGAAAAGCTCTGGGACAAATTCAACTCCATGCTGACCCAGGCTATAAAAATAATGGCTGTAATTGCAATTCCAATAACATTCTACGCTTTGATTATGAATAGAAATTTAATCACACTTCTTTTTTCAAGCGGAAAATTCAATGAAGAATCTGTTTCAATGACAATGAAGGTTTTTACATTCCACATAATCGGGCTTTATTTTATTGCGGTGAACAGAATTATTTCTCCAGCATTTTACGCGCAGGGCAACACAATTCTTCCAACAATCGCAGGCATAATTGATTTTGTTGTTAACATTGCGCTGGCTGCTATTCTTGTAAAGCCAATGTCAGGGCCAGGAATAGCTCTAGCTCTTACAATAGCAAGCGCGGCTAACACTGTGGCACTGTTTTTATTTTTAAGAAAAACTCCAACAATACAAGTTGGAGCTGTTGTAAAATCAACTTTGATTTACGCTTTAAAAATAATAGTGTTTTCTGTAATTGCTTCAGTGCCCGTCTATTTTTTAAGAGCACCTATTCTAAAGCTTTTCGCAGGGCATAGCAGAATTATTTCACAAGGAATACCAATTTTAATTACAGCAGTAATATTCTTTATTGTTGGAGTTGGACTTCTTGTAATTACAAAGGATCCAATTGTTCAAACTATAGTAAATAAATTATCCAGAAGAAAAAATTCTACAAAAACAAAAGAGATGGAAAAATGAGCGCTAAGAAAAATTCAAAAAATGATTCAAGCAATGACTTTCAGGACGAAATTCTTTCTGTAAGTTCAGAAGCAATTACAGACAGCGACAATGTAATATTGAACACAGACCTTTCATTGCTTTACAAAGAAAGACGTGAAATGCTTTCAAACTATATGACCGCTGAAAATATTTTTGCAATAGTTTTTGAAGACAGCGAAGACAAAAGTGATGCTTCTATTAGATATTTCACAGGTCACCCAAGCGACGCTCTTTTAATTGTAACTTCCGATGGTAAAAACATTCTTATTCCATGGGATGAAAATCTTGCCGCAATGAAGGCACATGCCGACTCTGTAATTCCATATACAAAATTTAATAGAGTAAATATAAACGCAGTAAAAGGAGTTCTGCTTCCTCTTCTTAAGAACAATAAAAAAAATGTAGTGGAACTTCCTCCTTCAACACCGTATCCTACTTTTCTAAAATATGTTGACGCGCTTGAAGGATTTGATGTTCGCTGCAGAGAAAACAGCATTCACGAATTTGTAGCAAACCTTAGAAGCGTAAAAGATTTCTATGAAATAGCTTGTACAAAAAAGGCCGCTCAAATAACATGCCGCATTACAGATTTGATTGAAAAAAAATTACGCTCAGGTGCTATCAAAACAGAATCTGATGTTGCACTTTTAATTGAAAAAGAATGTCGTTCATCTGGTTGCGAGCGAACAGGCTTTGACACACTTGCGGCAGGACCTTCTAGAAGTTTTGCAATACATGCATTTCCTGGCTACACTTCTGGTCTTTGGGGAAGTGACGGGCTTTCCATTCTAGACTATGGCGTTGTTTTTAACGGCTACACAAGCGACGCTACAATTACAATTGCAAAAGGAAACCTTTCTGCCAAACAAGAAAAGCTTTTGTCTCTAGTGCAAAAAGCAGCGGACTCTTGTCTTCCACTGTACAAAGCTTTTGGAAAAATATGTGATGCTTCAAATAAAGCAGATGAAATATTCAGCAAAGCTAAGCTCAACATGCCGCACGGACTTGGGCACGGAACGGGTCTTGAAATTCACGAGTATCCTTTTGTTTCACACAGAGCAACTTCTGAAGAAGAGTTTATTCCCGGCATGATTGTAACTCTAGAGCCCGGACTATACGATCCAAAGCTTGGAGGAGTACGTCTTGAGAATGATGTTTTAATTTGCGAAGACGGAAATGTAGTTCTTACAAACTCTAGAATAATTAGATTGTAAATTCACAAGCGTAAATATGTAGAAGCCCCCTTTGTTTTAAAGGAGGCTTCTTTTTATTTTCTATTCAATTTTGCAAGCGTTTGACTAACAGCCCCGTCAAGAGAAGCCGCAATGTCTTGATCAGGAAGTGCATTTATTAATGAACGCATATAGCCAAGCACATCAACAGCAAGATCTTGGCCTGTAATATTTGAAGGAGTTTCTTCTGAAATATTCCACTTTTTTCTTAAAGCTGCAGCTGTTGCAAGAAGACCCGGCTTTCCTGTAAGGCGCGCAATTATGTAATCAAGAAGCAAGTGAGTGTTGCTCTGCAGGAATGAGCGTTTTTTTTCTGGCGGAAGATAGTTGCTCAAAGACTTTAATTTTTCAAACATCTCCGCTGTAAGGCAGAATTTGTCAACCACTTTTTTATCAACTATTGCGTTCACAATATCAGGTAGATTAGAAGTTGCTTTATCAAACATCTCTGTTTCTGTTGAATCAAGCTCTGGAATTTCAGAATCATCTGCTTGCTCGTCAGAAGCATTCTCAATTTCTGTATCAGCAGATATATCTTCTGGCTCTACTTCTGGCACAGCTTCAGGCTCTTCAAAATTTGGAGGAGTAATATCCTGTTCTGGCAAAGAAGGAATTACATCTGTTGCAGGAATATCTGGCATATTTGGTTCTTGTAAAACAAAGGAATTGTCTTCAGGTTCTTCCACATCAGCGTCATAAGATTCTTCAGGCAAAGTTTCTAAAGGTGGCTCATCCTTTTGCAAGTCATCCATTTCTTCAGGAAGAAGCTCTTCTTCTGGAGCAGGAGTAACTTCTGGCTCTTCTTCAAACTTTGGCTCTTCTGCAGGAAGTTCTTCTTCTGGAGCAGGAGTAACTTCTGGTTCTTCTTCAAACTTTGGCTCTTCTGAAAATGGTTCACCTTCATCTTCTTCAAATTCTGGCAAATCTTCTGCAGACTCATTATCTTCTGGAAGCATTTCGTTTTCTGGGATTTCTTCTTCTACGGGAGCAGCATTTTGTCCTGGAGTGTTTTCTACAGGAGGCTCAAAATCTTCTTCTGGAAGTTCAGGCTCTTCTGTTGGCTCCGATTTATTTTTAGGCAAAGGATTTTGTTTTTTTTGCTCATCTTCTAGATTTCCAAAAGCATCATCTTCTACAGCCTCATCATCGTCTGGAATTTCTTCCATTGTTATTGGAGCGCCATCTTTATTATCGTCATTCAAATCTTCAGTTTCAAAGTCTGGCTCAATGTCATCTTCTACCGGGCTGTCTTCTTTTGAAGAAGGGGAAGGCACAGAACTAAATGGATTGTCTTTAAAGAAATCATTTTCGTCAGAATCAATAGGGTCGTCCTCTGAAATTAAATCATCAAGATCTTTTGACTCTTCCTCGTCATCTGCGTCAACATCAATTGCATTTTCATCAAGTACTTCTGGATTTAAAACATCTTCAGGCTTTGTATCTTCTTTTGTTAAACTTTCAAAATCAAATTTATCATCTTCGTTTTTTAAATCATCACTGTCATCTGTTGTTGGCACGGGAGCAATGTCTTCATCTGGAGTGTCATCAAGTTCATTAGATGACGCATCCATTTTTATTTCAAGAGAATCATCTGTGGCAAAATCCTCATTTAGGTTTTTATCCTCATTTCCTGAAATTGCTTTTTGAATAGAATTTGTTAGTTGTGAATTGATTCTGTCGGCATTTGATTTGTAAGCAACATTGTCAGTGTCCTCTTCCAAAGATTTTCTATAATATTTTAGAGCGTCAGCGTAACGGTCAAGATTTTCATAATCAGCAGCAAGCAAAGAAAGCGCAATTGGATCTTTAGGGCTTGTTTCCAAATACTTCAAGCAATATTTTTCAGCCTTGTTGTACTGGCCTGCTTGACGGTAACGTTTTGCACCGTCTCTGTAATGCTCTGTATAGCCAGGTTCTATAGACTCGATCTTTTTAAAACAGCCTAAAGCCTTGCTGTTGTTTCCACGAAGAATGTAATACTGTCCAAGAAGATTTATTGTCTGAACATCTTCCGGGTTCTGATCCCACACTTCTTTTATTTTTTTACTAGCGGCATTTAATTTGCTTGCGGTAAGTAAAATTTTTGAATACTGCTTGAGCATAGAATTATCGCCAGGCTTAAGAGATTCAATTTTTTTCATCGTTGTAATTGCATCAATATTTTTTTCATCTGCTTCATAAGCATCTGCAAGACCTGTCAATGCTTTTTCATTATTAGGCTCTATTTCAAGTGCGGTGTTATATTCATCTTCTGCGTTTTTAAAAGAGTTTTGCCTTGAATAAACATTGCCCATCTTTGTACGCATTTTTACATTCTTTGGATTTAAACGAAGTGCCTGCATTACCAAATCGCTCGCACGGTTAGTTTGATTTTTTTTCAGAAGCAAATCTGCATAGCCATCAATTGCGTCAAGCCAACCCGGTTTTGAACGAAGCGCCGCCTCGTACTCTTGAATTGCCTTGTCAAATTTATTTGTATGCTCATAGCTTTTAGCAAGATTCAAATGTAGAATTGGATGGTTTGGATCAATTTTTAAACCTCGTTGAAAAGAAGCAATAGCTTTTTCATTTTGATTTGTAAGAGAATAGATTGACCCCATATGGTTGAACGCAAGAACATCATTTGGATTTTCATCAACTACAGTTTCAAAGCACTGAATTGCGTCATCATACTTTCCCATGAGCTTATAAGTAAAACCTAAGTTGTAGTAAACCTGAACATTATTTTCATCAATAACAAGAGCCTGTTCCAGAACAGCAATAGAGTCCTCATATTTTTTTAACCGTCTGTAGATTGCGCCAAGACTGTTCAAAGCGTTTATGTTCTGTGGTTCCAGACGTACAATTTCCTTGTAAATAGGAAGAGCCCTTTCGTCCTGATTGCTTTTTACAAACAAGCTTCCCAGTTCAGAAAGCAAAGAAGTATTTTCTGGATCTGTTCGCAAAAGACCTTTGTACAAACGGGAGGCCAAAGTAAAATCTCTTGACAACACAGCGGCCTTTGCTCTGCTAAGAATCAAATTTTTTTGCACATCATTTTCTATCATACTATTACCTCTTCAACGGACGAGCAAAAACTTCTTTTGAAAGATTGCCCAGAATATTGTTGTCTAAACGCGAATAAGATGAAATTGCAAAATAATAAATCTTGCCATTTTTTAAACCCGTCAATTTATATGAAGAAACATTTCCAACATCAATTGGAGAGTCTCCTTGAATAGAATCACATCCTAAATACTCACCAGGCCGCTCTCCGTAATACAAATAATATCCGCCAGCAGTCTCGTCTACAGAGTAGCTCCAAGTAAGCGTCACTTCCCCGTCGCCAGCTTCAGCATTCAAAGTGAACGGTGGTAAAGGAAGCGGTACTTCTGAATAATAAACATCAAGCTCTGTTACAGAAGGAGTATGCAAACCGTTGCCGTCTGGATACAAATCAGCAGCCACCTGAAAATAAAGCCCGCTGACATTGCTTATTTTTTCACCGCTTTTAACTGGAACCCATTCAGGGAAATCATCTGTCCAGTTAAAAAAGTTGTCACCGCTTCTAACATAAAAACAAACAGAAGTTTGAGAAGGTTCTGTCACAACAGACTCAATTTTTGTAAGAGACGCGCCTTCTGAAATTAAAATAGGCTCTGTCACAAAACGGCCGCCGCCAACTTTGTACATATTATTTTTATAATGAACATTTGAATAATTAGACAAGCTTCTTTCAATTCTAAAGTCGTCTATGCTGCCTGTGTACATTGGGCAAATTTCAATATCTGCAACAACGCCAAGCTGCAAATTATAAATAGAGCCGCCCCTTTCTTTTCCATTTGTAGTGACATATTTTAATGCCTCAAGCTGGTTGTCAATTCTATATTCAAGAAGGCCGGTGTCCTCGTCATAGCTTAGTGAATGGTGGCACCAAACATCTGGAATAATTGTTCTATAGCTTGTCAAAGTAATTTCACCAGAATTATCAGAATAGCCGTTAAAGACATTTGTAAATTTCCATTCAAGATGATTGTTAAAAAAGCTTGCCATTATTGTCTGGTACAAAGCATAGTTTGCAACAGTTCTAGAAGAGCGCCATGAAAAAACAACTTCGCCATTTTCCGCTATTGAAGGAGAAAGCCAAAAGTCAATTGTAAAAGAGCCAGTGTTTCCGCTTGTTCCAAAAACAGAGCCTTCTTTTCCTTGCAGCTCAAGCCCGCCTGTTCCACGGCTTAAGGCCGCCCCTTTTCCCATTATAGCTTTTTCTGTTTGAAGAAAATTATTTTTAACAATTGAATAATTGCCAGAAGAATCTTTTCTTGAAGTTGACTCAAAATCTAAAAGCAAATCTGTGGTGTCGTCAACATTATGGCTGTCTGTCTTAAGCTGAATGCAGTCGTAGCCAAACTTGCCGCTGCCTTTAGTAACGCCGTCCATTTTAGAAAGCTGTGGCCACCCTGATTTTCCACCAAACACCATAACCTTGTCTTCAGCAAAAACTGAATTTAAAATGAGTAGACAAAAACTGATAAAAAAAATAATCTTATTGTTACACATATGTCCGACCAAAATAAAACAATTTCAAAACAAACTCCTCTAAGGCAAAACGAAATTTCTTCGCGTGAAGTGCTACACGAAACTGCATTAAGAGCCCCAAGCTCCAGCGGTGTCTACATGTGGCGGAACGCAGAAGGCACTGTAATTTACGTAGGCAAGGCAAAGAGCTTAAAAAGCAGGCTCTCTTCTTATTTCAGCGGGCAGAAGGATATTAAAACAAATCTTTTAATAAGCCACGCCCGCAGCATTGAATATATTACAACAGGCAACGAATATGAAGCGTTTCTTTTGGAAAACAACCTCATAAAGAAGTATACACCACGTTACAACATAAATCTTAAGGACGGAAAATCTTATCCTGTACTTAGAATTACGAATGAAAAATACCCGCGCCTTTTTAAAACACGGTATATTGTTCAAGACGGCTCTTTGTACTTTGGCCCGTACCCAGACGCAACAGCGCTTGATACATTCATAGAAACACTTTATGAAATATATCCGTTACGCCACTGCCGCACATTCCACGAAAAATCTTCCCCTTGCATGTACTACCACATTGGCCGTTGCCTTGCCCCTTGCTGTAAAAAAATTGCCCAATCCACCTATACTGAATATATCGAAGAAATTTCGACTTTACTTGAGGGAAAAGGTGATGAGACGGTTAAAAAAATAGAAGGCACTATGAAAAACGCCGCCAAATCGCTTGATTTTGAAAAAGCGGCGCGCCTTCGTGACGGGCTAAAGGCTCTTACTGTCTTGCAAAATCAGAATATTGTAGAAAGCTTTGACGGCGATGACAAAGACTACATTGCTCATTGGCGTGAAGGCGAGCTTGTTAGTTTTACAGTGCTTAAAATACGCGAAGGAAAGCTTCTTGGACGCGACAACTACAGAACAGTAAGCTTGAACGAAGACAACGAAATACTGCCGGAATTTCTATGCGCCTACTACACAGAAAAAAAATCAATACCTCCGCACATTTATGTAACAGAAAGCGCCACAGAAGGCATTGAAGAAATGAAGCGCTGGTTCAAGGAAACATACGGCACAGAAACAGACATTGTTCTTGTAACAGAAAACATGCCGCAAGCAAAGCTGCACTTGGCCGCAATAAGCATGGCTCAGGAAAACGCAAAGGAAGACATAATCAGACGGATGAGGGAACGTGGCGACACTCCTGCAATGGAAGAACTAAAAAATGTCCTTCACCTGAAAACGCTTCCTGTAAGAATAGAAGGCTTTGATATTGCCCATATAGGCGGAAAATTTCCTGTGGCAAGTTTAATCAGCTTTTACAACGGCAACCCTGACAAAAAAAACTACCGCGAATTCAGGCTAAAGACAACAGACGGAATAATAGACGACTTTGCTTCAATGAGAGAGGCAACTTCACGCCGCTACACCCGCTTGGTAAATGAAAACAAAGAGCTTCCAGACTTGATTTTAATAGACGGCGGCATTGGACAAGTTAACGCTGTTCAAGGAGTCCTAGACGCGCTGAATCTTAAAATACCAATTGCGGGCCTTGCTAAACGCGATGAAGAAATCTACCAGCCTGGCTCAAGCACTCCAATATGCCTGCCTAAACGGAGCGACGCGCTTCGCTTGCTTCAACGTGTAAGGGATGAAACCCATAGATTCGCCACTAGCCGCAACCAAGAATTACGCACTAAAGAAAACATAGTCTCGCCTTTTGTTGAGCTGCCTCATGTTGGAAAAGAAAGGGAAAAGCTTCTCTTAAAAAAGTACACAACTTTGGAAAATCTAGTCGCCGCCCCAGAGTCAGAAATTGCACAACTGCTTCATGTGCGTGCGGGTTTTGCAACAGACATTCTTATGGACGCAAAAGTTCTTCTTGAAAAGCAGAACAAAGCTAAGGAAAAAACAAATCGTTCTTTGGACATACCAGGAACTACTGCGGACAAAGCGGCGCGGTACAAACTTAACGCTTCACTTGCAGGGGACGCGCTGGAAGTAGCCAGCCCGGATAATTAATAATTTGTGATTGTGGTTTTGGTTGTGGTTTATTAATATTTCAATTTATTACATTTGCAACTGATTAAATCCAACATAAGTGCTACACTAGAAGAATTATAATATTCGAGGTGTTGCGTAATGGCACAAGGTACCACAAAAAAAGAGTGGTTTGAAAATGAAAAGTTTTGGTTGAACTACGGTCCAATCATGTTTGACAGCCAGCACTGGGCAGAGGCGCACGGTGTTGCAGAAAGCTGCTGTAAGATTGGCGGCTTAAAAAAAGGAGCATCTGTTTTAGACGCGTGCTGCGGTCCGGGGCGTATTTCAGTGGAGCTTGCCCTTTGCGGCATGAAAGTAACAGGCGTGGACATAACGCAGCCGTTCTTGGACGCTGCAAAAGAAACAGCTTCAGATGAAAAAGTAAAACTGAATTTAATCAACCATGACATGAGAACATTTAAGTCAAAATCAAAATTCGACATGGCAGTAAATTTATACACATCGTTTGGCTACTGCGACTCAGTAAAAGAAGACACGAAAATTATAAAAAGCATATCAGGCTGTTTAAAAAAAGGCGGCACTTTTATAATGGAATGCACAAGCCGTGAAATTGCCGTTCACTATTTTACAGAAGGCGAATGGTTCGAGCGCGCCGGCATGACAGTTCTTACCCACTTTGAACCAGTAGGTGCATGGGAAGGCCTAAGAAGCAAGTGGACTCTTATTTCAAACAAAGATGGCTCACGAATAGAGCACGAATTTGTCCAGCGTCTTTATTCAGCAATTGATCTTAAAAACATAATTCTAAAGAACGGCTTTTCTTCCGCGGAAATCTACGGCGGCTACGGCCTAACGCCATACGACTACAGCGCAAAAACAATGGTCATTGTGGCAAAGAAATAACATGTAAAAGTGTCATTTCAAGGAACGAAGTGACGTGGCAATCTCTTATACAAATAAACACTATTGTTTAAAGAGATTCCTCCACTTCGGTCGGAATGACAGGCACACCCTATTCACATCTCAAACCAATTCTCAATCATAAGAGAGCTTGCTGATTTTATAGCCTCAAATTCCTTAACATTTCTAGTAACTAAAAGCATATTGTTGGAAATTGCAACAGACGCAATCTGGCTGTCAATCAAAGGAAGAGCAGTTCCCCTTCTTTCAAGAGAAGCCCTTATGTCCGCATGAATCCAAGCAGATTGTTCATCGTAAGAAAAGAAAGGAAAAGAGCATTGCACGCAGTTTATCAAGTACTCGCTTATAATCTTTTTCTTTTTACCTTCCTCAAGTCTGTTCATTCCAAACAAAAGCTTCAAGCTCACCTTTATACTTTGCCTTAAAAGACTCAAGACGATCAAAAAATGTATTCTGCCTTAGACTATCATAATCAGATTTAGAAACAATAACAGCAACCTCTTTGTTGTGCCGAGTAAGAACAATAGGCCCGCTTTTTTCAACTTCTTATAGCCGTAAGTCAAATATTATAGCTATTAAATAAACTGGTCTTGCACGCTTTAAACACAAAAACTCCGTGGCATTGCCACGGAGTTTTTGCTCTATTCTAAATAGAAGCGTTTCTTATTAGTACATTCCGCCCATTCCATCCATACCAGCCGCAAATATGCCATCCTGTCATATTTGCTCTCTATGTTTTGATTCTCAAAACATAGGCACTCTTTTAAGTAACAATTCCACGCGCCCTCCATGGCGCTAGTACCCTTACTGCAGCAGCTCAGCCTGGACTACTATGCTTTAAACACAAAAACTCCGTGGCAATGCCACGGAGTTTTTGCTCTATTCTAAATAGAAGCGTTTCTTATTAGTACATTCCGCCCATTCCATCCATACCAGGCTGAGCTGCTGGAGCTGGTGCTGGTGGTTCTGGAATATCAGTGATTGCGCATTCTGTTGTAAGCAACATGCCCGCAATAGAAGCTGCGTTCTGCAAAGCGCAACGTGTAACTTTGGCTGGGTCAATAATACCTGCGTCCATCATGTTAACCCATGTCTGGTTTGCAGCATTGAATCCAATGCCCTTCTTTTCACCTTTTGCCTTGTCCGCAATAACGCTACCGTCAACGCCAGCGTTCTCTGCAATCTGTCTAATAGGCTCTTCCAAAGCTTTCTTTACAATTCTAAAGCCAACTTTTTCATCGCCTTTAAGACCTGCGGCATTCTCATCAAGAACTTTGCTTGCTTCAATAAGAGCAAGTCCGCCGCCAGAAACAATGCCTTCATCAAGAGCAGCGCGAGTAGCAGCAAGTGTATCTTCTACACGGAACTTCTTCTCTTTCATTTCTGTCTCTGTAATAGCGCCAATGTTGATTACTGCAACACCGCCCGCCATCTTAGCAAGACGCTCCTTGAGCTTCTCTTTATCGTAGTCAGAAGTAGCTTTTTCAATCTGCTTCTTAATTTCAGCAACACGGTCAGCAATAACTTTTTTATCGCCAGCGCCGTCTACAATAGTAGTGTTGTCTTTGTCAATCTTAACAGATTTAGCCTGTCCCAAATCAGCAATCTCTGTTGTTTCAAGCTTCAAGCCAAGGTCTTCTGTAATAACCTTGCCACCTGTAAGAATAGCAATATCCTGAAGCATTTCCTTTCTTCTGTCGCCAAAGCCTGGAGCCTTAACAGCGCAGCACTTCAATGTTCCACGGATAGAGTTAACAACCAATGTAGCAAGAGCCTCACCGTCCATATCTTCGCAGATAATAAGAAGAGGCTTGCCAGACTGTGCAACTTTCTCAAGAAGAGGAAGCAGGTCTTTCATTGTAGAAATCTTTTTGTCGTAAATAAGAACGTAAGCGTCGTTGAAGTTGCACTCCATGCGGTCACGGTCAGTTACGAAATATGAAGAAATGTATCCACGGTCAAACTGCATGCCTTCAACAGTCTTAACAGTTGTGTCCATGTTCTTAGACTCTTCAACAGTAATAACACCGTCTTTGCCAACCTTCTCAATAGCATCAGCAAGAATCTTGCCAATCTCCGGGTCGTTGTTAGCAGAAATTGTTGCAACATGAGTAATATCCTCAGGTCCTTTAACAGCGCGAGAATTCTTCTTTACTTCTGCAACAGAAAGCGCAACAGCCTTGTCAATGCCGCGTTTAATTTCGATTGGAGTCATTCCGGCAGAAACAGCCTTAAGACCTTCACGAACAATAGCGTAAGCCAAAACAGTAGCAGTAGTAGTTCCATCGCCTGCGACATCGTTTGTCTTAGAAGCAACTTCCTTAACAAGCTGAGCGCCCATATTTTCAAATGGATCCTTTAGCTCTACTTCCTTAGCAACACTAACACCGTCCTTAGTAATAGTAGGTGCGCCATATTTCTTGTCAAGCATAACAAGACGGCCGCAAGGACCAAGTGTAACTTTTACAGCACGTGCAATCTGCTCAACGCCGCTAAGCATCTTTTTGCGTGCATCTTCATTGTAAATTAATTGTTTAGCCATTTTTTTAAAACTCCTATAAAAAGCCGGAATATCAACTATTCCAGCAATATTTGCTTTACTTTATAAGATACAAAATTTTCTGCTATAAGGCAAATTTTTTTAATAATTTTTTGGAGCAGCTTCTTTGTTCCAAACCGCCGTTCCGCCACTCCGCTTGCGCTCCGGTGCTTCGCACTTGCCTTCGGCAATGGCTCCATGGCGGGCTAACTTGTAGAACTAAAGCAGAACAAGACCTATCAACTTATATTATCATCTGAAGAAATAAAAAAAGCCTTCTGTTTCCAGAAAGCCTCTTCTAAAAAAATAAGTATTTATGGAGATAGCCGGAGTCGGACCGGTGACCCTTTGATTGCGAACCAAATGCTCTACCAACTGAGCTATATCCCCAAAGTGAACAAAATATAGCTTAAATTTAAAATCTTTTCAACACCATTATTGTAACATCATTGTCAATATCTTCTGTCTTTGCAAAATCATCATAAATAAAACGGCATATTCTTTCAGCGGAGTAAGTGGTGTTTGCCAAAAGAAGAGATTGTATTCTGTCTTGTCTAAGCAATGGATTATCCATATTTTGGTTTTCTAGAATTCCTGAAGTATATGTCAGGACAATGTCATTTTTTTTAAGATGAACTTTCTTAACAGAAATAAGTTTTTCTATGTTTTTCATAAATCCAAGAACTCTACCAGAGCCTTTTACTTCAATGATTTTATTTATATCATTTGACAAAACATTTATTGAAGGAATACCGCAGTTCACATAATAAAAATCATCATTGGTAAAGTCTGCAATTGCAAACATTCCGCTAAAAAACATACCATGAGGGAAGTTATTGTAAATATAATCATTTACTTTTATAACAAGCTGTTTAAAATCGCCTGCTGAATAAAGAAAATTTCTTACTGCAGATTTTAAAAGCAATCCAAAAATATTTACATTCAATCCTCTGCCGCTGATATTTCCTATAATATACAACACATGGGTTTTGTTTATTTTTATTACATCAAGCAAGTCTCCACTTGAAATTGAAGCTTGTTTTGCAAAAGAGCCAAAATCATAGTTTTCTATTGCAAATGCATCTTTATCATTTGTAACAGAAAAGGAAATTTCTTCAGAAGCAATTTTGTCATTTTCAACTACAGCCATTGATTTTTTTGGAGCAACATTTATTAGATAATATGTAAAAACAAAAAAGTATGAATATAATTTAGCAATTATTCTTGCTTCATAGCGATTGTACTTTCCATTATCTGTCTTAGCGCCTAGGAAAAGAATAGATGTAACCTGTTTTTTATTTGTCATAATTAAAAAAGCACCAGAATGTGTTTTTTCAAAAAAATTCTTTAATTCTTTTTTGTAATCTTCAAAAACAACAGTTGATTCCAATTCTGATTTTCTAAATACAGTTTTATTTTTTCTAAGAAGAAGCGCCTCCATTTTGTTACTAAATGGAAAACTTAGAACATTGCTTTCTTCAGATTTTGAAGAGTCAAATATCTCTGTTAATTTTTCGTCACTATTGTTTACAAACAACAGAAGAGAAGATGTTTTCATTTTTTTATTTAAAATTTTTAAAAAATTTGAAACTATTTTTTCTTTTGTTTCAGAGTATGAAAGAGATTCCAATTCTTCTTCAAACACTTTATCTTTTTTAAGATTTGCTAATCTTCTTCTAGAAATAATAAATTCACCTGTGTAGTTTGTAATTATTAAAAATAAAATAACTATTACAGACAACAAAAGTAAAAAGACGAAACTATTTGTTTCACTCAATGGAATCATTTTCAAATAAATAAGCGCAAATAAAATTCCTGGCACTACATACTGCGCAACGTTTCCAAGAAATAAAACAAAGCTCATTGCATTTATATCAGAGCGAGATATTCTTCTAATAACAAGAGTTTGCAATCCTACTGCCATTATAAAAGTAATTATTGAAGTCTGTGGAGAAATAGAATTAACAAAATAAATAGCTAAAAAAAGCCCGCTCCAAGAAATAAATAATGTTAATGAAATAAGAAAAGCTTGTTTTAAAAGCGTGAATTGTTTTTTTACTAAAAGCGTTGTAATCATAACTAAAGAAGAAATAAAAGGAACAACTACTGCATAAAGTAAAATGACAAAAATAAAGCCTGTTAATTTTTCAAACTTTTTATTATTAAGGAACAACGGCAATGAATTAACAATAAATTCTTTTGCGTCTGTAAAGTGAATATCTTTTATCATAAGGAATAAAAAATAAAATCCAAGCAATGTAAAAATTATTTTAATAATTACAGAACCAAATCTTTTTACACAGCCCGCAAACTGTAAAAAATAAATGCTTATATAAATCATAGACAATGCACACAGCAGAAGTGTTGTTCTAACAAAAAAACTTAAAAGATAATTTTGTACATATAATTTGAACAGAAGCGTAAGAAAAAGAAATGCTACATTTGTTACAATAAAAAAAACTTTATTTTCAGGTCTATAAGAAAGCCATCTGTTTTTTATAGGGTTTGCAATATTTGAAATATAAACCAAAAGTAATTCCGCTATAATTACATGCAATACTATATATGTCATTTGATTTACCTTTTTTATGATTTTATTGAAAGCAAAGTAAGTTCAATTTTACTTGCAAATTTTTTCTCAAAATAATGAGCTGTATTTTCAATCATTTTTTTAGAAGTCTCATTTGAATTAGAAAAAGCAGTTCCTATAAGTTCCTTATTTGAATTTACATTTGAACTTAAAAACAAAACATTTTTTTGTTCAAATTTAACGGCTACAGGCATTACAGTTTTGCAAATATTTTTATTTATAAAATTAAAAGATGAATGTAAATTGTATACATTTCTTTTTTCATAATCAAATATTTCAGCACATTGAATACCTATATTTATATAATTTATAATGTGCTGCACACTGTCAATTATTCCCAAGAACAAAGCTGTGTTTTTATTTTCAAAATTAGAATCATCAAGGGCTTTATTTATTTGCTCTAAGACATTTAGAAGATTTGTCTTTGATCTAATAATTTCATTTATATTTAAAATAAGAGAAGAAATCAGAACCGATGTCAAACCTTTTGTAAAAGCCTCTCCAAATAAAACAAATGTTTTAGACTCAGAAAGATTTTGCACTTTAAAAAATGTACCGTTATTGTCAACATCAAACTTATAATGAAATGACATGTCTAAATTTGTTAATTTCGGCAACGACTTTTCCATATAAAATTTTTGAATATCAACAAGATGATTCCACTGGTGAGAGACCCGCATCATTTCTGTTAACTGGTTCATTGTTTCCATTCTGTTTTGAAAACGACAAAATTCTTCAAACAGCTGGCTGAATATTTCTTCTTTAAAAAGATGTGTGTAGTTGCAAAAAACAAAAAAATGAAATTCTTTATATGAAAAGAAAAAACCTCTTGCATTTGAAGCAGAACTTGTCATGCTTAAATCTGAACTAATATAAAAAAATCCTTCCGCCCAAGAAAGTGGATAGTTGTTTTCAATTGTCTCTATTCCTTTAGCAAAAGAAGCAATTCTGTTAGGGCTATGATATAAAACTGAATTCTTTTTACAATTCATATAAAGCACTGAACAGTTTGCTTTTACTTCAATTATTTCTTCAATCACTGAATAAAAATCTTCATAAGAATAACATTCTCGCATTTCATTCATAAATTCATAAAGGAAAAGAGTTTCGTTACGTTCAAGATTTCTATCTTTTAAATAATATTCTATTTGATAATACTTATTATTTGTAAGAGCTGTAACAGTGCAAAAAAACAACGCAACAATAAAGACTAAACACAAGTATGCGTTTGAATAATACAACTCATTCTGCGGAATAAAAACACGCAAAGAGAAAATCAACAAAAACAATTGCAGTAAAATAAAACATCCAAGAATTATTTTCTTCCACGTTTTGACCATACAGCTATAATACTTTTGAAAATCAAATTTCGTAATAGGGAATTTCCATGATATTTTATTGGAACAATGATTTACAATTCATTATAATACATCATCATGAAAATATTATTACAGTTGGCGCTAATTTTTGCCATTTGCATTTTAGGCGATATGATTTCAGCAGTGCTGCCATTCACTTTTCCAGGGAGCATTCTTGCTATGATTATCTTGCTGCTGCTTCTTTTTTCAAAGATTGTTAAGCCCTCGTCTTTAAAAGAAACTGGAAACTGGCTTTCTACAAACATGGCTTTCTTTTTTATACCGCCAAACGTTAGCATAATGGAGCATTTTGATTTAATAAAACCAGTGGCTCTTCAAATTATTTTCATCAGCATTGTTTCTTTGCTTGCCACATTTGCTGTCGCAGGATATTCGGCGGAGCTTACAATTTTTATTCAAAAGAAAATCTCATGTAGAAAAAATATTTGTAAAACAGAGTCAGATGATTCTAAAAAAAAGAACGAAGAAGGTAAAAAATGAATTCTATATTGCAAACTTTATACAACACTTTATTTCATGGAATATTCTTCGCTGTAATTTTGAGCGTTTTTTCTTACGAAGTTGGCATTCTTCTTCACAAGAAATTTCCTTACGCAATTGTAAATCCACTTTTAATTGCTACAATTATTTCAATAGCGGTTCTTGAACTTTGCCATGTGTCTTACTCTGAATATAAAAAAGGCGGAGAGCTTCTTTCTATGTGGCTTGGACCTGCAACAGCAATTCTTGCTTTGAACATTTACAATAAGCGTGAAGTGCTAAAGAAAAATATTTTGCCAATAATAGTCGCTTCAATTACAGGTGCTGCAACTTGCGTCGCTGTAGTATACGGGCTTTGTAAATTATTTAATCTTGAAGAAGTAATTCGCAACTCGCTTTTGTCTAAGTCTGTCACTACTCCAATAGCGCTT
>Ga0172378_10002521_pt1 | contig 17175 bp, 17 predicted proteins | sample GrowelOW332metaG_FD_119755 | JGI IMG/M metagenome (GOLD analysis project Ga0172378, IMG submission 119755) | Groundwater microbial communities from an aquifer near a municipal landfill in Southern Ontario, Canada - Pumphouse #3_1 metaG | ecosystem: Environmental > Aquatic > Deep subsurface >... | reverse complement strand
GCAGTTGGCCGTGATCGAAACGATTGTTCCGTCGGCGAGGATGGGTACGTTTCTCACCGGGTTGCGGAATGTTCTGGCCCCGTTCAAGCAAATGGACTTGCGGAACATGGACGGCAGATACGAGAGCCCTCCGCATTACGAGACGATCAGACTCAACTCGAAGCTGTCCGACAGCTTCCTGGTCGAGGGCACGGCGTTCATGCAAGGCCCTGAATACAAGGTGTTGGTGACCTACCGGCCTTGCTACTTCGGTCTGTCGCTTCGATGGTGCTGTGCCGATTCCGACCGGGGCAAGGTGCAAAAGCTGGTCGATTCGGTGTGGATGTGGGCGAAGGAGAACAACTTCCTTCGAGGGGAGGCGTTCGCCCTGTCCGGTGAATTCATCGATAAGACTTCAGACGTGTGGGAGGACGTGTTTCTCACACCGAAGAATTCCGGGACGATCACCAAGACGTTGGGCAGGTTGAACCGGCAGAAGGAACAGTTCGCCAACCGTGGGACGATGCTCATGGGGCCGCCGGGCACGGGCAAGACGCTGTCCGGCAGGGTGCTCCGCAACACGGCGGACGCGACGTTCATTTGGGTTTCCGCGAGGGACTTCTATCATGCCGGGTCGGTTGGCGGGTTGACGTTCGCCTTCGAGATGGCCAAGGAACTGTCCCCGGCGGTAATCTTCTTCGAGGACGTTGACAATTGGCTGGACGGGCATTCCGTGGACATCCTCAAGAGCGAGATGGACGGCATTAGCCGGTCGTCCGGGGTGTGGACGTTGCTGACTACCAACTTCCCGGAGAAGATGCCAGAAGCCCTCATCGACCGGCCGGGAAGGTTCCACGACGTGCTCAAGTTCGGTTTGCCGGATTCCGAAGCAAGGAAGTCGATGCTGGAAAGATGGCTCCCGGACCTGGACCGGTCGAAGGTCGGGGAGATCGTCAGTCTGACCGACGGCTATAGCGGGGCCCATGTCTATGAGCTTTGCTTCTTCGCGAAGACGTTAGCTTCGGAGGAAGGGCAGCCGATGGACAAGGCCGTCAAGGAGGCTTTGAGGAAGATCGACGAACAGAAGGAGTTGATAAACCAGACACAATCGGCGGGCAGTAATTACTCCCCACGTCCCTACCTGCGACGTGGGAAGTCCTTCGACGCCACCAAGCCCCTGCCCAATGAGCACAGGGCCCGGCAGACCGACCCCGGCAAGTACGCCAAGTTCCGCCGCCAGAACGACAAGTTCGGGGACGGCATTCATGCGATATACGGGATCACCGAGGACGGCAAGGCAGAGTTGCAGTCGATCGCCTTCGACGCCGGCAAGTTCACGGCCGAGGAGGCGAAGAAGTGGCTTGAGGAGCACGATCATTCCGCGGGCGGATTCGAGCCCGCGAAGGAAGAAGACAAGGGTGAAGACATGGGCGAAGTCGAACGAAAGCAGATCGAGTCGTTGCAGAAGGAATTGTCCGAAGTGAAGGCGGGCCGTGTGCTGAACAAGCGGAACGTGGATCGCATCTCCAAGGCCAAGGAGCACGTGGACGACGTGGCCGGGGAGGATTACATCCGCCGCCCGCACTCCGCCCAGCTCAAGCAGGCCAGTGGGAACCTCTCCGAGGTGCTCAAGGAAGCCGAGCGAATCTTGGAGGAAGAGGGTGAAGACGAGAAGCCCCAGAAGATGACGGTGGCCGAGGCGTCCGCCCTAATACTGTCCCAAGCAACCCCGACCGAACTGAAGTCCCTGTTGAACAATCTTCGGGCCGTCGATGCTTCCTACGTCACCGCCGAGACGGCGGACTTGTTCCGTAGGATTATCGGAAGTCCCGACGGAAAACATGAGTGAGTACCCCAAGACGCATCCGGCGATCGTCGTTCCGGGTGGTTTGTACGTTGAGTGCGAGTTAGCATAGGAGTTAAGACATGCGACTCACCGAACTGTTGCGGAAGTGGCTGATCGCCGAGATGAACGTCAAGGCCGAAGCCACGGATGATGAGTACAAGGCCGCCGCCGCCAAGGCCATGGTCGATGGCAAGTTGACGGCCGACAAGTACCTGGAGCTGACCAAGGATGGCAAGGCCGCCGAGGCCGACGCCTTCATGGCCAAGCTCGATGCTATCGCCGGTGGGCTGGAGAAGCTCGCTGGGAAGCTGGTCGAGAAGGAAGCCGCCAAGGCGGACGATGAGAAGGTCGCTAAGGAGAAGGCTGAAAAGGAAGCAGCCGAGAAGGCCACCAAGGATAAGAAGGTCACCCCCGATACCGAGAAGGCCGGGCGACTTTCTCGGATGATTGCCATGGGACCCGTGGGCGATGGCGACGGTGACGAGGTATCGGTCCACGTCAAGGAGGCCGCCGAACACTATTCGACGCAGAAGTCGGCCATGACCTGGCCCGAGTTCAACCGCAAGGACGGCACCCCGCATCCGTTCGCTGGCAGACCCATAACGGATTACGATCCGTTGGAGGGTGGCCGTCAGATGGAGAAGGCGAGCCAACGGGACATGGCCGTCTGCGGAGCGTGGGCCAAGTTCATGATGCGGCATTCCAAGTTCGGTTCCAAGGCCCTGGCGTGGAACTCCACGGCGGAGCACGAGAAGGAACTGATCCTGTATGCTATGCACCACATGGACTGGTGCGGGAACATCGGCGACGACCCGAACAGCAAAGCATCGAACGAAGCCAACGTGGTCAACCGTCACCTGACCTCCCTGGAGCAGAAGACGTTGATTGACGATGCCACCAGTGGCGGGACTGAGGCTGTACCGCTGCCGTTCGATGATATGTTGGTGTCCACCCCGCTCTTGTTCGGCGAGTTCTTCCCGTTGGTCAACCTGATTCCGATCGACAAGGGCCGGAGAATCCAGGGGGCGGCCGCCGGCAACCCGACGATCACCTGGGGAGGCATCGACGCCACGGCGATCGACCTGTTCGACACTACGTCCTACGTGACGGCGTTCGACACGACGATCTACCGCGGGCAGGGTGCCATCCGCATCGGTCTGGACTTCCTCAGCGACACGCCGATCAATTTCGTCCAGTTCATCACGGAGCGTTATGGCCAAGCCATGCTCCGCGAGATGGACAACGTGATCTGCGTGGGCAACGGCACGACCCAACCCGAGGGTGTCATGACCAAGGCCGGTACGACCAGCGTGGCCTTTGGCGGTACGACCACGATCGGCAGTTATGAGTCGCTGATGTTCGGTGTTCACAAACGTGAGAAGTCGAACGATGTTAAGGCGTCGATCGTCTTCGGCGGCACGGACACCAGCTTCCAGCGGGCGAAGTCGATTCCCGTCGGGGCCAGCGACGCCCGCCGCATTGCCAATGCCGTGACGATGGCCAACTATCAGGACTACACCTGGATGGGCACGCCGTACAAGATCAGCGACACGATGACAAACGCCCAAGTCTTCTACGCCGTGCTGAAGCGTTACCGCATGTTCCGCCGTCGCGGTTTGGTGCTGCGAAGCTCCACCGAGGGTGACACGCTGATCCGCAACAACGAGATGTTGCTTGCCCTGACCTTCCGGTACGGCGGGCAATTGGAAAGAGGGGCCTGTGCTGCCGTCACCACGACGGCCCAAGCCTGACCGAGTTGAGGGTCGGAAACCCTCCTACCCGCACCCGCCCCGCCCCGGAACCGCGTTCTCGCCGGGGCGGGGAGGGATTTTCATCCCGAGAGGACGTACCAGAGAAATGGAGAGAACGCCCATGAAAATCGAGTTCAAGTTTGACATCGACCAGTTGGTGACAACCATGTTCGGAGAAGCGGGGGTTGTCGCTATGGCCGCAGTGGATGACGGAAGGAAGATCATGTATTCCGTCAAGACCAAGGATACGTGTATGTGGTACAAGGAAAGCGAATTGAAGGAGAACGAGTAATGCCCACAGCAGAAGCCATTCAAGAGAAAACGATCGTCCAGCCGTTCGGGATCGAGGCCGACCATCCCAGGATGTGTGACCTCCTGATCCAGTCCCTTCCCGGGTGCAGGCTCCGCAGCGTGATCGCCGCGAACAAGGGAGCGAAGGATGCCAAGACCGGGGAGGTGCGGATTCCGGAGGGGCAGGCCCATGGCTTGGCCCGCATGCCGAGGGTGCCCGGGATGCAACTGCACGTCAATCCTGCCAAGCTGACGTACGCGATCATCGACCCACTGGAGGACGATGAGGATCTGTGTGACAAGATCAAGGCGGCTATGGATGCCACGCAGGAGGCGGTCCGCTACGACGGGAAGTTCCGCGGGGTGCCGACCCAGAAGGGAACGTTGGACGCCCACCGGATGAAGTCCCTGGTCCGCGAGATGGTCCAGATCGTGGACGCTGGGGAGGCTGTAGTGTGCAAGGGGATCAAGCCGGAGCGTGAGACTATCGACAAGCTGTCCGGCCGGTACCTGCTCAACCCCGGCTCCCGCACGCCGCTGATGCAACCGATGTTCGAGGATCAATGGGATGGCTACATCGAGAACTTGAGGATGCACGGGGGCTGAGTGTATGGTCAAGACCAACGCAAAGGCGATCGAGGCGGGGAGGCAACGACGGCTTATTGCCGTCCAGGCCCGCGTCGAGCGGTGGGAGAAGAACGTGGAGCCGCTCCTTCGCACGGTCGCCTTTTCGTTGCGTCAGCGGGTAACGATGGCCGCCGAGCACGTGCGGAACAAAGTTGTCGTGAACATCAGCCGCCCGGTGACCAAGTACACCGGCAAGGTCAGCGGTAGGATTCAAGTGACTAACCGCAGCAAGCGGGGCGAGTTCCCCAAGGCCGATACCACGATGTTGTTGAAGTCGATCTTCAAGGATGTGCAAGAGATAGCACCGAACGTGATCGAGGGCTATGTGGGGATGCCATTGGACTACGGGGCGATCTTGGAGACGAATCCCACGTTGGACCGCAAGTTTCTCACCCGCACGTTGTTCGAGGAAATGGGTACAGTAACCAAGATTTTGACGGGACCAATTCGATGAGCGTGGGGTCAGCCGATCTCTGGTCCGCGATTTACACCGCTTGGCAGGCGAGCGGATTGGATTCGTTGTTCCGGGCCCGCTGGTCTACGGCTGGCAAGTCGAACATCGACTATCTCACGCTCAACGACGGGGACGATGGTCCACAACCACCGTTGCCGTATTGTGTGGCGGAGTTGAGTTCATCGTCCACCAAAACGAGGATGTCGTGGGTTGGTTCCAGGATCAATGGGGTCAATACGTTCCCCAGCCGGGAGTTCAGGGAAGCTATGCTCACGTTGAGCGTTCACACGGGGCCCTACGGTGGATCGTCGGCCAAGGCGACGGCCGCATATTTGGTGGAAGAAGTGATGAAGGTATTTGGTGGCCACCCGTCTGTGTCGGCCGGAGCTTTGTCCTTGTCAAACGGGTCTATGTTGCTGTGTCAGTTTCAATCGGACAGTTTAGAGCGGGAACCCCAGAACAGATATCAGGGGATGCTGATCTATCGACTGTTGGCCGATGTTCCGGTCGCGATGTGAAGGAGAATAGAATATGACCGTTTCCACGTCCGGAATCAAGATGCAACTGAAGCTGGTCGGCAGCCTTGTCAACACGTTGAGCGATTCCAGCCCAGTGACCGTCAGCGTGCCGAACGCTAACTACAGTACGTCAATCGCGACGGGCATCGGCAGCGTTCAGGCCGACCGTGCTTGGCAGAAGAAGAACGGCACGCTGTCTGAGCACGGGGAGCAAATCATCCTGGATTTGGCCACGATGGTCGGTGTGGACATCGGGGCAGGCAGCGGCAAGGACCCGCTGGGCCAGACGGTATCCTATGAGAACATCGTGGGCATCATCGTTGTCAACGAGAATGCCACCGGGGCTACCGGGTGGTTGGAGGTGCTGCCGTCCGATTCCGAGGGTTGGACGCCCATCGGCAGCCACACACAGGCCAACGGTGGATACCTCGGCCCCGGCGGAATCCTGATGAAGTGGAGCCCCGACGAGGGCAGCATGGACATCGACTCGGCGTCCAGCCACCGCCTCACGTTGCGGGCCTACGGTGGGGCCGTGACATACAGCGTCTACCTGGTGGCCCGCAGCACGGACGAGCAGTCGAGCAGCAGTTCGTCGGCCAGCAGTTCGTCGTCCAGTCAGTCGGTCAGTTCCGTTTCGTCGGCCAGCAGTTCGTCGAGCAGCAGCAGTTCGATCTCGGCAAGTTCTTCCAGCCAGTCGGCCAGCGTAAGCAGCCAGTCCAGTTCCGGCAGCAGTTCGTCGAGCAGCCAGTCCGCGTCCAGTTCGTCCAGTTCGTCCAGCTCATCGAGCAGCAGCAGCCATTCGTCCAGTTCACTGTCCTCACAATCCTCGCAATCATAGCGGGGGTTGCGGTTCGTCATGCACGCAATCTAAGGAGATTTGAAAGTGGGAGCAGATTCACAAACCGCATTGACAGGCAGGGACGGGCAGTTCGTCGTCGAATCGTCCTTGGTGGCCCGCACGACCAAGTGGGAGGTCAACCCCAAGCTAGCAACCAAGAGCGAGTGGGGCGACTCCGACTCCGCGGGGTACACCAACAGGGCCGCGGGACGCAAGGATGCCACGTTCACGGCGGAGGGCAAGTACGACACGGACTCGGAGCAATGGGACCTGTTCGCGGAAGGTGACACCGTGCTGGCCGTCCTGTGGATGAACGCCACGTTGTATTGGTACTTCGCCCGGGCCCTGTGCGATGATTTCAAGATTTCCGTGGACCGGGATAGCCAGGAGGTGATCGGTTGGACTTCCGGTTGGGGTTCCGACGGGAAGTACTACCACCCCGGCCAGTCCGGTGCCCCGGCGGCCACGTTGCCCACGTGATGAGAACATGAACCGAGAAGACCTGTTCGAGATAACGAGGAAGGAAGTTCACTGGCTCCCCGAATGCCCGTGCCCGGAGTGCATGGCGGAAAGGGAGCGTCGAGCGTCGGTCAAGCGGGGCCTACCCCAATCTCACGTCATTGTCCTATCTGTGGAAGCCGCCCAACTCTTGGGCTTCATTCCCCCCTCTGACCCGCGTGGATCGGTCGCTCGGCAATTGATGAGGAAGGCCGGGACCGGATAGTCGGTCTTGGCCACGATGAGAACGCATGGACAGTGCCCAGAACTCCCGGGCGGTCGGGAGCGTCGGCACGTCCGATCTTTTATGGAGGGACTAACGATGAGCGAAGACATGGCCCGAGCCCTTGGTGCCAGTGGGGCCCTCACGGTGGTGATCGCTGGGAAGGAATGCACGGTCCGCCCGCTGGGTTTGCAAGAGTTGACCGAGGTGGAGCGGGACTGCCTGGAGCGGTTCCGTCGGCATTACCTGGAGACGTACAGGGCCAGCATGGATCTGTTGCCTGGAAATGCCGGGTTGCTCCTCCTGGAACGCAAGATCGAGGAGGCCGCCCGCTGGGACGTGGGCGACCTGCCGGCCAAGTATGCCCACGATCCTGCCAGGGTTGTGCTAACCGATGCCTTGCGTGCTTGGGTGGCCGAGACGTACGGTGCAGACGGAGGGAGCGATGATCGGAGAACACAAAGGATAGCCACCTCGGCCTTGGATCAGGGAATGCTGTCCGATGAGGAGTATCGAGGAATGACTGGCTCTTCCCCACCCAAGGTCCGCGTTGGCTACGTCAACTGGTGGATCACCGGGAGTTACGAGGGGATGGTCACGTTCTGTTGGGTCTGCTTTCGCCACAACGACGTGACGAGGGACCAAGTGCAGGACGCTCTACGTGGGAATATGGCCTTGTTGGTGGACCTCAGCCGCGAAATCGAGCGGCTCAGTTCACCGTCGGTGGGAAATGGTTAGGGCTCACCGCCGTCAAGCGGAGCGTTGGTGAGCAAGATGAACGTGAATCCGCTTCGGCCGGATTGCTGTGTGGCTTGACTCCGTATCATGTCCGATTGCTGGTGGATGATCCATGGTTGGGAGGGAAGGGCCGACGTTTGCAGGACGTGGCCCGGATGACAGTGGACCAGGTATTGTTTGAACTCTGTGAGAGGAAGATTCTTATGGGAAGGCAAAGCACGATCGGAAGTCTTGAGGCCGTCGCGATGGCAGATGCCGATGGCTTGTTGAAGGGTAGGGACATCAAGGGGAACCCGATCCGTGCCAAGATCGGGGGTGAGAGCAAGGCCCATCGGCTGGCTCGTGAAGCACGGGAGCGGAAGAAGGCAGCGGGGTGATGCGATGGGAATTCAATTGGCCAAGGCATACGTGGCGATTGCAGCCGACGCGTCCGGTGTCCCGGCCGGGATCGCCTCCGGGCTGTCCAACGCAGAGTCGATGGTCTCTGGGTTTACTTCTCGGATAACTGGGTCCTTGGCAGTATTGGGAATCGGATTTGGGGTTGTTGCAACAGGAGTTTCAGCGTTCACCCAAGCAGCCAGGTTTGAGCAGACCACTATCGCCTTTGAGACGATGATGGGTTCCGCCGACGAAGCGAAGAAGACATTGGCCGAACTCACGGAGTTTGCGGCGAAGACCCCGTTCGAGATGCCAGAGATCGAGCAAGCCGCTCGTGGTCTCATTATGTTCGGAGAACGTGGCGATGAATTGATGAAGACGTTGAACACGTTGGGCAACGCGGCCAGTGGAACCAGCTCCAGTTTTGGGGAGATCGCACTCATCTTCAATCAAGTCCGGGGTGTCGGCAAGTTGTTGACTCAGGATTTCCGCCAGTTGTCTACTCGTGGAATCATATCGCTCCAGGATATCGCCGATCACTACGGCGTCACGCAGGAAGCGGCGAGCAAGATGCTCAGTGCCGGGAAGATATCCTTTGCTGATCTGAAGAAGATTTTGGAGGGACTCAGTGCCCCTGGGGGTAGGTTCGCCGACATGATGGGCAAGCAGTCGGTTTCGTTGAGTGGATTGTGGAGCACGTTGGTTGATGGGGCCAATCTTGCGAAGCGTGCATTCGGAGAAGCCTTCATGCCGTTGGCCAAGGGGGTGGTAACTTCCTTGATTGACATTGCCGAATCTGTGAGGAATTCCTTGGAATCGTTTCGTGATATGTCGTCCGGTGTTATGGCATCGATCGGCTCTGCGTCTGGTTCCATCGTTGCTTTTGTTGGGGTGACCGGCGGTTTGGTGGGTGCATTTAGGGCCGCGAAGTATGCCGCGATTGGATTTCGTTCTGTGATGTTGGGATTGAAAGCGGCGATGTTGGCCAATCCGTTTACGGCCTTGATCGTTGGTTTGTCGGTTGTTGCTGGGGCGGTTGCAGGATTGGTCGTGTGGTTTTCCAAGACCGAGGCTGGACAAGAGTCGTTGAGAAATGCTGCGATACTGTTGGGATCAGCTTGGGGAAACGTGAAGACTGCCTTGTCCATTTTGTGGGAGGGGGCGAAGGCAGTGTTCGCCGGATTGGGAGCTTCCGTCGGTTCCGTTAAGTCTTCCTTCTCAGATTTCGCTTCTTCGGTGATCGGCAGGTTATCGGAGATGGCCCTCTCGCTGTCCAATAAGATGGTCGAATGGGCTCCCTACGTCGTGGCCGGGCTTTCGATGGTCCGGGATTTTGCTTCCAGCGTGGCCGAGTTCTTCCGGGCCGTGTGGGACATAGCAATCAATTGGGTGCAAGGGGCATGGTCTGGGTTGGCATCCTACGTCTCAGGGGTCTTCGAGTCGATGGGGATGGGATCATCTTGGTTGGGATCAGTGTTTTCTGGATCGTTGTCCGAAGCATTCGAGGTCGTGCTGGCCAACCTGAACGTAATGCTCGGCAGTTGGGAAGGGCTGCGTCAGGGAATCATCAACATCGTATCCCAGACGGTGCTTGCTTTCCAAGCGTTCTGGGAGCAAGCGAAGAACTATGTTCACGTCAAGCTTTTGGAGATCAAGGGATTCTTCCTTGACATATGGACGTCGATCAGTGAGATTTCGGTTAGCAACATGATGCCTGCGTTCTCCAAATTCTTCATGTGGATTCAACGGAAGACCACGGAATTGCAAGGGAAGAAGTGGTTGCTTACACCAGAGGAAGAAGCCGAGGTTATTGCCAGCGATCAGGCGAGAGCTTTGGACGCGATCAAGGGGCAGCGAGTTTCCAACCAGCAAGCGATCGCTTCGGCCATCGAGGCCCAAGAAAAGGATCATCAAAAAAGGATGGCTGAGATTGGGAGTGAAAGTCTGAATCTCTCCAAGCAGTGGGGAGAGAAGATGGGAAAGCTTCCCACCCTGACGGGCAAGTTTCAGACGGCGTTGCAGAAAGCCAAGGATGTCATGTCCGGGAAGTCAAATTTCTTTGGTGAAAACAAAGGATTTGGTCAGAAGCCACCGGATAGTCCTAAGAAACCATCCGCAATTCAAGCGGCTGCCATGGGCAAGCAGGCCGAGAGCCTGATCGGGAAGATGTCCTTCGCCGACCTGGGGAAGAAGTTGCAAGAGCAGATGATGAAGCAATCTGAAGCTGACACAACCAACAACCTTCTTCAGCAACAAGTTGACATCCAAGGGAGGGGCGTGCAAGTGCAAGAGCAGATTCTTCAAGAGGCCAAGGGAGGCGGTAAAGGGGGGTTGGCACCATGAGCTTGAACCTGGACCCCAGCACTTGGCGGCTGCGAACCTTGGGTGGTATACCCTACAAGCTCTACCAGGACAACCCCAAGGGGCACTTCGAGGAAGAGTCCGCCGACATTACGGAGCAATACATCATCCAGGCGTCTGATTTGGCGGACTTCGTGGTCGAATCGTTCTCCGACACGATCGTTTGGCCAGGCATCGCCTGGTTCTACCGACCGCCTCGTAGATACCCCGGCCTGTTCTACTTGGTCACCAAGTCGCTTGACTTCGAGTCCTTTCCTCCTGGGAAGCCAGGCGATCCCTACGCGATTGACTCTTCCGCCGAATCGGGGACGTATTCCGAGTTCTTGTTGGTGACGATCAAATATTCCAGTGGCAAATCGGAGGAAGATACCAACAATGACATCGTCGAGTTGTCGGTGAATGCCTCTGGCGAATACCTTACCCACTTCCCCAAGCGGGCCAAGTACAATATCTCTGTTGCCGACAATCCATCCACCAAGACCAAGGATGAAAAGCTCACGAATCCGTTGGTGCCAATGTCGAAGATCGTTCCTTCATTGGAATGGAACCTCAAGTTCCGTCGTATTCCACGTGTCAACATGGCCGCATCCTTTCTGTTGGCCCGATCCTTGTTGGGGACGGTCAACAACTATGCGATGCCGGCGATCTTCGACGCCCCTCCGGAGACGATCCTCTTCGCGGGATTTTCCATGGCGACCAAGTGGACTTGGCGGGAGAAAGATCCGTCGTTCGAGTTGGACATGAAGCTCTTGGAAAAGCAGATCAACGAGCAGGGAGAGATCAAGGGGCACAACCATGTGTTCAATCCGAACACCGGCCGATGGGATCGGTTGGTGAAGACTGACAGTTCAGGTGTTGCTTTGGACCCACCAAGCTATGCCTATGAATTGGCGAACCTCAACCAACTGTTCTACGGATGATGCCCTGTGGCCTACGAGTCCATACCGCAGAAGAAGCCGGGCGACCCATTGAGGGCCGCCGAGGTAAATACCATTGGCTCCGTGGTGAACCAGTTCAGCCACAGCCGACCAGGCACGTTCATGTCCGGGATGCGATGTCCTTCGATCACCGGCGATGTGGGGATACCCCCGTTTCTCCAATGCATCGTGAAGGTGATCGGAGAGTCGATCACGATCGATCTGGACTCCGGATGTCATGCTTGCATCATGCGGTATTTCGACCACGCGGACGGCACGTGGAAGGATGACGATACCCAGCGGATGATCGACCCGACGGACGTGGACTTGACGTTGTCCGTTGGAGACAAGGTGTTGGCTTATTGGAACGAACAACGGCAAGCGTTCGTGCCTTTGGCAGGCGTTGGGGCGGTTAAGTTCAGGCGGTTCATCCTTAGGACCGATCTGGAACCGAACACTTGGGCCGTGGCCGAGCAGTTGGAATACACGAATCCGGACGAATCGTCGGCCTCCTCTTCCCGGTCAACATCCAGCGGATCATCCGCCAGTTCCAGTGCTGGCGAAGAGGTCTGCGATCTGACCTATCTATGTCCCAACGGGACGTTCTTCCCCGTCTTCGATCCCCTGGGAGAGTTCCTTGGCAATGCTGACTATGCCCACGGGATCGCCTATCGGTTGGTTGATACCCCAACATACTGCCAGTTGAAAGCCCAATGGCTTGGGCCTGCCACGCTTCCCAATGAGTTGACTGATGAGAATCCTTGGGAGGTCTTGCGGTTGACGTGCCTATCGTTCCTGACCGGGCCTTGTGCCAAGGATACGATTGGGGAGTGGTGTCCTTAGAGCGGGAGAACGATCGGTGACCATATCCTACGTCGGAATCGAAGACCCTGGTTGCTGTGGTTGGTGGTGTTGCTGCGGCTGCTACGTGTTCGAGGATGACTTCTGCCGCGACCGCAATTACTTTCCCTATTTGGGTCCTCACTGGATCGTGATCTCTCCGGGAACGACGGGCGAAGAGGATGAGTATCCTGGCTGGTCCTGGTGGATTGACTTGGCGGCCTGCCCCGATCCTCCTGGGTACCTGATCGAGGACGGAAATCCCGGAGCCATTCTTCTCTGCCGGGATAGAATACCCAAGGGGGAGAATAATCAAGAGGGAGGTGGATGGTCTCGTTGGATGCTTGCTTCCTACAAGGTGTTTGGAGCCAAGGTCGGAGATACCTACTCCTTGATCTTGGATTGGCATTGGACTTGTTTGGCGGGGGGTAATTATCGGTACTTGGAATATTCCGTGGAGTTCACCAGCAGTTCGACCGTTGAGTTGAATCTTTTGGTGGTTGACAATGATGGAGAAACAGTTTTGGAATCTTGCACCTTGACCGGACAGCAAGATCCTGGGGAGAATGGAATCGACTTCACCCTGTTGGGATGCGTTAGCCATGGGGCTTTCTCTGGGTTCTACGGAAACGATACCATCGTTGCAGATGCGGTTGTTACAGATTTGCTGGCAGTGGAGGGTTGCGATCCTGAAGGAGGTTGGAGGGCTGGAATCAAGCACAAATGTGACAGGCCGGTCGTTTTCTCCTATTGGTATTTGACCCAGTTGAACGATGACAGGGATGATTGCGTTGGATGCGGATTCTGTGATTGTGATCGTTCTGCAATAGAAGAGGGTGATACGTCTGAAGTTGCTCCCAATCTCATGCTGACCTTCATAGCTGAGTCCGAGGGAGAAACTGAAAATGATTGCTCTGGTTTGAATGGATTGACCTTGCTCTTGAAGGGAACTGGCTGTACGCCGACCAGTTGGGTCGCTTACATTGCTGGGGATTGCTGGCCCTGCTTGAAGCCGATTCATGTGGCTGATCTAGGTCTTGGGGCTGACTACGTGTTCAAATTTGAGTTGAAGTGCGGTGGGGATACTTGTGGTCCTGGAGATCCGAACTTCTTCGATGGTTTCATCTTGCAGGTATCTGTGACGCAAAACATTGCTTCAACATCCAGTCAGAGCTATCTCTGTCCGACGAAACCTTGGGTTTTCTTAGATGGATACTCTTGTGATGATTATGGTGGAGTGGTCTATGAAGCCGACGAGGAAGTCGTTCCCTGCCCGACTGGATTTCCGTTCGATGTAAGCCTGAATGCCCAAGAATCGACATGCAAACCGCTTTTGTTGGTCTTCGATTACGCGGGCACAATGACGTTGAATTTGGGATTTGTTTTTTTTGAGGACCCCCTTGAAGGCTGTGCCGGGGAAGACTGTGAGCCTTGCTGTCATCCTTGTACGTTCATTCCTTCAGTGATTGAAGAACCGGAAATGCCCCCAGGTCCTGCATATCGAGTTTGTCAACTTGACTTCAGGGCGATCATCACGGAAGCCCCTGGGGAAATGGAAGATCCATGTCCCTATACTCCCTCTTATTGAAAATCCGATCGGGAGAATTTGTATGGCAGAGAAGTTGAAGATTTTGGCTGTGGTATTGCTTGGGTTGGTCTTCTTTCTTCCAAAATCGGATATCAGTGAGAAGGTGTCCCAAGAATTCTTCTCAGACCCTGACGAATATCCTAAGCCGTCCAGCGTGAACGATTGCCTGAACAGACTCGAGGAGATCGTTTCAGTGTTGGATGAAACCACGGATTACGTTCAACATGACGGGGTATTCCGTATGTTTGTCGATGCTGCTATCGTTATTTGCGGCTTGGAAAATTCTCGGGACGAAGAGAAGATGCATCGACTGAAAGCCGAAATAGAAGAGGAGTTTCATATCGATGTTCGATCTTCGGATCACATCAAATCTGCTAAGGCTCGTCTGTTGGGGAAGATCAGAGAAGCAAGATCGGCCAATCTGTAAGGGATTGTAGAATGCCATTTGACTTGGCGAAGTTTCCGAACCTTCAAAAGCTAGTCGATCAGCATCCAGGATACAGAAAACTGTGGCTCGATGGTGGATTTCCATCGAGAAAATTCGGCCAATCTCGAAAGAAAGGAACGTCCAATCGTAGTAATCGTTCTTCAAGGGGGATTGGTGGAGTTGGTACCGAGTTGTCCTACTTGCTCACTCGTTGGGGAATACGAGAAAAGCCGGGATGCAAGTGCAAAGCTAGGGCTAGAACCATGGACGTGAAAGGTATTGCGTGGTGTGAGGCGAACGTGGAGGTGATCGTTGGGTGGCTTGGGGCCGAAGCGAAGAAGAGAAAACTGCCGTTCTTCCCTAAGGTTGCCAGGTTGCTTGTCAGAAAGGCGATCCGCAACGCCAAGCAACAGTCCCCGTTCCCCGATGATCCCATTCGCGAGTTGGCCTTGTCAGTGTCGATCAGTGAGGGATGAGAAAATGACCCATCACCGATTCGTCGAGGAAGAGGAAGAGGAAGAGGAGGAATCCAGCGGCAGTTCCGACCATCCCAAGTTTCCGGTCGGCCTGTCCGGGACTTCTGTAGGAATCAACTCGGTCTCCATGTCTTCCGTAGGACCTGCTACTTCTTCGACTTCATCGTCGGGGGCGTCCGGAGTAGCCGTTTCTGAATCTGGCCCCGTTGGATCGGATACGTCGATGCCTTGAAGATCAGTTCTGTTTGTTTAGGGGGTTTACCCCAACGAAAGAATCATCATGGGAATGGGAATACCGCTGTTCACGACAGCCCGAGCCAGAGCTTCAGTCAGTAGCTCCGCCACGGGACTGTCCTATGATTCGGCCACTGGGATCTTCTCGTTGACCGGGGGCTACGAGATTCCCGCGTCGGGGAGCTATCTCAAGGCCGATGGTTCTATTGATCTTTCTGCCCCCTGGGTGATTGCTACTCAGTCGATCACGCTCACGGCCGGGACGCTCACGGCGGCACATCTCAAGGATACGTCACTCACGGCGGGTCGCGTGTGGTTTTCTGCGGCGGGTGGGCAGGCAGCGGATTCGGCAAATTTAACATTTGTTGACGGGCAGTCGCTAGTTACGACAGCATTGTCTGTTACTGGCCTGAGTAATTCTAACGTGCAAATTGCGTGCGACTCGTCGGCAGCGGTACAGTTGTACCTAAAAGACACCCGAGCCTACTCGGTACAGCCATCGGCATCGTTCGTTGTGCAAGGAAAGTATAACGATGCCGATGCTTTGGCGTTCTTCATGCAATTCATGGGGGGAAAGGAAAACGTCGTAAATGACGACAAAAAAGGCTACTTTTCTATCAGGGTAAATAACGGGACAGATTTGGCGGAAGCCCTGCGAATCTATAGCATGAAAGGCGTCGTAGTTGGCGGCGGTGCCGCGACGTATGCCGGTTCCACTGGCCTGGCGATCCACAATACTATTACTGGGACTGGGGCCGCACTCGGGTTGAGTGTAGAGGGCTTTTACACCTCCGGGAGTGGATATAACGCTTACGGGGTCTTGATAAATCCGACGCTTGTTCCGCCCAACACAAAAGGCGCATATTTCCTCAATACTTACGGCACGGTGACGGCTGGCACAGGGCTTACGGTAGCTACAGCCGTCAATACGATGGTCGGAACCCTCACGAAGTCTGGCAGCGGGACAATCACGACTTGTTACGGATTGCATGTATTGGAACAGACTGCTGGGGCCACGAATTACTCTATTTACGTCGATGGCGGAAATAGCCGTTTCAACGGAAACGTTGGTATCGGGACAATACCAAGTTATCAATTACACGTTAATGGTTCTGGGCAACAAAGCATAGCTGTTGGAAGTTCCACAACCTATGCGAGCCTTCTATTTAAAAGTGGAAGTACCACTGAATGGAACATTCGCAACGATTACGACAACTCACATGCTTTGGGGATATACGGAAATGCAGGCTTAAATCTAATCACAGTCAGTCAAGGTGGCAACGTCGGCATTGGGACGACGAGCCCTGGGGCGAAGCTGGATGTTTATTCTGGGGCTATTAGACAAACAGTAGCTCCTGCTTCTTGGCCAGCATCTGGCTCTGGTGCTGAAATGTTTTATAGCGATACACTTGGTGGAGTACTTCAGGGATATAATCGTGCCACTTCCGCATATATACCAGTAACATTAAGGGGTTCTTATATTTCTCTAAATCCTGGGGGAACAGAAGTATTGAGAGCCACTGCTGGCAACCTTGGTATTGGAACAACCGCACCGGACAAAGCCCTGGAAATCAACTCCGCGACGGGGGCTTGCCTTCGCCTCACATACAACGACTCCAACGGCTCCGCGGCGAATTGTGTAGACTTCTCCGTTGATTCTTCGGGTAATCTGACGATTGATCCTTCGGGCACGACGATCACTGCCAATGCGTTTACGGTCTTGGGGTCGGCTGGTTCATCCTCCAACGTTGGGTTGACCGTGAATCAGACCATTTCCGCGGCGGGTTTGGTAGCAGGGATGATCTTGGAAGGAACCTACACGGGCGCCGGACTGGTTGGGGTTGGCTATGGAATGCGTTTGAATCCCACGTTGAAATCGACGGACCTGCTCTCCAATTACGGTCTGTATCTTGCAGCTACTATCAGTGTTGCCACTGGGAAGAGCACGACATCCTATGGAATGAATTTGGCTGCTTTGTCCAAGACGGGAACAGGGACGGTGACGACTTGCTATGGTTTGCAGGTGGTAAAGCAAACCATTGGCTCTACCAACTGGACCATTTCGGCCTCTGGGGGCAACTCTCGCTTTGTAGGTAATACGTCGTTTGGTCAGTCTTCTGCCCCCACAGCCAAGATTCATGTCGGAGCCTGCACGGCCGATGCTGATACGGCTTCCATCAAGATCGAGGCT
>Ga0172378_10002520_pt1 | contig 17176 bp, 15 predicted proteins | sample GrowelOW332metaG_FD_119755 | JGI IMG/M metagenome (GOLD analysis project Ga0172378, IMG submission 119755) | Groundwater microbial communities from an aquifer near a municipal landfill in Southern Ontario, Canada - Pumphouse #3_1 metaG | ecosystem: Environmental > Aquatic > Deep subsurface >... | reverse complement strand
TGAAACAGCCAAAATAGCAATAAAGCAATTTAATTCTGTAGCAGCTAAAGCACTCGATGGAGATGATGTTAGCGATGTTGTAAAGGGAATTGAAAAAGCAGCTAATGAAAATGGAGATGAAAGTGGAAATATGGATGATGAAAATCAGATGCCGATGGAAAGTCGTAAATTTTCATCAAGTCAACTTGATGAAATGATTGATAAAATACTCGATTCAGTTCATTAATAATAAAAAGAGTAATACTTTATTGTGTTACTCTTTTTTAATTCAAATTTAATAAAGATATGATAACATTAAAAAAACAAAATATACGCTTAAAAGAAGGAATAGAAAACTCTTTAGAAGTAGACCTTCCTGTTAATGGTAATGCGCAAGATGCAATAAATAATGCAAATCAAAATGATGCAATTAGAAATGCAGCAAATAATGGAACTAACATTAATTATAAATTGTCTGCACCTAACTCAACGAATAATGCTGCAACTGCCACTACTTTTTCTTCTTCAATTGATGATGTTAATAGAAATATTTCAAGTGGCAATAATACTGTTATACCGCAGGCTAATACAATGCCTGAAAATAAAGTATTTACAAAAAAAATGATTGAAGAGGCACGTTTAAAAAAATTACGAGAAAATTCAGCTATTTTTACTAAAAAAGAAATAATTGATTTGTTTAGATAATAAAATATGATAAGTTATAGCCAAATAAAGACAGAAATTATAAAATGCGCGGTTGATAAATCGTATATTCGTTTTATTGAAACTTATTTGTCTACGATGAATGCCGATGCACGAAAAAAAATGGCATTTACACTTTTTCCAAGACAGAAAGTCTTTCTTAAGACTGTTGCGGATAACGATAATACTATTGCCATTAAGCACCGTCAATGTGGTATAACAACCATATCTTCTGCATATATCGCAGCTAAGTTTGTTTTTGCATCGGTTGATTCTCCTGAGAGAGTCTTGGCTATAGCTAATAAACTCGACCTGTCAGTACAGATAGTTGATAAAATACGTGAATTCCTTAATCAGGTACCAAGATGGTTTTGGGGCGCGGAATATTATAGTCCTGACCCAAATTCTGAAAAGAATAAAAAATCAATTTTTTTACGTGATAGTAAACAGGAACTAATGCTATTTAATGGTTGTCAAGTTTTTGCAAGGTCTTCAGGAGAAAATGCAGCTCGTGGTATTTCAGCTGCATCAATACTTATTTTTGATGAAGCTGCCTTTATAGAAAACGGTAAGGCTGTATATGGTTCTGCTGTTGCTACTACAGCGTCTGTTAGAGGCGCTAAGATTATAATGGTAAGTACTCCTAATGGTAAGGATGAGCTTTATTATAACACTTACCGTCAAGCTATATTAGGAAGTAATAACTATAAGTCAGTAGAATTTAGATGGTATCAAGACCTTAGATATAATCGTAATCTTAAATGGTATAAAAAAGATAAGAGTACAGGAGATATAATTTGGAATAATGACACGGTTCTTGATGAAAAAGGTACAGTTCCTTATGATGAAAAACGTTGGAAAGAATTAGAACAAGATGGTTGGACTCCTACGTCTCCATGGTATATTGATATGTGTAAGTCATTCAATAATGACTCAATCAAGATAGCTCAGGAGTTGGATGTATCATTCTTAGGAAGTTCTGATAACGTTATTCCTCCTGAGGTTATTGAGATGCAAAATAAAACTAACGTTAGGGAACCTATTGAATTTAAAGACCCCTTTTTGGAAGAAACTTGGTTTTGGAAAAAGCCGATACCTAAACATCATTATATTATGGGTATTGACCCAAGTCGTGGAGATGCAGCAGATAGTACAGCGCTCGAAATAGTTGATGTTGATGGTGTTGATGAAAATGGTATGCCTACTTTTGAACAGGTACTTGAATATCACGGTAAAAGAACAGGTGACGAAATAGGAGAAATAGCATTTCAATATGCAAGTATGTATGGTAATCCTTTAATAGTCGTAGATGCTATCGGTGGAGTTGGCGATGCCGCTATATTAACACTTATGAATTTGGGTTATAAAAATCTATTTTACGATGACCCTCAACTGAATAAATATACTGCTCAAGTTTCATTCAGTACCTTGAATTTAAATAAGGAAGGTAAACTTCCTGGTTTCCATAATAATAGTGTTAGATGGCAATTGTTGAACAACTTCGCTTTAATGCTAAAGAATAATGAGTTTAAAATCCGTTCTAAGAGGGCCGTCAAAGAACTTGAAACTTGGGTATTCAAAAATGGAAGGCAGGACCATATGGATGGATGTCATGATGACATTATATATTGCTTGGCTATGATTATGTTTGTACTAAAATTCTCGGTGGGACGTCTTGAAGCTGCAAAATCTAAAGATGAAGCAATTTTGAAATCATACATTATGAATAATAATGCACATAAAGAAAATTATGTTTACAGAAATCCAAATGAAGTGTCAATAACTCCAAGCAATTCGTTACCTTTCTATAATACTAAATCATTGGCAAATAGGACACATAAGAAAATAAACGGAAACTTTTTATGGGTTCTCGGGTCTAAACGTTAAAATGCAGTCTATAATGACAGTTTTTTAAGAGAATATAAATATTTATATAAAAATTTATTTAACTATGGCAAATAAAGAAAAAGCTTATAAAAATTTCAAGAATAAACTTAAGGAAACATATAAATACGTTTGCGAGGATAAAAATGAAATTGATGATATTACATCATTGAATGAAGCGTTTGATAATTATAAAGTGTTACTACTAAAAGAAGATAGGTCTATTAATAATAAAAATATGACTTTTGGTGTCCTTAACTATGTTATGGAGAGTAATATTGAATATCTAATTAAAAATGATAAAAAAGTTATTAAAGAATACGTTGATTTAATCAAAAAAGATAAAAATCTATCAGCGCAATACTTATTTATCAACGCACTTAAGAATTATTCACTAAAAGAAAATTCAAAAGAATACATTCAAGAAGCGTTATCGTTATCACAGAAAAATTTAAATAAAGGACAGATATACGAAAGTAATCTCAAAGTTATTAAATTTTTAAAGGAACATCATTTATCAAAAAATAATATTAGTAAAGAAATAGCTAAATTATATGAAAATTGTGATTTCCTATTAAGAAGTAATAAAAAATTATCTAATTTAAATGATACAGTAAAAGCTATTAATGAAATTAGTAATTATGTAGATGCAAATAAAGTTATACTTAATGAAAGTAAAGATATTGCAATAGACGAAATAATAAGAAAGTATAATGAAAAATATAGCTCTGAATTGACATTGGAAGAAAAAGAAATAACAAAGCAGCTTCTCGAATGCAACAATTCTAAAGGAAAAGAAAAGTTATTTACAAAGCTTCAGAATGAATGTGTTAAGTCTATCAATAACCTTTATAAAAATACTACAGTGGATGAAAAGGCTAAACTTGTAGAACTTAAAGAAACTATTCTTAATTTAACTTTTAATGAAGATACTATTGTTGAGGACATTACAAAACTTCTCGAAATGAAAGATATCCTTACTGAGGATTAAATAAAAAATAATGATTAATAACATAAAAAAATGGATAAAAAGATAAAATTAACAGAGAATCAATTAAATGATTTAATTAAAGAGTCTGTTGAGAGAATATTAAAAGAAAGCACTACAGATTCTGATGACATTGAAAAATGGGATTTTTTAAAAGAACAATTTGGCGCAGATGGTTTTATTGATGAAATATATAATGTTCTTGATGACGTTACAATTCATGACATTATAGAATATATATTCAAAATGCATGATTTGGGAGATGATTCTGAAGAAGAACAAGAAGAATTTTAATGAATTATAATTTGGCCCAATATTTTTACATATTTGGGCCATTTTTTTACCTAACGGGACTTGATTTTTAACATTTTTTTACTATATTATATTAAGATAATAAAAGTTTATAAAATATTAATAATGAAGAGAACCAATAAAGTTTTAAAGATAAAAGAAAATGCACCTTTTTCAATAAAGATAGGTACAGTCAATAAAGAAAACCCTTCTACGTTTTTCGTAAATGGTCATTCGTGGCTAATCCCTACTTTTGAAGAAAACTTTACTGAAGCCGTAAATAAGGTTAATAGACAATTTAAAAAGTATATTGTAAACTTTCTTAATAATTCTCAAAATTTAGAAAATAAATATATACTTAATTTTGAATCTACTTCCAATTACATGAAGAAAGGTAAAAAAACATTTGTTAATTTCGAAGTATATTTTATACAAAAAAATGCTAATAAATCAATTTTTGAACTTAAAGATGAACTTAATGATTCTCTTATGATATTAGGCGAAAATCTTGAAAAGGAATTCATAAAATCATCTTTTGATGTTTTAAGAAAAAAATAGTTTCGTATAGTTTTTCATAATAAAAAATTTAATATGTTTTGTTAAATCAGTGGTTATTTATTAATCACTGATTTTTTTATTATAATATTTACCCTTTATTATAAGATTTTGCGTTCAAAATAATATTTATTGAATAAATAAAAGCAAGGTTATATAATAACATGAAAATAGATAGAAATCAATTAACTGAAATAAAAAAAGGTGAAACTGGTACAGGTCTTCTAATAGAGAATGAAGGCTTCATATCAATTAATGATAAAAATAACGAAACCATTAAAGAAGCTATCGAAAAAGGTGGCGATGGATTTCACGTGCCTTACCCTTTTAAACTTAAGGCTGTGTTTCAAAAATATGGCATTGTAAATGCAAATGGAAGAATTTATCCTGAAGAAGTATTAAGACGTGAAGTTGACAAGTATCAACTTAAGATTAAGGAAAGACGCTCATACGGAGAATGTTATACTCCTGATACTTTAATATTAACTGAAGAGGGGTGGAAAACTCTTGCTGAGATAAAAGATGATGAAAAAATATTAACACTTAATCCTAATACTAATGATATTGAAATACATAACATTACTAATAAGATTATGTATCATTATAAAGGTAAAATGATTAGGATTAAAGGACGTAATATAAATGACCTTGTTACACCTAATCATAAATTCCCATTATATGGAAAAGATGATAAGTTTGAAAAATTTATAACGGCAGAAGAAATTTTAAAAGGTAATGATTTTGGAGATTTATATATACCATCTTGTGAAAATAAAGAAAAATTATCTGAAGGTATTCATTTATCTAAGCATCTTGTTGAAGTTACAGAAGAAGATTACGATGGAGATGTTGCATGTGTAGAAGTTCCTAATCATACATGGTATTGTATGTGTAATGGAAAGTGTCATTGGACAGGTAATTGTAATCATCCCGAACAAGCGACGATTGACCTTGGTAGAATATCTTTTCTTATAACAGAACTGCATTGGGAAGAACATACTCTTGTAGGTGAAATAGAAATTCCTACAACTAAAGGCTTTAGGGAATATGGGATTGTTTCTACTTTAGCTGATTTGGTGGCACAATGGATTCTTTCAGGAATAAAGATAGGTGTTTCTTCACGTGGAGTTGGTACTGTAAGTAATTCTATGGGACGCCAAATTGTTGATGATAATTATGAGATAGAATGTTGGGATATAGTTTCTGACCCTTCAACTCCTGGTGCTTGGATTGTTCCTGATGGAAATACTGAAATGTATGTAGAAAAAGATAATACTAATGATAAAAAGCCAATTATCAGTGAAAAAATAGAAAAAGCAGCAAAATTATTTAATATATTTTAAAAAAAAATAAACTTAAATTCTTTTTTCGAAATAAACGACTATTTATATTTAAAAATAACATATAATTTATAAAATTTCACAGATGGCGAAATCTACTATAAGAAGCAAAGAAATCAAGGAAGCACTTTTAGATGCCGACAAGATGGTTAATGCTATACAAGAAAATACAAAATCAACCGTAGATAGTTTACTTGCTGAAAGAATCGGTAACGAACTACGTAAAATCGTAACTGAAAGTATTGATGAAGAAGATGATGATGCGGTTGCTGATGATAATAAGGTAAAAGATACTGATAATGACCAACCTGTAGATGGCGAGGAAGACGAAACATCAGAACCTGAAACTGATGATGATGAAGTTGACGATGATACTTTTTCATTTGATGGAGAAGATGGCACTGAAGATTCAGACAAAGACGGTGACGAAACTGAGGATGATAAAGTTCTTGATGGCGGAGAAGCTGAAGATGGTACTGAAGATGGTGAAGGAATGGATGATTTCTCTAAATATAAAGTTGGTGATGACGAGTATGACCTTACAAACGCGAAAGACGACGATGTCGTAAAGGTTTATAAACGCCTTAATAATGATGACCAAGTTAATGTCGTAAAAGATAAAAACGGTAACATTAATGTTAAGGATAATGAAACGGGTGCAGAATATTTAGTCAACTTGGACGGCGATGAGGATGCTAATCTTATCAATGATAATGACGATGATGAAGATGGCGATGATTTCATGGGAGAAGGTAAGCGTATTTTTGAAATAGCATTGAATGAAGATACTAATTTGGATTATACCGATGATTATCAGAATGATGATGTTATGACTAATGATGGCGTTACTGACCATGTTAATTCAGGGTATAAAGATTGGGGAAGTGATGGTGTTGAAAAAACAACTAAGAAACCTTGGTCTAATCTTAAGTCTAAAACAACTCCTTATACAAACGAAGAAGAAGAAAATGATGAAGACCCGATAGAGGAAGGTACAAGTACCACTTCTAAATTTAATGATACACATAAGGTTAAAAAAATGCGTCATGGTGCGCTAAGACAAGGTGCTCAAAGTGTCTCTAAAGATGGAGAATACCGTGCTCAGTTAAAGCAAGCAAATGAAAGTATTAAACAGCTTGGTGGAATTATTAAAGAAAATAAAATAATCAAGAAAGAAAATAAGGAGATTAAAGAAGCATTGTTACATGTTAGAAAACAAGTAGCTGAAGCTGCCTTGACAAATATGAACCTTGCAAACATAGTCCGTCTTATTTCTGAGAATTCAACAACACATGACGAAAAGAAAAACATTCTTGTTCGTTTTAAAAATGAGGCAAAAAACCGAGAAACTTCTAAAAATTTATTCGAAGCAATTAGTTCTGAGCTCAAAAACAAAAAACCTTTGCATGAGTCAAAGTCAATAGATGCTCAGTTATCTATTAACGAAAGTTCATCAAAAATCAATGAAACAATTCTATGCGAATCTCCTGATGTAAAAGAATCTTTAGACTTAATGAAGCGTATGGAAATGATTTCAGAATAAACTAAAAATAAAAATATTTTAAAATAATAAAAACACATGATTAGAGAACTATTAAATAGCGGTGCCGTTGGCAATATTGAGATTAATCACCAAAAACTTTTGCGTGAATCAATAACCAATCGTTGGCAGCAATTAAGCTTCCTTGATGGTCTTAACGGACAACTTAAGGAAAACATGGCTATGCTATATGAAAATGAGGCAAAACACCTTATTACTGAGGCAACTGATGCTGATAACAGCGGTTCTTTTGAAACCGTAGTATTCCCTATTATACGTCGTGTATTTAGTAAGTTACTTGCTAATGACATCGTATCTGTACAGGCTATGAACTTACCTGTTGGTAAATTGTTCTTCATCTTACCTGTAACTTCTGAACGTGAATGGGACAACTTAGATGAAAATGAACAATTAAAGGATGGTTCTACAGGCTCTCATAAGGGTTTAATGGGCTACGACCGTATTAATCGTAATAAAGAGGGTGTTAAAACTCCTCGTTATTATCTCCCAGATGAGGTTATTGACGATTTAAAGAGTACATATTGTATACCTGCTCAAGGAACAGGCACAACTTATGCTTCTGTTGATGCTGCAAAAATAGCAATTACTACAGGCGCATTGAAAGATAGCGGCTATACTATGAGCGATATTCGTCAGGTTGGTCCTGAGGTAGTACAGTATATGGAGAAGTCACTTTATGATTTGTTCTATAATGACTTCCTTTTCGATAATTCAAAGGGTAAAATTACTATTAAAGTTGGTGGAGCACGCGTTGTTAGTCTTTCTGCAATGGGATTCACACCTTTTACAGGAGCTACTCTTCAAAATTATAAACAGAATGGTTTTGACGGAAGTTTACGTAACGTTACTCTTGAAGTAACAGGCTTTAGTTCTTATAACGCTTCTAAAATCACAGGTCCTGATGGAAATGAAATGGATACAGAGTCTTTCTTAGCTTCAATGAAGGTTATTGCTAAGAGTGAGATTACTGCAAGTGTAATAGGTGCAAACAGCGCTACAACAGCAAGTTTTGCTGCACGTGAAGGTATTCCTTTCAGACTCGTAACACAGAAATACGGTAAAGGTATCGTAGAATATGGCAAACCTTGTGATGCTAATGGTAAGATGTATATCGAACTTGATTTAGCTAAGACAACAACAGAACAAGGTAAAACTATCGACGGTTATATCGGTGTTGATGGTAGTAAGGTTACAGGTGCAGAGGCATTTGAAATAGCTTGGGCACAGTATGATAGCCTTGAGTTGGAAACAGAAATGGGTGAAGTTTCTTTCAAACTTGACAGCGTTACAGTTTCAGCTGAGGAACGTAAACTACGTGCAACATGGTCTCCTGAATTAGCACAGGATGTTAGCGCATTCCATAATATTGATGCTGAAGCTGAATTAACAGCTATCCTTTCTGAACAGATTGCAGCAGAAATTGACCGTGAAATTCTTCGTGACCTTCGTAAGAGTGCACCTTGGCAGGCTCGTTGGGACTATAATGGTTGGAGACGTATGGCTGCTTTCTCAACTAACTACACTCAGAAAGATTGGGACCAAGAGTTGATTACTAAAATTAATCAGATTTCTGCCCAAATTCATAAGAGTACATTACGTGGCGGTGCTAACTTCATCGTTGTAAGTTCTGAAATTTCAGCAGTATTTGATACACTTGAATATTTCCACGTATCTGACGCAAACGCAGAACAGGATACATATAACATGGGTATCGAGCGTATAGGTTCACTTGGTGGACGTTATCAGGTATACCGTGACCCATATGCACCAGCTTGGTCTATGATTATCGGTCATAAGGGTAAGTCTCTATTGGATACAGGTTACATTTATGCACCTTATGTTCCAATGCAATTGACACCTACAATGGTAAATCCATTTAACTTTGCACCTACAAAGGGAATAATGACAAGATACGCGAAAAAGATGGTTAATAACCGTTACTACGGACACGTTCGTGTAGATGGTTTGGTTACATTCAACATGAATGAACTACGATAGAATTAATATTGTAAAATACAATATATCAATAAGTTAGATTAATAGGCTAAAGTTTTTCTTTAGCCTATTTTTTTGGTTTTAACTTAACCCTTTTATTTTTTATCTAATTTTAGGAATAATATGTTAAGTATTTTTTTAATAAAAAATTTGGTTAATCAAAATAAGTGTTGTATCTTTGCACCATGAAAAAAGAAAATGAAAATATTGATGCTGAACAACTGATAAAAGATTATCAAGATGGTAAGGGAATATATGATATATGTGAAATTTATCATATAGGAAAAATTAAGGCTAAAAAAATATTAGCTGAAAATAATGTAGAACTTCGTAAAAAAGGGGGGCAATCGTTAAATAAGAAATATATTGTCACAGATTCTAAACAAGAAAAATATCTTCCTGTTAATGATGAACATTATATAGCTAAATATAAAACTACAGATTATCAAACTAATGATTACATGAATGCAGGTGGGCATTTAACATCTTATATAAAAGAGCATGAAGGTATTGAAATTCCAACTTTATATGATAGAACTGAATATTATAAAGAGACAGGAAATTATTGGTGGGAAATATATTTTGATATTGTAAGTATTAAAAATAATAAAGTTAAGCATTGTCCTTTTTGCCTGTGGACTACAAATGATTTAGAAAATAAAAGTGGGGCTTTTACTAAACATTTATTAAATGACCACGAAATGAATGTGGAGTCCTATATTAATATATTCCCTAATGAGAAATATTTATTCGATTATTGTAATCAAACGTTAAGATTACAGCATGATAATAATGAAGACCATTTTGTTAAATGTCAAATATGCGGAAAGAAATTAAAACGTATTGATGATAAGCATCTTTCTAAACATGGTGTAACTTTGATTGATTACAAAATGAAATATGGCTATAACTCTACTGTGTCTAAAACAACATCTAATATGTTATCTGAACTTGTGACAAAGGTAAATGAAGAAAAGGTTGCAACAAAAGATGATTTTGTTTGTAAAGCCGAGTTAGAAATTAGAAAATTTCTTGATGAAAATAATATTAAATATTCTTTTAATAATAGAAAGATTTTACACGGACAAGAATTAGATATTTATATTCCTTCTTATAATATAGCTATAGAGTATAACGGCTTGTTTTGGCATACTGAACGTTATGGAAAAGATAGCAAATATCATTTAAATAAACTTGAAAATTGTAATAAACAAGGAATAAAACTTATTCAAATTTTTGAAGATGAATATACTAATTCAAAGGAACTTGTTTATAGTAAACTTATGCATTTATTAAAATTAGATAGTAAATATAGAAAAATAGCAGGTAGAAAATGTACGGTAAAAGTAATAAGTTATCAAGAAGCTGCTTTTTTCTTGGATAAAAATCACATACAAGGTTCAACTAAATCTTCAGTTTATTTAGGTGCAATACATTACGATGAACTTGTTGGAGTTATGACTTTTAAAAAATGTGATAATGATAATAATTGGATGTTAGACAGGTTCGCTTCATTAAATGGATATATATGCCAAGGAATAGGTGGCAAATTATTTAAATATTTTATACGTAATTATAATTATAAAACCATAATATCATTCGCTGATAGGAGATGGACTTTATCTGATAAAAATAATTTATATTGTAATTTAGGTTTTAAATTAGATAAAGTTTTGGCCCCCGAGTATCGTTATTATAATGCTAAGGCTGCTAAGTATCAGCGCTTTCATAAATTTAATTTTAGAAAACAAATTCTTCATAAAAAATATGGCTTCCCTCTAACTATGACTGAATTAGAAATGGCACGAGGGCTTGGATATGAAAGAATATGGGACTGTGGCTTGTTTAGATATGTTTATTATAATGGAAAGACTGAGGAGTAATATCCTCTATCTTTTTGTATTTACAAGTTCTGTAACTTGTATCTTATAAATGCAAGTTTATATACTTGTAAATCTTTTATATACCATATTATATTATTTTTTAATGAACAATAATATTTATTGTTAAATAAATAAGTAATATGAAAAAACGAATAAAGCTTACCGAAAATGACCTTCATGAGTTGATTAAAAATATAACTCAAAAGGTTATTAAAGAAGATATTGAAAACAACGGAAATCTTGAAGAAGGCTTTTGGGGTAATGTTGGAAATGCAGTAAAAACAGGTTATAATAATCGCGGAAATATGCCTGGTGATAATTTAGGAGCTGCTTGGGACAAGTTTAAGAAATTGCAAGGCAATGACCGTGATATTAAAAATTATGGTCAAAATTATGAGACTAATGGTTTTGGAAAAATGAAGAAGATACAAGCAACCATGCAGCAATTAAAGCAGGAGATTCAACAGAAGAATGATGAATATATTCAATTGCAGCAAGAGCTTGTTTCTATGAATGGCCAAAATAGCCGTAATATGGCAGGTTTAAAGCGTGGTATGGGCGGAGAAAGATATAATACCGCACGAGACGCTTATAAAGGTGGTGTAGATGCTAATCAGTATGATAAGCAATATGGTGGTGAATAAAAAAAATTAATACTCTTATGCAAATAATGCGTGAGAGTATTTTTTTATGTAAAATACCATTAAGTGGTATAGTTTATTGAATGTATTCTTTTTATATCTTAAAGACATTGCGTTATCTATAATTTCACCTGCGAGATTATACAGATATCTATCATGGTAGGTATTTAATATACCTTTTTTAAATGAGCATTTTTGGTTGTGCTTATAATCCAATGTTGGTGATGGGACTATAATTCTTTTTTCAAAATTGTAATGCATTCTTGTTTTATACCCCCAATTACAGGCGCATGTATTATAATGCTTAATTTTTTCAAAAAGCATAAATTTTATTGTTGCGTCATCCTTACTTAGGAATGGCAAATCTTTTTCATTAATATCTTTCATATTTTATTTTATAATATTTTGCAAAGGTATTATTTTTCTTTTAAATAAAAAAATATTTTGAATTAAAAAATATTAAATTATTTATATTTATAGTAAAATAAAAAAAGAATAATTTATAAATTTACAAAAAAATATGGCTGATTTACTTTCAAGAATACCTTTAGATTATGAGCCTCTTAAAGAAAACCGTTTCTTTTTAAGATTTCCTTCGGACTTAGGAATTATGGAATGGTACGTTAAAAGTGCTCAACGTCCTTCTATTGACCAAACCGATGTTGAGGTACATTTTTTTAATACTGTAACACACGTACTTGGTGCCTATAAATGGGAAGCTATGACTGTAGTATTCAATGACCCTATCGGTCCTTCTGCGTCTCAGGCTATAATGGAGTGGATACGTTTGGGTACAGAGAGTGTTACAGGACGTCAAGGATATGCAGCAGGCTATAAAAGAGACATCGAGCTTGATATGGCTGACCCATCAGGAGCTACTGTTCAGAAATGGATAATTAAAAACGCAATGCTTACAAAGGTTAACTTCGGTGAGCTTAAATATGACTCATCTGACCTTGCAACTATCACTACTACTATTGTGTACGATTATGCAATACTATGTTACTAAATAATTATTTATAAAACAATAATCTAAAGTCCTATTTTAAGCAAAAGCCATTCGTTATCTTGAAAGTGGTTTTTGCTTATTTTTTTTATATTAACATTTTTTAATCTAAAAAAATTGTATTATAAAAGTTTTTTGTATAACTTTGCAGGAAGTTTTATAATTAATAATAATATGCTAAAAAAATTTATGCAAAATTACAAGAAAGAGTTAACAGAATTAAGTGTTAAGGATAAAAATGAAAAAAGAAAAATTTTCATTTGTGTTGATTTTGACGGTACTATAGTTAAACATGATTATCCGCTTATTGGAGAAGATATTCCGTCAGCTTTCGATATCATGATTGAATATGAAAATAAGTATAATGTAGCATGGGTATTAAATACTATGCGTAGTGGTAAACTTCTCGAAAATGCGGTTAAATACTGTAAACGTAAAGGAGTTGATTTTTATGGAGTGAATAGAAATCCTACACAAGATGCTTGGACTGATAGTCCTAAGGTTTATGGCCAATTTTATATTGACGACTGTAATATAGGACAGCCATTAATTTTTGAAGATGGGGAACGTCCTTATGTTGATTGGAAGAAAACTGATAAAATAATGAGGCCAATTTTGGAATACCTCAATGAATAAAAAAATCCGAAGATTGTATAATTAAATATACTTCTTCGGATTTTTATTTGTTAATAAATTAATTGCTTTTACCACCTATTTCGTGTTTCTTTGCTGCATCTGTAATAAGTTTATCGCATTCAACCCAAATTTTTTTATAAAAGTCATAAATAGGATTTGTTACATCATCGGCGTATTTTTCAATACCTTGTAAAGCTAATTTACGTATATTATTTATAGCTTGATTATCATCATCCATAATTGATGATTTGGTGAAGTCAATGTCTTCGATATCATCCCCTTGTTCTTCAGGATTTTCTTCAGGAAGAGGTTCGGTGTCTTTTTCCATGATTCCATCTTGTGGAATTTCTTCATCAGAACCATTTATGTTATAACTTTCTTCTAAGATATTATTAATATCTCGAAGTACAATTTTGTACTTTATATTTCCCATTATTTTTAAAATTATATTTTTATTATAGTAATAAATATTATTAAAATGTAAAACTCATTAAACGGTTTTAAATTTATAACTATTTATAAAGTAATAATAAAAGATATTTTTTAAATAAAAAAATGGGAAAAGTACCTACACTATTTCAAAAATTAAATAAAACACTCGGTGGAAGCATTGATAATACTATTGGGCAAAACAGTGGGTCTAATTATAAACCTTCGTCGAACAATATATATAATTTTTCATCTATTGGTGATAAAAAGGGAAATCCTATTTTTTCTACCAAAAATAAAAATGAGTATGATAAAAAAATGCTTGAGCTTAAGCAACAGCATTATTTATCTAACCAATGGCATAGGTCTAATCGTGACCTTGCAAATAAGCAGTTTGCAGGATTGTCACAAGTTCAGATTATGTACCGTGATGTGGAGCTTATGGATGCTTTCCCTGAAATAGGAGCAGCTTTAGATATATATGCTGATGAAAGCTGTGTTACAAATAATGATGGACAAATTATTAATGTAATTTCTAAATCAAGCCGTATTAAATCTATAGTTGAGGATTTGTTGACTAATAGATTAGCGTTACAGCTTACGGCACCAATGGTTATTCGCGCGATGTGCAAATACGGAAACGAATATATGCTTTTGAATATTGATAAAGAAAATGGAGTTCTTGGGTGGAAACAAATGCCTGTAATGGAAATAGAACGTCATGAGGCAGGCCTTAATAACCCTTATTCTTCATATGGCACTAATAGTAAAAAGAATAATAGTGACGATGTTGAATTTTCGTGGTTATCTAATGGTAATGAAATATATAAAAATTGGCAAATGGGCCATTTCCGTCTTATAACGGATGGACAATTCCTTCCATACGGATGTTCTATTCTTCATAAAGCTAGACGTCATTTTAGAATGCTTTCTATGATGGAAGACATGATGCTTATTTATCGTCTTGATAAAAGTATTGAACGACGTGTCTATAAAATATATGTTGGTGCGATAGATGATAAAGATGTTCCTGCTTATGTAGAAGAGATAGCTAATGAATTTAAGCGTACGCCTATAGTAGACCCACAAACAGGTCAGCTTGACCTTAGAAAGAACCTTATGAGTGTTGACAGCGATATTTTCATACCTGTACGCGAGGCTAATGCTTCTAATCCTATTGATACATTATCAGCAGGTCAAAATCTTACATCCATAGACGATATTAAATACATACAGGGAAAAGTCCTTTGTGCTCTTAGAATACCTAAGTCTTTTCTTAACTTTGACGAAACTGTTGGAGCAGGACAGAATCTTTCTTTATTAGATGTACGTTTTTCGCGAGTTATTAACCGTATTCAACAAGCATTTCTTATGGAATTGAGCAAGATAGTAACAATTCATCTTTATATACTTGGTTTTAAGGATGATTTAACTAATTTTACTCTAACGATGAATAATCCTTCTACTCAGGCTGAGCAGTTAGAGATTGATAATTTCACAAAGAAGATATCAACATTCAGAGATGCTGTGACTGACCCAGGAACAGGTGTTCCAATCATGTCTATGTCAAAAGCTTGGAGGAGTATTTTGAAATGGAGTGATGATGATATAAGTACTAACTTACAAGAACTTAGACTTGAAAAAGCACTTTCAGAAGAACTTAAGAAAACAAGCCAAATTATTAAAAGAACACATATGTTTGATGCTACTGATAATACATATGGAGAATCAGGAGCTGAATATATGGATAATGCACAGGGAGCTGATGGGACTGACGATGGTCTCGGAGGTGGAGATATGGGCGCAGGAATGAGCGGAGGACTTGATGACTTAGGTGGTGTGGGTGATGAGACTGCTGAAGGTGAACTAAATGGTGAAGAAGCTAACGTGAACCCTAATGAGGCTAACAATGATAATGTTGACGGTGCACAAGCTGAATTACCTGAAGATAATGCAGGCGCTAATGAAGATTATGAGAATAATAAACCATTATTGAATGAAAATATCTATGACGAACTTATAGATATAATTGGAGATAAAGAAAAGAATAATATTAAGAAAAAACCTATTAAAGAAGAGTTAGAATTATTCAATCCAAAATTCGATGAACTTATAAAAGATATAGATAATTTTTTAGAAAAGTAGTTAATAATTATATATAATGGTGTGGTTTATATAAATCACACCATTTTTTTTGGTTTTTGACTTTTTTTAAATATTTATTTAATAAATAAGAAAATAAATTATAATAAAATAAACATGGTAAATACTTTAAATGGAAATGCAAGAGGATTACATACTTCTCCTGGTGTATATACACGAGAAATAGAAATCGCTCCTACAGTCAAAAGTCTTGGAATTACCACTTTAGGTGTCGTTGGTGAGACCGTGAAAGGTCCTGCTTTTCAACCAATATCAATATCTAATTGGACAGATTTTCAGAATGTTTTTGGTGGTACTAACCCTGAGAAATTCAAGGGTAGTCAATATCCTAAATATGAGTTACCTTATATAGCTAAGTCATACCTTGAACAGTCTAATCAGCTTTATGTGTGTCGTACTTTAGGTCTAAGTGGATTTAATGCAGGTCCTGCTTGGGTTGTAACTTTAAATTGTAAGGATTATAATAAAATGGCTGTGGCTGTTTTACGTTCTCGCGGTAATTATGAAAAATATTTTAAATATGATGGAATTAATAGCGAATCAGGTTCTTGCGAATGTAACACACGTAGTTATGATGTATTAACTTATAAGGTCGGTGAACAGAATCCTGTTGGCTGCTATATTCCTAAAGGATATAACGCTTCAGCTCTTCATGTTGGACAATATATACCTTTGCAGGATGATGGTAATCAATGTACTTATTATCAAGCTACTAAAGGAAGCGGAGATTGGACCGTTTCAGGTAGCAATTATGGAAAGCTTAAATTATTTGGATGGACTGGTCGTCATGATGATGCTACTCTTTCCCAATATTATACAGGCGTTACAGGTTCTACTACAGCAGATGAAGTAGCTACAACAGTAGGTAGAAATGATTCTGACTATTTTGAATATGCCGTAACTCTTAATCCTAACGATAGAGATTATATATTGAAAGTTCTTGGAACTTCAGTAGATGACGGAGATGCTCCGATATATGTTGAAAGTCTTTATGACGTAGCTCTTGAGGGTCAAATTAATAATAATAATGCAGTTAGTATTGCTAATAGACTTGAATTCTATCAGGTTTATTCTCCTTCTGATTATTGCGATTTTCAACCTATAACTAACTTCATGTATATGC
>Ga0172378_10002519_pt1 | contig 17186 bp, 10 predicted proteins | sample GrowelOW332metaG_FD_119755 | JGI IMG/M metagenome (GOLD analysis project Ga0172378, IMG submission 119755) | Groundwater microbial communities from an aquifer near a municipal landfill in Southern Ontario, Canada - Pumphouse #3_1 metaG | ecosystem: Environmental > Aquatic > Deep subsurface >... | reverse complement strand
ATATTCATAGTAGAGAACACTAGGCACCACACCTGAGCTTCCGCATGTCGGACTGGTCACTACAAACCGCCCAGAGGCATTCTGCTCAGCCGCCGCATACGCAAAAGATGAAAGAATTACAGCCGTCCTTTCCTCAGAAGAAGGAATTTTCTGGGCTTTTTCATATAAATCCCCGGCAATCCGCTTAAGTTTCAGGCTACCTGGTAAAAAGCCCTTCTCATTGCACCCGCTTTTAATAACCTCAAACATTTTTCCTAAAATGCTCTTACCAAATTCTAATATATCCGGGTCTTCGTATCTGCCGATGATACTGAATATATCATCAGTATTTTCTTCTTCCATCAGCCTGGTAAGTTCGTCAAAAGAATTAAAAGGATATACATCTCTGAATTCCACTTTCTGGCCTTTTTTCCCTATAGTCCCGCCACCGTAGGAAATATATATAGTTTTATTATGCGATCCGTCACAGAAGACAGTTTCAAAAGCCATAGTATTAGGGTGCTCGGTCTTTGTCACCGTATCAAATCTGATCTCCGTTTTATAATCCTTTAAAGTCGAGAGAATTATTTTATCAGTCAGATGTCCCTTGCCTGTTAAAGCCAGAGATTGAAACAAGATTACAGTTATACAGTTAACTTTTTTGCCGGTTAGGCAGTTTTTAATGTAATCCAAGCAGATTTTAAAAGGCCCGATAGTGTGGGAAGAGGAAGGTCCAGGTCCAACAATAAACAAGTCCTTTAATGATTGCATGATATTACCTCAAAAGATATTCTACATTAAATGAGGATGCTCAAATGATTTTTTTAAAAAATACTCTGAAGATATCTCCAAGGTATTTTATATTTATCAGCAAAACTAGTTGAAAGCTTCTCTTTTCTCTTTATCTTCATATCTGTCAAGATAAGATCTAGTTTTTTTAGGGTCGTGAATAGTAACTAAGACAAGATCGACTTCTTTAGATAGATCTCTGAGTTTTTCAGATGGAGTAGATAAGATAGCCTGAAGCCCGAAAGATCTCAGCAAGCCGACAGATTCTTTGATTCTCGTGCCATCCATCTTAGAGAATGCTTCATCAAATATCACTAACCGCAAAGTATCAGAGTTAGGATCTGATGTACGATAAAGCTGGGCAAAAGAAGCAAGAATAGAGATGTAGAAAGGAGTCTGAGTCTCACCGCCTGATTGTCTTTTAAAAGTCCTAGCCAATGAAGATTCTTTCTCTTCGCTTCCTCTTTTGACTAAAAGATCGAAAACCAAATAAGTCCGATAGTCGGTAAATTTCGCTACATTATTGATTATCTGCTCGCCAACATCACCTGTCTGCGAAGTTGACTCCGAAATAAGATTAAAAAGCGAAGACATGACGTCTTTATATTTTTCCAGATATACATCTTCAGCATCACCGACATTTAATAGAAGATCGTCAGTGATCATATTGTAATAATCAATGAAATCTTTGTTAGGTTCAACAGAAAAGCGATAGGAATCCCTGCCGAAGCGGACTGAAGTAAGAGCCTGATTGAGCTCATCAATCTGCGATGATATCGTCTCAAAAGAATTCCTAAGTTTATAGATAAAATCATCTCTGAATTCTTTAGTGGCTTTTTTATGGGCTTCTTCGATTTTCGCAAGATAATTCGGAAGCTGGACTGATGACAGATTATCCAATTCCCTGTCAAATTCTTCGTTGGAATCTTCCCTTGAAGCATCGTAGGATAGGTTATAGGTAGCGACATACTTGGAGCGCCTGTTGATTAAATTATCCTTAGAAGATTTCATCTTATTCTGAGTCTGAACAAAGTGAGTCTGAGCATCTGATCTGATTTTAGTTAGAGGTAGATTCTCGCCGGCTTTTTCGAAGAAAGGCGAAAATTTCTCTTTGACTAAAGCCGGATTGTAATTCAAAAGCTTCTGGCCCAGCAGATCAGCTGTTGACTGACGGTTAGGAATCAGATCAGATGTGATATTTTTATTGTTGATGTCAAGTCCGCCCTGTTCAAAGACCAGCTTCTCTCTTTCGGATTGAATATTTTTGATATCCTCATCGATCTGCCTTATTTTTTCGTCGAAAGCTGAAACCTCATTAAGATCGCCTTCATGCATCTCCTGCTCAAAATGATCGATATCAGCGTTAAGCGAATCAATCTTCGATAGTCCTTTAATGTCGCTTTTAAAAGTATTAGCCTCAGAAGTAGACAGAATCTCCTTATGCGCCAAAGCATCAAAATAGGAATTCAAATCATTATAACAATCAAGTCTCTTATTGATAGAGGAGAACTCGTCCTTTTTAGAAAGGACCGAATCCTCATCGAGTTTTGTTCCGATAAATGACATATCGGCTTTACGCTGATTAAGGTAGAAAGAAGCGAAACTGCGATAGCCGGTGCAGTTGACCATCAAGCCGTTCCCGGACTCTCTGGCCTCCGCGAAAGTCTCGCATTTTCTGACGTTTCCTAAAAGGAAGTTGGCGTAGGCTCTCGCTCCCTCATCATCAGTAATGATTTCCTCTGCTACCGAGCCAGCCTTAGCCTCGAAGCCACGCTGGATAAGCTTATTGGAGTCAACAACTGAATAGGCGTAGACGCCGTACTCATGGCAGATTTTCGACATAAGTTTAGCAGCTTCTTCAAAATAACTGTCAGCTACGAAAAAATTAAACTTCTGGTTAAAAATAACAGCTTCGATTGCCTTTGTCCACCTCTTATCGCGGATGTCAATCATATCGCAGAAAGAATAGACTCTTGCGCTAGAGTGCCTCTCCTGCAAAGTAGCTTCAAGAGCCGAGCGGACTTCAATATAATCTTCATTGAAAGGCTTGTGGCCCATGTGAATCTGCTGAATTTCCCGATCCAGAGAATCTCTAGAAGAGCCAAGAGAATAGATAGAGTTCTTCAGCGTCTGAGATATATTTATAGCAAGCTCGTGGACTGAAGCCATCTCCGACTGAAATAAAGAAATATCATCAGCTTCAATTTCTTTGGAAGCCAATTCCTTAACTAAACGCACCGATGTTTCAGCGAATTCTCTGCTGGCTTCCTTAAAAGAATCTACACTTTCCCTCTCATCATCAGTAAGAAATGATAGATCAGTGCTAGAAAGCCTATTGTAGATACCATCTAAAGACACTTTATAATCTGAGATGTATCCGTTCAGGGTAGCGGTAATAGAAGTAAAATTATTCTCGATATCAGCTATTTTCTCTAAGGCCTGATTCTTTTTTGAAGAAAGGGTCGCAGAAATAGAATACCCTTTTGAGCCTAGTTTTTTCGCTAAGAATGACTCTCTTTCTGAAGTAAGTTCAGCCACCTGGGAATCCATCTCTGAAAGCTGGCTGATAATAGTATTGATACGTTTTGTGTTCTTATCAAGAGTCTCATTAAGCTTATCGATATCAGCCTTAGCACACTCATAGTTTGCTCTGTTGATGACATAGTCGGCTAAAGTGAGAGTCTCCCTGACATTATTAAAGTCGTCATAAGCCGTCTTGATATCATTGAGCATATCAATCTTAGTCTGAATCTTCTTGGCCTCTAATTCCAGAAGTTTATACTGCTGGATATTAGTCTGCATAGGAGTAATATCCACATTATAATCTATGTCACAGACAAACTCTGTAATGAAAGATGAAATATTGGTTATCGGAGAAAAACCAACGGCTTTTTTAAATAGCGAAAAGAACTTCTCGGGCAGATCACCTAGAATATGCTTCATCGCCTCTTTATACTCAAGATTAGAGTCAAAGAATTTAAAGTCATCAGGCTTATAGCTTTCAGTAAAGACTTTCACAAGTTCCTTATAAGTCAGAGGCCTTGGCTGCTCTTTGTCAATGAGGTCTTTATTAGTAAAATCATTAGACGGGAATTTAGATTTAAGATAAAAGAAATGATGCTCTTCTGAATCGTCTTCAAAAGAATCAAAGACGATGCCCAAAGTAAAATTTCCATCTGTCTTATCATCAAAAAACTCCAGCGCTATATAGGAAGTAAATCTGCCAGGTCTTAAGCACATTATTTCCCCGTTAGCAGTCTCGCCGGTCTCGCATCTTAGATAACCTCTAAGAGTTCTTCCAGTCCTATCATTGGCAGCCTTATTAAAGTTTCTGCCGGTAGTATCAGCTAAAAGAACAGTCTGAATAGCATCAATAATAGTAGATTTACCGGTGCCGTTAGCTCCGGTTAAAAAAGTGATGTTCTTAATATCGATATTCTCATTGGCAAACAAGTGCCAGTTAATAAGTCTAAGCCTGATTAAACTTTTCATTATTCGTTGCCTCCGTTACTGAAATCACCATCATTATCAGCAGATGATATAAAAGAAGAATCAGTTTTCTCCTCATCTTTAAAAAGCGAATCAGGATTTCCTTCAGTCTCTTCTCCACCAGTCTGGTTTAAAGAAGAATACAGAGCGTTAAGTTTGGCATTGGAAATAACATATCTGATAGAGGGAAGAATATATATAGCGTAAGTAGATTCAGATAAGCTTCCCTTAGCCAGAGTGACAATATTGTACATGCTCAGCATTCTTAAAGAAGAAGCTATGGAGACGGCCGAGATTCTTCTGGAAACTGTAGTAAGCCCCAGATCCTTAAGTAGGAGCTTCAGGGTGGTAGAATCTATATAGATTTCGTTAATCGAAGGATTATCCTTGATTTTATCCTCATAATATGAACGCAGAGCATAGATAATAAGCGTGGTAACGCCATCGACTCTTATCTTATTAGAATCATCTCCAGACGTCAAAAAGCAGACGCCATTATCATCATCCTTAACTAAAGTCATATCAATGAATGACAGATAGTCAGAAATTATATCGAAATTTCTTTCAACAAAAAGGTAGTCGGCTGAAATCTTATTCATTTTCATAGTCCGATCGTAAATTCTTCTGACTATATAGCACCTATACAAAAGATAGTTGACAACTCTTTTGAACTGGCTCTGATCTCCGTGGTTGAGTTTCTCAAAATCTTCTTCGAACATATTATTTACTCTTCCCCTTTCTAGTAAATCTGTAATTCGGCATAAAGAACAGACCGTTAGATATCTGGTCCTCGACCTTCTCTATCTGATAGAACATATCACCGAATTCGGCTCTTATCGTCGCCAGAATTAATAATACTAGGTTATCGTTGCTATCAATCTTGATATCCTTAGAATAAATAATCTGGCTATCTCCGAAAGCCTTAAGCATAAAATTCTCGATAGCCTCCTGAGAAAATTTATTCACCTCTTCCTCCAAGAAAGAATTAAGCAGATCATCATCTCCCGAAAACGGATCCTCAATAGGAAGAAGCTCTCCCTCTTCTCTGGTCTTCCTTGTGAAAGGAAGGGTTAGGCAATCAGGATTGACAAACCCCTGATGATATATAGAAATTGTGTCACTGGCATTTTTCACGATAGCTGATTCACTAGGATCAGAATTCAGCATAAAATTTTTATCCAGATCCTTAGCCATAGCTAGAATAACAGCATCAAGTTTCCCTTTAATACTCCTATCAGAAGAAGAAAGAAAATTAACTTTTTTCTGAACGGCTAAAGTATATTTAGCATTGGCTGAATCTATATCGTCAAACGCATCTGAAAGTTTAGAGAAAATATCGATTGTCTCTCCTAGCATGCGGCTGACCTCATCGTGGACAGCACTAGCCTTCATCTTCATATAACTCGGGTCATATTTAGCCTGACTGGTAAGTTTAGCCATGATTCTTGTATCTGACTGCCATTTTTTCAGAATAGAAATGACAGGCAACGAATAAAGGCCTAATGAATCGTAAGTCTTCATAGGGTGATAAATCTTATCACCGACTTCATTTTTGAAAATATCAAAATGCTGTCTTAGAACCTCATTAGGATCAAAAACCGAAGAAATATTGTGACCGAATACGCAGATAGAGTGATGCAGAAGCGTAACATTCAGCTCAAGTTCATCAGCATTCTTTCTGGCGGAGGCTAACGAACGGAACATATAGTCATCTTCCTTTTCATTTTCTAAGCTCAGCTCAGAATAAGTCTGGTGGACTAAAGGTATATATAAAACTGTATCTGAGCAAAACGAGCTGATAAGCTGAAGAGTACGTATAGAATAAGGCGGAAGATATAAATATTCAGTGTTAGCTGAGACATCTCTTTCAACTGAAATCCAGCCAGTCGAAACAAGTTTCCGAAAAATATAATTAGTCTTAGCCCCTAAGCTGAACTGATCAGCATCATAAGATATTTCCTCATCCTCAGGTTTATCATCAAGTTTATCCAGTTCTACATCAAAAAGACTCATGATATCTTCTCCGTGAGTACGAAGAGCAGTTATATAATCGGATTTTCTAATCCTAGTTTTATAAACCTTCAGCGTTTCAAAAAGAGTCATCAAAGAATAAGCGTAAACTGCTTTATATTTCCTAGATAAAATAGAGAAGAAATTCTCCGGTAGTTTTTCAAATAGATTCAAAGCAAAAATCCCCTTGCATATATTAGATATTATATCGTTAAAGGCCTGTATTTAACAATAAAGTTTTGTTTTTATTACCTGAACATAAGCTGAATTGGATGGCTGATTAATAAAATTTAGCTCTGCGGGTTTCCGCTTGATTTACTTAAGCTGTGAAATCATTTGTTATTTTTTCTTAACTTAACTTTTTTGAAGATATCACGACAAGAATAATATATCGAAAAGGACTCGATCCGTCTTCATACTCTTCCATTTACACAAGATCTGCTGACAGAGTAAATCTTCACAGTCGGCAGACTGCTAAAAATATTCTCTTGATCAAAAAATGCAGTAACGGACTAATTACTGGCTATTAAAGTACTTTTATTTTCATCATCAATCTGTAACAAAGGCTCTGTCTGTATCTGTTATAAGCAAAATAGAGGGAGACGACGCTGACGATATCAAAAAGTATTCTTCAAATTCATATGCTTTTTCAAATATATGCATTAATTTAAATCCGGATATTTACATACACACAAGATCAGCGGCAGAAAAGAAATGATCAGACCCCCTTAAAATAATAGCTTCCTTTTTTCTTAAGATACCGATATTCTTCTACAAGTTTTCTATCGTTTTCCCTAAGTCTATCCACTTCCGTTTTCACTTCATTATAAATAATCTTAGCCATCTGAACGGTATTGATTTTCTCGAATTCTGAAGGCATATGAGGCTTCAGAAAAGAAACCTGGACAGGAAATTCTTTCATCCTGCACTTTTTGTCCAGGACTCTGAACGTCCCATATATTGCGACAGGGATTATAGGTTTATTTGAAGTATAGGCCGCTTTTAAGGCACCAGGTTTAAATGAAGCTAGAGTATGCTCGGGATCTTTTGATCTGGTTCCCTCAGGAAAAATACATATAGATAGCCTAGTCTGAGACTGCAGAAGGAGGCTGACCTGATTCATCGCCTGTACTTCCTGTCTGATATCGGATCTATCGATAAAAACTCCATCTAAAGCCTTGACAATATTTCCGACAAAAGGGAATTTCAAGGCCTCTGTTTTGCTGACGAAAGTCAAAGGGGTCTCCGATAGCGCGATTAAAGACAGAGGATCCATATTTGACTGATGATTCGGTGCATAAACTACATTAGTATCATTAAGAAGATTCTCTTCGCCTCTGACAATATATTTTGTCTTAGTAATACGGCAGGCAAACTGAACAAGGCCCCTGACCTTGGGGTATCTTTCTTCAACCAAAGGATACCTCTCAGGATGAGAGGCGAACCTTGACATCCAAGGCGTGCAGAGGATAAGTCTGCCTCCGCCGACAAAACCTAGTCTCAAATACTTTAACATAGTATATTCCTTGTCCTTACTATAGCACTTTTTTAGCTATTTATCGTAAGAAACCGCTAATAGAGCAGATAGTCCGCTGACCAAAGTAAACTCTGTATAAATATTATCCTTAACAATTCCCTGTTTATCAAATAAAACTTTGTAATAGCCTGGGAAAACATATTTTATATCAGTTTTTGAGGGGTTGATGATAAGGCAGATATGAATCTTATCTTCTTTTTCACCGTATTTTACTGCTACTCCTCCATTGGATAGATCCTCAAAATTTATTTTTCTCGCGATGAGTTTCTTATCTGACAAGGAAGCTTCAGAGATCTTTTTTTTCAATTCAATTGCGTCTTTAACAAGATTAATAATATTCTCGTTCTTATAAGCCTCCTTATAATCAAACCCGTTGTATTTATCTCCCAGATTATAAGTATTAGTTACACCGCATTTAGAATGACCGTACTCCTGGCCTGAGTGAATAAAGGCAACTCCATAAGCAAAGATAGTGCAGACATTAATCAGCCCGATTCTTTTCAGCACTTCCTCATAAGAGTCATCTGGACAGCAGGCGGAAATCTTATCAAACAGAGTTCCGTCATCATGGCACTCAACGTAGTTTATAGATTGCTTCGGCGAATCAAATAACGGTGGGAAGGCATAAGTGATGACTGATCCTAAAAAGACATGCTTGAAGCCTTCGACATAATTGATATCTCCAGTTAGATATCCCTTTTGAGACATATCCTTGCCATAGGAGCGCCCTCTGACAACATCCCTGAACCTATCGTTAAAAAACCCTATATCCTTAAGCTGAAAGGCGTTGTTCATATTAGCCTTTTCACTGGGGTCGAGAAAAGTTGGCATATCCCAGCCTTCGCCATACATCATCATGGAAGGCTTAAAACCTTTTAGGGCAAAATAGGCTTCCCTTATAGTATCAGAATCCAAAATACCCATAAGATCAAAACGATAGCCATCTATCCCATAGACCTTCGCAAAAAACATCAGATTATCTATAATGAGCTTCCTAAACATATAATTTCTTGACTCAGTATCATTCCCACATCCTGAAGAAGCTGATAGAACACCGTCAGAATTATATCTATAATAATATCCTGGGCACAGGCGGTTAAAAGCTGAGGTCAGAAAAGACATAGTATGGTTAAAAACCACATCCATATTTACTCTTATTCCTTTTTTATGAAACTGTGAGACTAGATGCCTCAGTTCTCTCATCCTCACATAAGGTGAGCTAGGATCAGAGGAGTAAGATCCCTCGACAGCGAAATAGAAAATCGGATCATAGCCCCAGTTATAGCTGTTTTTCGGATCATCATCTCTGATAGTCTGAAAGTCGAAGACCGGTAAGAACTGCACGTGGGTAACTCCCAGTGAAGCCACATAATCTAAGCCTATAGGATTACCGCTTTTATCTTTTAGGCCTTCCTCAGATAAAGCATTGAAAGTCCCCTTGTCGGGAAGGTCAGTCAATGAAGTCATATCTCTTATATCAAGTTCATAGATTACTGCCTTGCAGGGATCAGAAAAAGGCGGAAGTCCTTCCTCGTTAAGATGGATATCATCAAGTCTATTGATATCGACAACATATCCTATCTGTGAATTCAGGCCTACGCTTCTTGCCCAGGGATCAACAGAAGTCACATATTCACCATTAATCCTAACTATATAAATATATCCATAGCCGTCTATATCGCCTTTTACTGTCGCTTCCAAAACTCCGCTTTCGCTCCGCATCATCCCAAGATATGAAATTTTACCATCCAGCGAAATAAGTTTAACGATACCTTCTGTCGCCAGAGGCGAGAAAAGCCTGAATGTCGTAGCCTCTTTTGAGTAAAGAGCTCCGAAATCACCATCGTCTCTATATGTCTTCTCAAATCTTTTCGTGTGAGCTAGAAAAGTAATATTCAGCGGAGAAGATTCATTTCTTCCATCGAAAAGTTCATATAACTTGCCGGGTATCAAAGGATAGTTAAAAGAAAATGAATATATATAGGTTGACTGCGACTCTGATCTTGCCAAAAACTGAAGATAGCTGACAAATCTCTTGTCTTCATAAAGCCTCATATCTTTTATGGAAGGCGAATTGAAAGATTTATTGACAGCCACTTCGATCAGATCTTCATCAGTTAAAGTCGAAGTAAAATTAAACTTGTTCGATGACATAATTTTCGCTTTCTAAAAGGTCAATCAAGCCGGCCTATGCTAACAACAGCAACGGCATATTCGTCGTGGGAAATGGTAATTTCCCCAACTTCTTTATCTAAGTAGAATAAATGGGGCTTGCCGCTTTCATCATCGATAATCTCAATGTCCTTTAAATAGCTGGCTTCTTTTTTCCCTGTAGCTTTTACAAAAGCCTCTTTAGCGGCGAACCTGCCGGCAAGATACTCCAACCGGACTTTCCTAGACTGTCTTTTCAGGATCTCATTTCTTTCGTTCTCTGTCAGCACAGTTTTTATGAATCCGTCAAAATCCGCTTCAAATCTAGAAATCTTTACAATATCTACACCTATCATTTTAACCTATCTCCTAACTGTAAATAAATAGCTGTCTTAAAAGAAGAAACCGCCTTTGATATAAGGCTGAATTTTGAGAGTGACATATTTATTTCACTATTTATCAGATCATCTAGATTAAGATTGTTCTCCCTGGCTTCTACCCATTTTTTCATACACATAACATAATCGTAAGCCAATTCAGCGTCTTTTTGATAAATAATGCTTTTTACCTTCGAGAAACTGAAGCCATCGGCTCTGATATTCTTTCGCTTTTTAAAAGAAGAAATAAGTTTATCTGAGTCTACGCAAGAAAAAGAGTTCAAAACTAAAATAAGCTCATTTTTCTCAATGATCTTAACCCCAGAAGAGGTTATTATATTCGACGCTTTCTCCTGATCTGATATGAATTTATCAAATCCGCCTAAAAAAAAGTATGGCAAGTAAGCCAGGTACGCAAAAACATCGTCACTGAATTGACGACATAGGCTTTCCCTATTAGGAAGCGAAACAAGAAAACTCACCTTTGATATTTCACTTTCAGCTTTCCCGTTGATCTGATCTTTTTTAATAGTAAGTTTTTCTTTTGCAGCCTCACCTCTCTTTTTTTTCACTTCTTTCATTTCAGAAAGGAACAAGGAAAAACTCTTGTTCTTGAGACCTTCTGCGCAATTTCCGAAATAAAAGGCCTGAACCCCATCAGGATTGTATAAGCCTTTAATTTCTTTGATGACTGAAGTCAGATTGACTTTTTTAATCTCATCTTCGATGTTAAAGCCATCTCCGAAAAATTTAGGCAGTAACTCAGAATACATTCTATCTTCTCCGTCAAGGCCGAAAATAGACTTAATCTTATAATCATCAAGTTCATCCTGACTCATCCTGAAGTCATTGATAGATTCAAAAAGCCTTTCAATAGCCGTATCTTTATTAGACGCATCATATGTAATATAAACAGCTAGGGATGTTGGGGTAAGATATACTTTTACTCCGTTCTTTTTAAAATAACTGGCCGCAATCAGAGCCGAACCAATACTTAAAAAAGGAGTTAATAAAAGCGTGAAAACATTTGTTCTGTATGGATTATAAAAAGATGTCAGTTCAAGCGGGCCCAGTTTATATCGGCCAGTTTTGAAGCCGAGTTCTCTTTTCTTCATTTTTCTTCTCCATTCAAAATTAAGCTGCCATAATAAGAGACTTCTTTTATATATGCTTGGAATGTATCAGAGGTGATCTTTTCTAAACTAGATAAAAGGACATTCTTACCTAAATTAACACCTAGAAGCCTGCTCTGTATTTCTCTCTCAGTTCTCTGATACGGGCTAAGATTCTCGGATAATCTATATAGTAATTCTAGTTTAGAATTATCGAAAAAACTCTTTTCAGTAATTCCTGCCTGAATTCTATCTAGCATTCTTTCTTTTTCTTTTTCAGAGAAGCACCTATCATTTCCGGCGAAGAAAAAAACTACCACTCCCGCCCTGTGAAAAACAGATGAATCAATTAAACTGATTCCTCTTTCAAAAAAAAGACTGCCTATCCCAAGCTTAAAGATCATGTTCAATAAAAACATCTGCTGAGAATTAGAAGATGGCACTTTATAAATAATACTCATCCCAGAATCAGAAATATTTTCAGTTTTCACTAATTCTCTGATAGAAGAAAGCACGGTAGGTTTTATCTCTAAGGGAAATATCTTAGAAGAAGGATTGACGCTATTTTTAAATGAGACTACAGGCCTGAAATCAGTATTCCCAATATAGCTTCCGATAATAAGACTGCCGCTAAGAAGCTTAGAATAATCTTCTTCGATATGCCCTTTGGTAATAGTACTTATGACCTTATCTTCTCCATATGGTAATTTAGCCATAAAGCAATTGGGAATAAGGTTTAATACAGTGAGTCTTTTAAGTTCAGATAAGAAGTCGTTTCTAGCGCTCCTGTTCTCACTTACTGCGTATTTTTTATATATTTCTAAATCAGTCATGGATATATTACAGGCTTTACTGATAAGCCTTTTTGCTAGGCTCATCTGTTCCATCTGATTAGTGTAGTATTTCATGTCGACTAGGCTAGACGGACATTTAACCCAGATAGAAAAAAGATAGTCAGTATATAATTCTCTGACCTCGGCTCTGTATTCGGAATTAAAAGAGGAAGCCGAAAAAGAAACTTTGTTTTTCGAAAGCGGATATGAATAAGGTTTTTTATTTATGAAAAAACATAGAGCTCTCAGACTTTCAAAACGCACCAGCTCTTTTTTTATCAGATACGAACAGGAGACAAAATCCGCGCCATAAAAAGGAGCATCGACAACGATAAAATCTTCGTTATTTACTCTGTTCTGTCTTTTTTGCTCTAAGCGGATTTGATTTGACATATCTAAGCTCAGCAGATATAAGTTCTAGGTAGCGATAAAACTAATTCAGCAAAAGATTTGACTTTCGAGTAGTGGCTTCTCTTGCCTTCTTCAGCTAAAGAAAGATCAGCCAGAGAATTAGCGAATGACTCTAAAAGCCTGGCTAGATAACCATCGACATCAGATTTATAAATTCTCTTCAGATCAGCAAAGAATTCTCTTTTTATCTTTCCGAAATCGAAGAAAGAAAGAATCTTATCTGATGATAAATAAGCTTCCATTTCGCCTTTAGCTGCATCTTTAGATTTCACGTCGAAGATGACATATATGAAGGCGTCCTCTCCGCCCTGGCGGATTCCCTTTTCCACAATCTTATTAAAAGAAGGCAGCATCTTATCAGCATTCCTATTGCCCTTAGAGAAAAAGACATAAGGAAGAAGCTCGTAATAAGCGAAGGCTTTATCTTGGAACTTCTCGAACATATCTTTTCTAGAAGGAAGCTTAAACGCAACTCCGAATTTATTTTTAGAATCAGTCTCAACAATAAGTTTGTTAGCAGCGGCATAGTTCTCTGGAATAGATCTGATCGATATTTCACCTTCAGAGACTTTCTTGGAAAAGGCAAATTCACCAGCAGTTTTTTCAATAATAGAAGGAACTAAATCGCCGACAGCAAACATCGTGATGTTATCGACCGCATAGAATTCATTGAAAAATTTCCTTAAGGAAATATAGTGGACATTTTTCGCATCTTCTGGATTCCCATAATATGAGTATTTCATCGGAGAAGAAAAATAAAGCGCATCGCGAATTCTGAATTCTATATCATCCTTATGAATACTGATTTTCGAATCAATATACTCCTTTTTCAGAGCTTCTGATTCATCGTTAGTAATCAGAAGATTATCAACTAAGCTCAGCAAAGGCTTTACTAAAGAGGGAATAAGAGATTTATCAGCCTCAGCTTTGAAGAAAGTATAAGATTCACTTACTCCGCAAGAAAGCCTGACTCCATCTTTAAATAAAGGCTCTGCCTCCTTAGAGTGGTTTTTCATTAAAGCTTCTGCGACAATGTTAGCGGTCGAAGGATATATCTTCTGTCTGCCTATTGAATAATCCCTAGGATATCCTCCGACATTGACATAGATGCATATAGCAGCGTTATTGATGGAGCTGACCATCGGAGCGCAGATAAGCTTCAGGCCATTAGTTAAATTACCTTCAAATAGAACTTTGTCGACTTTGTCAAAATTAATCTTTTTTAACATATATTTTTAACTCCTTTTTATTCACCAGTATTAATACCCATCTCACCAATAGAACCGTCATCAGATTCAATATCATCGGCAGTAGCCACGACTTCTTTTCTATTACCCTGAACAGATTTGATGACTCCTTCGTCTTCTAAGGCATCCAGAATATTAGCGGCCCTGCCATAGCCTATCTGAAACCTTCTCTGTAAAGAAGATGTCGAAGCGACCCTAGATTCAATGACATACTGCCTAATTTCTCCATAAAGCTCATCTTCATATCCATTCGATTTTCTTTCTCCTTCAACTGAGCCGGTATCCAGGCTTAAGTTAGAAGAAAAATTAAGAAAGTCCTGATTATAAGAAGGTTTAGCCTGAGACTTAAGGTAAGTAACAACATTTCTCACCTCATCGTCAGAAACATAGGCTGACTGAAGCCTGATAATTGATTTCAGTGAAGGAATTCTCGCCAGTAAGTCACCCTTGCCAAGCAAAGCCTCTGCTCCGCCTTCATCAAGAATGGTCCTCGAATCAACCTGAGATGGTAAATACAGAGCTATGCGGGCCGGAATATTAGACTTGATAGTCCCGGTGATGCACTTAACGCTTGGCCTCTGAGTCGAAATAATTAAATAAATGCCAGCCGCTCTAGCTTTCTGGGCTAAGCGCTGAGTCAAAGCATCAACATTTTTAGGATCCTGACCCATCATATCTGCAAATTCATCGATGATACACACAATGACCGGAAGATTCTCCATACTAGGATCATTGACTTTAAGTTTGTTATACTCCTGAATTTTTGAGCATGAATATCTAGCTAGAATCCCAAACCTTCTCTCCATCTCTCCGACTAATTTTTTCAAAACTGAAACGGCATAAGTCACATTGGTGACAATCGGGCAGTATAAGTGCGGCAGATCAGAATAGCGCGAGAATTCTACCTGCTTAGGATCAATCAGAATAAGTTTTAATTCATCGGGATAATTCCTCATTATCAAGGTCATGATAATAGAATGGATAAAGACAGATTTTCCAGATCCGGTAGTACCGGCAATAAGAAGATGAGGAAGACTATCTAATGATGTAGTAACAACTTCAGAAGATATATCCTCTCCTAAAGGAATTAAAAGTTTATCGATAGATCCTGATTTGGCTTCTTTTTTCAAGATAGCCCCATAGCAGTCATAAAAAGAAACCATCGTCGGCTGCGGATTCCCGATTTCAACGCCAGAAGAATCCTGACCGCGGACAACTTCCTCGATACGAACAGACATGTCTCCTCTAAGGTCAATCTGCATTTCCGATAAGACATCATTAGAAGAAATAGCGCTGACTCTGACTCCCGGTTCACGTTTGATATTAAATCTAGTTACAGAAGGTCCGATTGTAAAGGACTCAACCGAAGCTCCGATATGAAGTTTTTGAAACACGCCATCTATCACAGGTATTTTTTCTCTAGCCGCAGAGGCGTTAATTTCATTCTTGCCGTAATCATGTCTTTCAGTAAGCATACTTATGGAAGGAAGCATGTAGCGGATAGTAACCGGATTTACGCTCTCCTGCCGTCTGATAGTCTCAGATGTTTTATTGTCATGATTATCAGGTCTATCAGCTGCTGACGATTCCCCTTTGAAGGCAGAAAGTTCAGATTCCGAAAGATCAGGACCATCTTCCATTTCTTCCGCTTCCGATCTTTTGACCTGAAAAGTATGCTGGATCGAATCATTTTCTGAATGGTTCAAGAACTCCTGATCATCAGGGCTTACTATTCTTTTGTGATTGTTCATCATATCAGCAGTAGATGATGAGAAAACCGAAGAAGAAAGATCAGCTTCCTGATCGTTCTTCAAAGGCTTAGACTCTTCTTTAGAAGCGTCAGCCAAATGATTGTTTTCATATGCAGGAGACGAAAAAGGTGAAGGGGCATGATCAGAATTCTGATCAGAGTTTATAATCCCCTTTGAAAACTGATAAGCCTCGGCTTTCTCTAAAGGTGAGACAGGTTTATTTTCTGAAGGCTGATAAGGCTTCCTAGGTATACCGAAAAATGACGATTTTTTCTCTTCCTGCTTCTTTTCTTCTTCTTTTGATCCCTGATAATTAGCTCCTTTAAAAGGGCTGATTTCAGCCTGAGTCTCATTTTCATTTTTTTCAGATTCTTTTAAAATATCTTTCTCACTCTTACTTATTGAGGCTTTTCTGGCGTAACTTCTGGCACTGATGTCTTTAATTTCATGATAGATAGATGTAAAAGCCGGCCTTAAAACTAAAACGGAGCCGATAACCAAGAAAAGATAAGTGAAGATAGTAGTACCGATTTTTCCAACGCCAGTCAAGAAAACTGAAGTTAGGACATATCCGATAAAGCCGCCGTGAAGCCTTCCCACTTCCAAAAGCGAATTGATAGTTATCCCGTCAGAAATTGAAAGCAGATCACTAGAAAATAAATCTCCGAAAGTCGACAGCGAAAGATTTGCGATATCGATACTGCTGGCAATACATCCAAAAACAAAAAGCATTACATATCCGAGTCCAGAAAAATTAGCCCTGAATTTAGGCCACTTCCCTTCTGCTAGCATAAATAGACCTAAAATTATCAATAAGCCTAAAAGCAGATACATAAATACGCCAAAGCAATAAGTAAAGGCATAGGCAATAAAAGTACCTAAGAAACCATAATTAGTAAAGCCTATTGCTCCAAGCAAAATTAAAACTATTCCGATAAGCCTTCTGGGCATCTTTTTCCCTAGGAAAAAACCTTCGTCTTTATCAAGCGGAAGATTATTTAAGCTGCCATCAGCAGCATTCTGTTCCCGGTTTTCATTCATAAGCAAAAATTCTCATAATTATTATATCATGGCAACTATTTAATATATAGAAAAAGCATGGCTTATATTATGTGATTTTTATAAAAAACAATAGCGTGTTCTGTCTTATCATAAAAGGGAAAACTGTCACTATATTTCCCGACAGAAAATACACTTTGCAAATCAGAAATATATTTTTTTAAGAGCATAAAGCACAATAAATCGCTGAAATCCAATCCCATCAGATCAGAGATGAATCAAGATGGACAATTATTTTGTCTGTCAAATATACAATAAACAGGTAAAGCCCTGTCTAAATCAGCTTCTTTCGCTTCTGACAGATTTTTATTAAATATCAGCCGAATAAACACAACGGACTTATAAGGTCACGTATACCTGCACTAGAAGAAAACAAACTATCTGCATCTTGCCAAAGTATTATTCAGATAAATATTCTATTTAGTCTTCAAGAAAGCCTTT
>Ga0172378_10002518_pt1 | contig 17188 bp, 13 predicted proteins | sample GrowelOW332metaG_FD_119755 | JGI IMG/M metagenome (GOLD analysis project Ga0172378, IMG submission 119755) | Groundwater microbial communities from an aquifer near a municipal landfill in Southern Ontario, Canada - Pumphouse #3_1 metaG | ecosystem: Environmental > Aquatic > Deep subsurface >... | reverse complement strand
TAGACAAGCAAAAGTAAATATCCCATCTAGTTTTCAAAATTGATATACTCTAAAATTATTTCTTGTATTTTAAACAGGCTAATATATAGTAGATGTGATATTGATTTTGGAGGCAAAAACATGGAAGAAACAAAATTTTGTCCTACCTGTGGTAAGGAAGTAAAACCTACCGATAAGTTCTGCCCTTCTTGTGGGGCTTCTATTCCTCAGACTGATACTAATATTCCTTCTTATTCTCCTGATGCGGAAAGCTCTGAGCAGAAAAAAGAAAAGAATAAGAATGATGATAATGGCCTTGCCTCTTTGATTTGCGGCATCATCTCTTTAGTATTCCCTTATGGCAACCTGATTTTTGCTATTATTGCTATTTCTCTGTCTTCAAAGATTAGAAATGAGAATTCCAATGCTAAGGTTGGATTTACCACCGGAATCATTGGCATTATCCTCTTTGCCATTGAAGTAGTCCTTCTTGTTCTTTTCTATGTCTTGTGGTTACCAATGATCATTACTGAATCCCATAATATTGAAGTGACAGTTACTGAGTTAATGAGGTTAACTATTTGATGTCTCAATACTGTAAACAATGTGGCTATCTATTACCAGACGGAGCAGATTTTTGTCCTCGATGTGGAGCAAAAATTCACAAGAGTGATTCTACAAGCGGTGCTGTTCCTTCTTATGCTCCAAAAGTTAATTCCTTCAAAGCGGAAGAGACGAGTAATAATAGTGTAACATCATCTTCCACCAGTAAATATGGCATTCAATGTCTGATAGTTGGATTTGTTGCCTTGATTTGCAGTTTCTTTACTTTCATTGGATTCATACCTAGCATTGCTGCTATCGCAGGAGGAATCAAGTATTGCAAACAAAAGACGGCTGTTGCCGGATTATGTTTAGGTGTTGTCGCCTTAGTGATTTCTTTTCTCTCTTTATTTTCTGTAATATAAGATAATATAATTGAATAAAGTGAGGTAAACAAATATGCCCAAATATTGTTCCCAGTGTGGTGCTGAAATTCCCGATGGTGCTGATTTCTGTCCTAAATGTGGCGCTTCTATTACGGGTAAAGCTCCACTATATACTCCTGAAAATACTAAGAAAAAAGTAGGTGGTTCCACTAAATCACGTGGTATTGCTACTATTCTCTGTGCTTTAGGATTCTTCTGTGTGGCTGGCATTCATCGCTTATATGTTGGTAAGATTGGAACTGGTATCCTTTGGTTATTGACTGGAGGCCTCTTCTATATTGGCACCATCATTGATTTAGTTTCTCTTCTTACCGGTGATTTCACTGATATTGACGGTGAGAAGCTGACTGAATGGAATATGGATTAGTTTCCGTAGTTAAATTTATAAAACAACTTATTTATTCTAATTTAAAAAAGGCACTTTCGTTTTAATTGTTTTTATTTTGAAAAGGAAAAGGAGTTTTTAGTGTGAAGTCATCTAAAGCCATGCTGCTTTCCTTGCTTGTTTTGAATCTTTTATCAGTTGCTGGCTGCCATCAAGGAATAACTGATAGCAGCATTCTTAGTGAATCATCTGAATTCAAAGAACAGCTATTGACTGACTTTAAAAAAGGGGACTCCGATACCTGGAGTATTTCCGATGGTTGGACTAACGGCGGCACTTTTGATGTTGAGTGGCGAAAAGACAATGTCAGTTTTGATTCTTCCGGTATGATCATAACTCTTAATAAAGAAGATGATACTTATTATGGCTCCGAGCAAAGAACTAATAATTTTTATCAATATGGCTATTTTGGTATTACGATGCAAGCTATTAAGGCTGTCGGTACTGTTTCCACTTTCTTTACTTATACCGGGCCAACTGATAACGGAAATCCTCATGATGAGATTGATATTGAGATTCTTGGCAAGGATCCTAGCAAAGTTCAGTTTAATTATTTCAAAGATGATAAAGGCAGTTATGAATATATGTATGATTTAGGATTTGATGCTTCAGAGAGTATGCATCAATATGGATTCTATTGGGATAGTGAGCAGATCATCTGGTATATCGATAAGAAACCGGTCTATAAAGTTACTGACAGCATTCCAGTTACCTCACAGAAGATTTTTCAGAATGTTTGGAAAGGAACATGGGGTTTGAATCATTGGTTAGGCAGTGTAACTGATTCTGATTTACCTGTTATGGCTAGATACGATAATTGCACCTATGCCGACTTAGAAGGCAAAACTTCCGAATAGAGGATTCTCAAAAGAAGCAAACAAATCTTCCTCTTTCTATCCTTAGTTTCTTTAATTCCCTATAATATAGCTATTAGGAGGGAATGTATGACTAGTATTCAAGAAGATGCCGCTGTATTGCAGAAGCTGATTGATAACGCCCATGATATTGTCTTCTTCGGAGGAGCCGGAGTAAGCACGGAATCCGGTATCCCGGATTTCCGTTCTAAAGACGGCTTATATAATCAAAAATACAAGTATGATCCTGAAGATATTATCTCTTCTTATTTCTTTGTGACCAATACAGCTGAATTCTATCGTTTCTATAAAGATAGAATGCTGTTGCTTGATAAGAAGCCTAATGCTGCACATTACTATTTAGCTAAGTTAGAGCAAGCCGGAAAACTTAAGGCGATAGTTACTCAGAATATTGATGGCCTTCATCAAGCGGCAGGTAGCAAGAATGTGATCGAGCTTCATGGTTCTGTTCATCGCAACTATTGTCAGCAATGCGGTGCTTTCTATGACGGAGAATTTGTGAAGAATACTAAGGAATTGATTCCTCATTGCCCCAAATGCGGTGGCTTAATTAAACCAGATGTGGTCTTATATGGTGAATCCCTAGATGAACAGGTCATTACTAAAGCAATGGTTAGCATAACAAACGCTGATCTATTGATTGTCGCCGGAACTTCCTTAGTTGTTTATCCAGCGGCCTCCTTCATTGACTATTTCTCAGGAAAGCATCTAGTATTGATCAACAAAGACCCTACTGCGGTTGATTCAAGAGCTGAAGTCGTTATTCATCAAAAGGTTGGAGAGCTTTTCTCCTTATTGAAAGCATGAAAAACAAAGAACAAGAATTCGAGTCTTTAGCTGATACGGAATCCGACTTATATTGTGGATCGGCTTGCATTTATACTTTGTTTCCGATTATTAGATCTCTCATTAAATGCAATAAGGATTTCCTATTAGCTTTCCCGGATTTTGAAGAACTGTTAGAGAAGATGGTGACTGAAGATGGCAAGCTTTTTGCCTTCACCAAGAAGACGACTCCTTATTCGGATATGGAATGGAATGAGCTGATTATGTCTTTAGCTGACAACGGAAAATTAATTACTTATATCGACAATCTTATTCTATGGTGTGAAGATGGCTTTATTGCTCAGTATCAAGGCATACTTCAAAGTGATTTGGTATTTATGAAGAATCTGCTATTGAATTCTCTCAAAGTATTTTATGAGATTCCTAATCCTCCGACTCTTTTCTCAACAACAGCCGCTAACTGTATGCAGGCTATCAGAGGTAACAGCTATGAAGACTAACTATGATGAATATTTAAAGCGTTGTGGCACAATCACTGATGAAAGAAAAAGAATTTCCTATTCAATCTTAGTCAGTGTGTTGTCAGCTCTTTTAATGCTTACTAAACTTTTAAATAGAAAAGAAAAGGGAAAGAAGCCTTTCAGTTCGGAATTTGATTTTGAATCCAGTATGTCCTCTTTGAAAAAGACCATCTCTGTGATTGAAGATAGTCTTACTAAGAGAGAGTTTCTTAATCCAGAAATTATCTTAGGCTTAAAAGAAGCCAGTCGTATTAATTTAGCTGCTTCTAAGGAAATTAAGATGGCTTCTTTAAAGGAAGACTTTGATTGGATAGGCTCAATAATTCAAGCTACAACCGCTGCTCTTGATACTAAGTAATTTCTTCTTTCCCGAATTTGTCTTCGGTTATTAACGAAAAACAAACAAACCCCCTGAATATGTTGATATCCAGCCTTTCTTTTTTCTTTAAGTATTGAAAATTACCCCTCCCTTTATTACCCTTAAACATAGAAACAAATGGTATAATCAAAGAATAGGAAACAACAATGAATAAATACCCTGAATGGTCTGACCGTAAGGTCCTTGTCGATTTACAGAATCGTTTTGCAATCTGCTATGAAAATGATGATGGCTCCGTCTTTTATATTGAGCCACAGTTCTACACTTATCTTCAGGGATACAAGATGCTCCGACCTGAGCGTTATGATGATATTCTGAAGACAATGGATAAGATTGTCAGAAAGAATAAGAAGGTTGTTTTTGTTGGCCAGGAAGATAATCCTTTAGTTGTGGCTGAAGGCTTTATTTTCTTAACGGCTATGGATGTTGCTGATCAGGCAAAGGTGTTAATTGAACCAGAGAGCCACGGCTCTGATTACGGAGATTAATTAATGAAGAAAAAGAACCTGCTTTTTATTATCAGTTCCCTTGTTGCGGTAACTTCTTTAAGTTCCTGCTATTTTTTAAGGATTACAATCAATGATTCTACCTCAAACTCATATTCAAATCCGACTGGTAATGCCATCTATAAAACCCCAAATTACACCTCGAGTTTTTCAAAGGATAATTTAACTATTGAAAAAGTAGGCACGTCTTTTGATTATCATTATTTGCCCTCGACTGGCAATTCCAAATTATTGGTCATTCCGATCCAGTTCACGGATGATTCTTTCTCGACTACGGAATTAAGCCGCATCCAGAATTCTTTCTTTGGTGATTCCACTAACACCGGTTGGCAGTCCGTGGCGTCTTATTACAATACTTCCAGTTACGGCAAACTGAATATCACGGGAGAAGTAGCTCCGACTATTACTTTGTCTTCCACCGTTGCTGATGCCCAATCTGCCGCTACTGCTTATGAAAAGAAAAACAGTGGCAATTATACTGACTCGATTTTAGAAGCGGCAGTCAAGAAATTAGATAGCAATGGTTTTGATTTTACCGGTTATGATTCCAACTCCGATGGTTATGTAGATGCCGTCTGGATGGTTTATTCAGCCTCTTATGATACCAACTCTGATTTCTATTGGGCTTATACCACCTGGACTAGCAGTTCCTCTAAATGTGATAGTCTTTCTTTCTCCACCTATTCCTGGGCCAGTGTTGACTTCCTGACTGAATATAACTATTACCGAACTGATAAGACTAAGAACGGTGACGCTCATACCTTCATTCATGAAACTGGACATATGATGGGATTGGATGATTATTATTCTTATGATTATGATGGCAAGACCAATTATGACACTCCTACCGGTGGCATTGATATGATGGACTTCAACATCGGTGATCATGATTCGTATTCAAAGTACATCCTAGGCTGGAAAACTCCTACTGTTGTCACCCCTAGCTATTTAGCTGCTAATAACAATCAACTATCCCTTTCTTCCTTTACGGAAAACGGAGACTCCCTTTTAATTCCTATCTATGATTCCGATGGCAACGACGATTATAACGAAACGGCTTTTGATGAATATCTCTTATTGGAGCTTTATACACCAACCGGACTTAATGAAATGGATAGCAACAATCTTTATACCAACAATCTCCGTGAATATACGAAGCCGGGAATTCTTGTTTATCATGTCAACTCTCGAATTGGCAAAGTTTCTGTCAGTGGTTCTAGCTTAGTCTGGGACGGATACAGTTATGATAAGCTCCCCTCTTCCTGGAGCAGCTATGTCGGCTACACCTACATTTGTTCCAATACTAGATCATATTGCTATGATAGCAGTCTCAGTGATACCGGACTTAAGTTTTATAGAGGCCGATTGATTTCTCTTCTTCCATCTACTGGAACTAAGATTGAAGGCAAGAAGACTGGTTATTCCAGCAATGAATGTCTATTTACTAAAGGTGATTCCTTTAAAGACAGCTATTCTTCTTTCGTCTTTGATGAAGGAACCAGTCCTCGCTATGATTTCTCAGTCGATAGTGTTACTACTTCGAAAGCCACTCTGACGTTCTCCGATTTTAATTAAAACACATGGGATATTTTCTGCTGGGGAATAAGAATCTTGATATTAGCTTTCACTCGAATTATCGGGAAGCCTTATTTGGTTTACTCCATCTAGGCTTAGTCGATAACAGTGGGTGGCTGGTTTTGCCTGTGGAAGATAAACCGTCGATTGAAGCAACGATTGATTTTTATAAGCAACGGATTTCAAAAAGAAAAGAATATCCTGTATTTGATGGCAAAGGCTTTTCTTTACGTCCTGTTGATTCAATCGAAGTCAAGAAACAGGTATTAGGATTACCAGATCAGTTCTATTCTCGAATTGATTTTGCTAAAGACATCATCCCACAGCTTACTTTTGCAGCCGGTGCCAGTGACTTAAGAAAAGAATGTTATCAAAGCTTCTATCAACCTTTGAACCACAAATGGTACTGCGATGACTTTAAATTATATTGCCTTACTCAGGGATTCTTCTTTCCCTTTGATGAGACCAAACCTTTCATTGAGGGTAAGACTGACGGTCTACCGGTCTATATTAATGAAAAGACCTTAACATCCAAAAATAAACAACTGTATTTAGAAGCCACTTCTGCAAGATTTGCTATTGACTTTCTTTATAATAAATATAATAAGCAATTTATTGATTGGATGAAGAGGTTTGATGTGTTTTCATTTGATAGACGCTTAGATTATTTTGTTAATCTTTCTTTCGATCAGGAACTGGCTGATTTAGTGGATAATGAAGAATATCGGATAGAATATGCAGCTTTATTACGCTCTTATTTGGCTTCCTTAATTAATGTTCTTTATGATGATTATTCTTTCTCAGTTTTGAATAAAGTAACGACTAAACTGTCGTATATGTCGGTCTCTATGATTCATGGCAAAAAAGATACTTATGTTTTATCTTCGTTTAATGGTGATATGTTTTCATATGACCAGAAAAACTGGTTCTTCTTAAGTCAGGATACTACCAGAATCAAATATTTAGTCAGCAACTGCCTGAAGAGCAATTCTGATTTGGATGCCCTGGATTTATATTGTCAGTTAGGTTTACCATATCCTGGATATAAATTCATTTCTAACATCATTAATCCTTCAGTTTCAAAAGTTATGAAAGCTTTTCCTTTTGAAGAAGGAGTTTCTGACTCCCTTTCCTTTTTATCAGCTAAAAGAGTCGATTCTTTTTATTCTTATCTAAGCAAAGAAAGCGAACATGATTTCGTTTTCCAAAATCGTCGTTTGAATGATGAAGGGGTCAACATTGATCTTAACCCCTCTTTGCCTAATGGCATTGGTGATTCCGAGATTCAGATTACCGTTAGAAAAGCTTCTCGCCGACCGGCATTACGAAAACTGTTTGATGAAGGAAACGGTTCTTTTGTTAATGAAGTTTTCTACTCTCAAAGTAACGTCTATGATGAAAGCCCTAAAATCAAAGATTTATTTACGAAGCTTGACCAAGTATCCGGTAATACCGCTTTGCCTTTCTACTTGCGTTCTTTCAGTAAGAAGCAGACTGTCAACCAAGCAATTGCGGGTATGCTGAAGTTTTACAATCTTCAGGAAGAAATCACTCCGGAACTAACATCGTTTGGATTATTTGCGGCCACTTATCCGATTCTGATTGAAGAAATGGAATATCGTTTTGAAAGAATCCAGCAGGAAGATACAATGTCGTTGATGGCACTGGATGGGTTACCCAAGACTAATGAAACCTATGAACCTAACCTTCCTTATCCGTATGTCAATTATGGTGCCTTGTGTTATTCATTCCGGGAAAACTATTTCTCCACTCCGTATATCTGTGCCTCTGAAAAAGAAGCTATTTTCAGTCGTATTGAATATTATGGTGCCTTGTTTGATTATAATCAGCGTGGCAAAAAGGCTTCTAAAACGGGGCTGTCACAACGAAATTACTATATTCTGTCTAATTTAGGCTTACCGGACAACATCAATTCTTTAATTGATATCACTAAGCCTCTAGTTTCTCAAATTCCTTTTAAAGACCATCTCTGCCATCTTTGCAATCATACTACACCTAGTTACCATGAAAACATTGATGATCAGTCTTTTAAACCTTACAACGTTTATTTCTCTTATATCCGTTCTCTAGCTTCTATAAAAGGTGTCTTCTTTGTGAAGACTTTTGGAGACGACTTCTCAATCGATTCTTTTATTGATGCAATCGAAAACAAAACTTATCATTCGCTTCTTTCTTTTGAGAGAAGCCGAATAGATCCTATTCTTTTGCCTTACATTGATATCACTAAAAATACAGTTGTGGCTTTATTGACCTCCTGCTTCCAGGATGAAATGGGATATAAGGACTTCACGGAACAGGTAAGCTCTTTTGCTTCTCTTGGAATTGATACTATTCGGAAAATGATGTTTGACTGCACTCCTGATTTATATGAACTGATTCAAAAATACCAGCAGATCTTCTATCGTCTTTTCTTTGTCTATAAAATGATTGAGCTTTCCTATGCTTTCTATATCTCGAGGAAGGTCATACCAGGCTTGGATTCTGTGATTTCTTTGAATATCGATTACAATCCCCGATTACCTTATCCCTATGTTTTCTTAGGACGGGTTTTTAATGCTTATGCTATTGATCCTTCATCTGATCATTTCTATTTCTGCCAATGTGATAAGACAGCTATTCATGATTTCTTACTGAAAGTATATCAGGAGAAAGAAGAACAACAGATTGATAAGCAAATTGAAGTGGCCACTATTTTAGCAGTTACGGGTCTGCCCTTAAGAGCGGTCATTAAATATGCAGATTATGATCTGTCTTTAGGATCAATTGAAGATTTATTTGCTAAATTCGAATTCCGAGATGCCATTTGCCGACGTTGCACCAATATCAATCATTGTGCTTACGTGGTTCCTTTCAACAAGGCTTATCCTTTCAAAGAGAATCTTGAGGCTGAATATAGTTTTGCTAATAATCAATTAGCTAAGGAAGGAATTCTGGTCTTGACTGACAATCCTCTTTCCACTATCAAATATGATTCCAGTTTTGTATATGATGTAACATCTAATTCCAGTGAAAAACTTCCGATTCTTTTGTTCTCACATGAGCCTCCTGCTAATCTATTCTCTTTCATGTGTATGGATAAAGATGTTCTAAAGAACTATCTTTTCGATTTCAATAAGCTCTCCCCGGACAAGCAGGAAATTATGGCTTATGCAAATGGCGTGATACTAGACACCTATTCTCTGCAAAAAGATGTTTTCTTTAATATGATTGTAGAAATAGGAACTCTATTATCACTTGACAAAATGGTCAGAGAAAAATATTTTCCGCAAGTCAATCGCGTCAGACCTGAACTTATTTTTTCAACTGAGCAAGTGATTTTAGGATTCTTGACTTACTTACTGCAGAAATTCATTGAAAGTTTTGCACTACTGGAAACAAGGGTGGGTAGAAAATAATGGAATATACACCGGAATTGTTCAAAGAAGACAAAGAACCTTCCTTCAATACTAAATACCGTTACGAATTAAGCGGAGCTTTTTATGATGTTTATTCGGATTCAGACAATGACTACCATATGGCCATTGAGGATATGGATTCACTTTTAGAAAGAATCCATTTCTATACTCATTATATTTCCATACTTAGATATCCCGTGTATACCACAATTTATGGTCAAAGATATGAAACAGCCTCTAATCCGGAAGTCTTATATCAGGTCTTAGGCTTGCCTTTAAGCGTGATGAGCCGAATTGATAAAGACAAAAACCGTGTTCCTTTAACCTGTGATGAGATTTTGAATCGGATTCATTTTGAAAATGGCTTATATCAGAAAGAAGAAACTCAGAACACTTTCACTGAAGCGGTTCTTGAATCGACTAGTATGCCTGTCATTGAAGCTATCAATTATTTGATTGCTAACGGTGTATTCTGTCTTAATCCGGAAAGAGCGTTACATGATCCGGCTTTAGAAAGTGAAATGTTCTATCCGATTTTTATTGATGAGACTAAACTTCCGGAAAGCTTTAAAGCTGTTAATGAAGACAGTGATAAGATGCTAATGGATTTTGCTGATAAGATCTATCTGCTCAATAAAGACGATTACCTTCGTACCTTCAAACGGCTTGACAATATGACGATTTCCCAAAAGGCAGCAATTGCTTTTGGTCCTTTCAAGCCTTTAAACCAAGCTGACTTTGTCTTTCAAATGACTTTAAGGAATTATTTCTTTGCTTTAATCCGCGGCCTTTTGAATGATTTCTTTTTTAAACGCTACAATGTCAAACATCTTTTTAAAGGGTCGGTTTTGGATCATGATTTAGAAACCACCAATATCAGAACTCGTTTTGCTTATTTCGGAACTCCGTTCTTTATGACTACCAGCGATTATCGAGTGTTTAAAAAGAAAGATGATCAAGTCACTGAGGAATTCATCCCGACAAACTATCAGTTCTCCTTAGATGAAAAGAATCGAATAGAAACCGCCTTTATTGGTACAAAAGCTTATTTTTTAAAGCATCCACAATTAGGATTTGTGCCATCTATTTTTTTGAAGATGATGGGGCTTCCCTATCCAGCTTTTGAAACTGCCAGGTTCTTTGATTTTGAGCATGGTGATTCTAAGCATTTCCTGGATTTATTTACTTTCTATGAAGGACGATCATTTAAGCAGTCTGGTATTGTAACTTTCTTTGCCGAAACAAATGGTACTTTGTTTTTGCCAGAAACTGGATACAATCCTCTCTTTTATACGAAAATCAAATTAGCGGATGAAGGCTTCTTTGTCTATAACCGAACTACGGTGTATGAAGCTAGACAGCATTTCTATTCCGCTCATTATGAAGGAAAAGATCCTAAGATTTTGGCTTTATTTACAGGTGATACCGATACTTATAAGAAAGGACTAGATGAATCAGAGAAGATCAGCTATGAGACTTCGCCTTTAGGTGCTGATTTTGCTAATCTGAGAACCTTCATCAGCCAGGATGACAGTGATGGTCATCTAGCTACTGTTCGAAAATACTTTGATTTGCTTAATCAGGGTTACAGTTCCAAAGAAGCAGAGAGTTTGGTTTCTATTGAACCTAAAATAAATGTCAATTCTTTCCATGAGTTGATTGATTTCGCAATTCATTATCTTTTCTCCAAGGATATTGAGCATTTCTTTTCTTCGATTACGAACCTTCATGACCGGAAAATATTCCAATTGGTTTCGGAAGGCGAGGAATTCAATGATCCTTATCTTCCAATTCCTCAAGTCTATAAAGGACGTTTATTCTTAACTTATAAAGATAAAGACGGCTCTTTCTATTTTGATTCCAAGGATCAGGAGGCTTTAACTAACCTTCATAAGATTTTCCGACGTTTCTTCCTAGCTAGTGGTTCTTTCTTATATTCAATTTCGTTGTATGACAGCGAATACCTTTACCGCTTTGCCTTCCAACCTTGCACCGATTATTCTGTGGAAGCTTTATTCTTAGGAATCCATTTAGAGGTTCTCTCTACTCTTGATCTTTCCAAAGACTTGATTTCACAGTTGAAGTTCAAAGACAACATTTCTTTATTTGATCAGCCTAAGCAGGAAGAAGTCCTTCATTTTGATCAGTCATTGGCCCTGATGCTTGTTTTCAGGGAATCACTGAATCGAGGAGTTTACATTTTAGGACGGGAAAACACCAATCGTCCTTTCTATTCTTTAAGAGAAAAAGCCGATGACAATCTCCGTCTTTATTTCTCACCTGATTTCATCAAGCTATGTTTGAAGGAAGAGGAAATCAAGACATCGTTGAATCCTGCTAATATCGAGGCCATTATTCAGATGTCGGATTCCGATTTCAGATCCAGCTTTTCTGATTATGCCTATGGTATGCGTAATTTTTATGAGCCTAAGAAAGGTTTAGATAAAGGTATAGCCGATATTGCCAGTGATTATGCCGGCCATCTTAACCGTTCTTTCTACCAAATGGTTTATCATTCCTTCTTCCATGATGAAGAAAAGTCTCGGCATTACCTTGTCAGTTATCCTCATGTCATCAACGGAACATTGTATTATGTCTCTCCTGGCCCGCTTTTCTTTGCTTTTTCAAAGTCCAAGGATATCAATACTTTCTATCTTCTAAAAGATGATGAGGAAGGTCTATTGTTTGCTTTGAATGCCACTATTAAGAAATACAGTTATCTAAAGACGAAGAAAGAAAGAGCACGAATGGAAACCAATGAATTAGGTTTACCTGTCTGCTTCATGGAACCTTTCTATCGTTTATTATGCAATAGCAGCCATCCTAGCAAAAAAGAAATTGAGAAACTGTTCCAATTCAAGGATGAGCATCTTCCTTTAAATGACCTGCCCTCTTTTAAAGACCCATTAAGGACAGTTAATCCTACTTTCGATAATCTGCTTTCATCTACTCAACTTAAAAACAAAGCTCTCCACCAAGGCTTCTTTATGGCTTCCGCCACTGATATGTTCGATTCGGAGCTGGATGACGATCAGAAACTGGCCAATAATTTAACTTCTAATCTTATCTATCTTGAAAATTTTTTAGTTAAAGTCAGCGACAATCCAACCGGTGATGTGAAACAAATCCTTTTATCATCGGGATTAGTCTACTCAAATTATCTGACTGAGTTCATCCAGGAATATTCTAAAACCAGTCTTAAACCGGACTTCTTATTCTATGCCAGCGAAGCTTTACAATATGCCAATCATGAAGATGATCATTTCATTGTCAAAGTCATTAACTTGCTGCAAGGTGAGAATCAAGAAAAATTCTTTACCTATGTTGAAAAGTTGTTCCGAAATTTCCGTTTAAAAGAATTTAGAAAAACGATACCCATGGATTTCATCTATGGAATAGTAGCTTTATTTGCTTTAAACTTAGAGCAGATTTTGGTTTATCGAATCAGTAAAGGCATGAGAAGCTGATTATTTTAAATCTCTTCTCTCAAACACTAATAGTCCAGAAGTCATGAAACCAGCAATAACAAACAGTTTTGAGAAGACTGTTTTTAAGACTAGAGGAACGGTACGCCCGCTGACTTTAGTACTGGACATGCTGCCACTGCTATCAATAACGTATTGATACGCATTATCTAACCCGATATTTATATTCAGGCCCAGGGCATCTTCCATGGTAGAAGAGGATTTTAGATTCTGATATCCGGTCCAGAATTCCCAGAATTCATAAGAACCACCGCCGATAACTCCACTTTCCATCATAGTAAACAAAAGCCCCGTAATTTGTAGCCATAAATAGATTCCTACTAATATTAGAATTGTACCTACTCGGCTTTGAGTCATCATCATTGAGGAAACGGCAATCATTGGGACAGCTAAGGTAATCATTAATGTCATCAAAAATTTGAGAAGGAAATCGCTGGTCTTCTCCATGATGGCAGCTGATCCGTGCCCCATAAAACAAGATCCCATTAACCATACTGCTAAAACATTGACTATTAAGAAGGCAAAGGTGATTATGTAGGAGAAAATGACGGAAGCAAAGAAGATATCTCTTCTATTGACACCGGCAAGTAACTGACCTCGCATGGTATTATGCTGAATATCTCGTAAGAAGAATATCAAGATGACTAACGTGGCACCTAGAACAGCAGTAGAGTCATAAGCAATGGTTGAATTTGTTAGGGAAGCCAAAGATAAGGAGTTAGGTATATTGTCACCGTATGTTTCTGTTAGCATATAAAGAACGGTTCCACAATAGATTCCTATATAAGCTAATGTTCCGACGAAACTTAGAATCAAAAGGACTTTAAAAAGGGTGAAGTATTTCAGACGGTAAAAGTAACTTTTTAATACTTTACTCATTGCTTGTTTCCTCCAGTCAGTCCCAAATAATATTCTTCAAGACTATTCTCCTCTTCCTTCATGAAATTCAAAGTAAGTTGGTTAGCATACAAAAGGTTCAGAACATCACTGGTTTGAGTAATATCCTCAACACGGATTTTATCATCGACCAAAACAGCTTTGAAACCTTTTTCCTTGAGTAAATTAAAAGCCGTTTGATTGTCATTTGTTTTGATGATTAAGGATTTTCCGCTGGTTAATTCAAGCTCACTAGCTGACTTTGAGGCCAATATCTTTCCTTGATCAATGAAGACATAGGAAGTTGCAAATTTTTCTAATTCCGGAAGAATATGACTGGAAATGAGAATGGTAGCTCCATTCTTTTGATTAAGAGACACTAACAACTGTCTGATCTCCGCAATACCACTAGGATCAAGTCCATTAGTAGGTTCATCCAGCATCATGAGCTTAGGTTCACCAATGGTTGCCATTGCAATACCTAAACGCTGCTTCATACCTAAGGAATAGTTTTTGACTTTCTTTTTACTGTCTACTAAGTCACCTAATCCGACAAAGTCCATCTTCTTACGGACATAGCCGCTTTGAATTGGACTAGCAATGTCTTTTAGGATACAGGCAGTGACTAGATTTTCAGCTCCTGTTAGTTCTTCATATAAAGCCGGGTGTTCGATCATACAGGAGACGTTGCCTAATAAAGATGACAGATGGTTTCTGTCTCCATCATTGAATAACTTAAAGCTTCCGCTGGTCGGCTTAACAATTCCGGATAGGATCCTTATCAACGTCGTCTTGCCGGCGCCGTTCTTTCCGACCAAACCTAAAATATCACCTTGATGGACTGTTAAGTTAACACTATCAAGAGCTTTTTTCTGAGCATAGACTTTGGTCAGATCTAAAGTACTTATTATCTCATCAGACATGATGTTTCTCCTTTTAGCTGAAATGATTATACAACTAATCTTAAAAAGAAAAAACCGCTTGAGCAAGACTCAAGCGGTTAAATGTCGTTAGATGATCTGCGACTGGGTCTTACGGTAGTAAGGAGCTAAGCATTCGTGGACAACTAAGGGAACAACAGAGAATCCTAATAACTCGAACCACTCAAACCACTGAAGCTTGGTCGTTCTGAAGACTAAGGCCATCGGATCAACTTCAGTAACAAAGACCTGGAGAGCAAAGCCAGCAACAAAGGCAACCAAGAGCATCCAGTTCTTGCCGGTGAAGACATGAATGAAGGATCTCTTGATATCAGTCATACCGATCATATGGAAGATCTGAGACATAGCTAAGCAAGTGAAGGCAAAGGTCTGAGCCTGTTCATGGACGTTTAAGTAACCTTCTTTAAACTGAACGGCATCTAACTCAGCTTCGGTAGCAAAGGGAGTAGAAGCAATATAGGAGCCATTGACGTATTTGACTCCCACGTATTCGCCAGCCATATTCTGAGAATTCATGCATCTTACTAATCCATCCCAGCTCCAATCCCAATCAGCAATGGCACCCATATGTTCAAAGACGGGTAAGAGGAAAGCTAACATAGTGACAATGAAGATGAAGGCGCCATACATCAAAGTGAAACCTAAGGCACCATGTGAGAAGATACCGTCTTTTGGATTACGAGGCTTCTGATCCATAATGTCTTTTTCTTTGTCATCCATGCCTAGAGCAATAGCCGGTAAAGAATCAGTGATTAAGTTGATCCAAAGAATATGGAGAGTAGCTAAGGGTAAGGGCCATCCTAATAATAAGGTAACGAACATTACCATGACTTCACCGAAGTTTGAGGATAAGAGATAGAGAATTGATTTCTTGACGTTAGCGTAGATACCTCTTCCTTCTTCAACGGCTTTTTCAATGGAAGCAAAGTTATCATCAGTCAGAACCATATCAGCGGCTGACTTAGCAACATCCGTTCCGGTGATGCCCATGGCAATACCGATATCAGCGGCTCTAAGAGAGGGAGCATCATTAACACCATCACCGGTCATTGAGACAATGTTGCCGTTAGCTTTTAAGGCTTTGACAATCTGAACCTTGTTTTCCGGTGAGACACGAGCGAAGACTCTAGTGGTCTTGACTACTTCCTGAAGCTTTTCATCACTCATCGTATTCAGTTCATCACCACTGATGCACTGATTAGGATCATCAGCGATGCCTAAGTTTTTAGCAATGGCGAAGGCGGTATCCTTATGATCACCGGTGATCATGACAGTCTTGATACCAGCATGCTTCAGTTTTTCAACAGCCGGTTTAGCTTCTGTTCTTTCCGGATCAATCATGCCGACCATTCCGCAATAGATCAAATGATCTTCGACAGGTCTTTCATCTCTTTGATCCTGATACTTATAAGCAAAGGCTAAGACACGGTAGGCTTCTTTTGCCATATCGGAAGCAGCCTTATTGATGGCATCCATATCAGCCTGAGTAATCGGTCGAACCTGACCATTGATTTCAATGGAATCAACGTGCTTGAGAATGGAATCCAAAGCACCTTTAGTGTAGATGATCTTTCTTCCATCTTTGAGCTGATGCTCAGTCGACATCATCTTTCTTACTGAATCAAAAGGCAGTTCGTCAATACGAGGCTGACTTTCTTCTTCCGTCTTTTCCTTACTGATTCCTAAAGTCTTAGCATAATCCAAGAAAGCCAATTCAGTCGGGTCACCGTATCGATCACCATTAATGGAAGCATTGCAGCAAAGCATCATACCGGTAGCTAAGAATTCCTGATTGACGGCTTTATCGGCATCATAGGTCTGACCATTGATATAGACCTTCTTAACGGTCATTCGGTTCTGAGTCAAAGTTCCGGTCTTATCAGAACAGACCACAGTGACAGAGCCTAAAGTTTCAACGGAAGGAAGCTTTCTGACAATGGTGTTAACCTTAACCATCTTGCCAACACCTAAAGCTAAGGCGATTGTGACAATAGCCGGTAAACCTTCAGGAATAGCGGCTACAGCTAAAGCAATAGCGGATTCAAATAAATCCAAGGTATCCATACCTAACTTGGACCAATCAGGATTTGCTGATAGACCAATACGGATACAAGCCCAGATCATACCGATGACAAAGGTTGCAATAACAATGATTAAGCAAATCAAGCCTAACTGCTTAGATAAGATAGCCAGTTTCTTCTGAAGAGGAGTTTCATCATCTTCAGCCTTAGTTAACATAGTAGCAATCTTACCGACTTCGGTATTCATACCGGTAGCAATAACAATACCAGTGCCTCTTCCATAACTGATAGGGCAACTCATATGTCCGATATTATTTTTATCAGCAGGTACAGTATCTTCGGGTAATACGGCCTTAGCATCCTTTTCAGCCGGAACGGATTCACCAGTTAAAGAAGATTCATCTGATTTGATGTCGACTGAAGTAATCAGTCTCACATCAGCAGGAATGATATC